>Ga0194129_10000528_pt1 | contig 72629 bp, 66 predicted proteins | sample TA2KigCa35mmetaG_FD_150862 | JGI IMG/M metagenome (GOLD analysis project Ga0194129, IMG submission 150862) | Freshwater microbial communities from Lake Tanganyika, Tanzania - TA2015038 Kigoma Deep Cast 35m | ecosystem: Environmental > Aquatic > Freshwater > Lake | place: Tanzania: Lake... | reverse complement strand
AGCTTGGGATCAAGCAGCTTTACAAAATGGGTAAGAAAATTCGAGGTTTTGTTGACTTCTCGGGATTTTGGCAAGAGTACACCGATTATGTGGAATTCGCCTTTGTTGGGTTTTACACCAACTTAAACGAGTACAAACAAGGATTTAAATTTTTTAATACCGGTCCTGCCCGCATTACCGGGCTCGAAGCCATTGGGTTTTTGCAATACCAGCCTGCTAAAAACTGGTCGGTCGATTTTAATGTAGGATACACCTACACCATGCCCATTTCCCTTGATACAAATTATGTGTTTGGGCAAAACATCGTAAAGGCAAACAATGTTTTCCCGCCAAAATTCGACACCTTGGCCATATCGTACAGCAACACCTCGGTAAATTCAGGTGCTGACCCTGGTATTTTAAAGTACCGCATTCAACACTTAATCAATTGGGATGCTCAGATCAGCTACAAAAAATGGTCGGCCGGCGTAACCGGGCGTTATTACAGCACCATGCGGGTAGTCGATCAATTTTTATTTAGCACAGGAAGCAATTTTGGAGATTTGCCTGGCTATTTTCAGCGGGTGGGCGATGGTGCCTGGGTATTTGATTTCAGGGTGGGCTACGATTGGAAATGGGGCCGGGTGGGCGTTATAATGGAAAACATCGGCAACACCACCTACTCAGTTCGTCCGCTGGGTGTGGCAGCTCCACGCCTAACCACCGTTCAACTTGGTTTCAAATTTTAAATTTTACCCTATCTTTGCAAAAAACACCAAAAATGAAAAAAACACTACTCTTTCTTTCGTTTCTTAGCCTTGGCATTTCATTGTCGGCTCAACCCATTGTCAATGGAGATGTAGAATCTTGGCAGAGTTACAACGATGTCATGGGAAGTCCTTACGATGATTTGGGGCCCAATACCGACCGCTCCACAAACTTTTTGCGCACCTTAAATGCCATATTGGAGGCTCCTTTAACCCAGCAATCGGCGTACAAGGTTACAGGCCAAGCCGCCTACAGCAACACCTCCATCGTTGTTGTTACTACTATGGTTGCAGGTTCCATTTTGGTTCCTGGATATTTGGGCACTGGCGACGTGGATATTTCGGCGGCCACCATTTACTTGGGTCGCCCTTTCACTGGCCGCCCAACTGCCATGAAAGGCATGTACAGGTATGAATCCGTTAATGGAGATTCGGCCGCTTTCTATTGTTCCTTTAGCAAATACGATGCTTTAAACCAAACCTCGTCGGTGATTGGAGAAGGCAATTTGGTTGTAAGCACTGCCGTTCCAGAATGGACTCCATTCCAAGTTCCTATCACCTTCACCTCAACCGACTCCCCCGATTCAACAAACATTATTATTGCTTCAAGCGCGGGCTATGACTTGGTAAACCTTCAAGGAAGTGTAGGGCAAGTGAATTCAGCTCTTTATTTGGACGATATTTCCTTTGAATTTCCAGCGTCGCTCGACACGTATTCTGAAGGTAATGCCTTGGTTTACCCCAACCCTAGCTCCGACGAAGTTCGGGTTCAATTGGAAAATGCTCAAGAAAAATTGCGCCTACGGCTTTACAATGCTTCTGGACAGCAGGTTTTAGAAACCAGGGGTGCAGGCAATGAAATTTCAGCCTCAGTGGTTAACCTACCCGCAGGCACCTATGTTTTAATGGTTCAAACCGATTTCAAATTGCTTCACCGAGCTGTAATTTCAGTTCAGCACTAAGAAATTGAATTCCTAAGGAAAAGGGGCGTTGCATCGCCCCTTTTTTTTGACTATTTTTAGGCAAGTCCTCAAAATTCAAGGTTTAAATACCCGGCCCCTTCCCTATCTTTCGGCCCACTGCCGTATATTTGTGAAAATTGCTGATATGCCTAGGTTCCATTCCCTAAAAGTAAAATCTGTTTTTCATGAAACTCCCGACAGTGTCAGCATATCTTTGGGATTACCCGAAGAAGAATTCATGGCATTTGCCTTTAAGCCAGGGCAGTATTTAACGTTCAGGATTGCTCTAAATGGAGAAGAGCTTCGAAGGACATATTCCATTTGTTCGGGTCCAGATGAATCGGAACTACGTGTAGGCATAAAGCGTTTGGAAGGCGGCAAATTTTCCACCTGGGCCAACACCGAACTCAAGGCCGGGCAAACCATAGAGGTGATGCCACCCATGGGTCGGTTTGTGTTGCCTGAATCGCATGCACAGGGAAGTACCTTCGTAGCTTTTGCTTCAGGGTCGGGCATCACACCCGTTTTAGCCATGATAAAAGAGGTTTTGAGTCGCAGGCCCTATGACCGGTTTACCTTATTTTATGGAAATCGGTTTACCAGCTCAATCATGTTCCGCGAAGAAATTGAAGGCATAAAAAACCGCTTTCCTGGGCGCCTAGCCTTATACCATATTTTAAGTGGAGAACGCCCTGAGGTAGAATTATTTAAAGGCCGAATAGATGCTAGTAAGGTACATGCCCTGGCAGGCAAACTGTTCGATGTGGAAAATACCGATTTCTATCTGGCCTGTGGCCCCGGCGATATGATTCAACAAGTAAAGGAAGGACTTCAAGACCTTGGTATTGGCTCCGATCGTGTTTTATCGGAAATGTTTGCCGCACCTGGGGTTTTGGGTACAAAAAAAGAACCCAACGCGAACTCAGCAAATCGCACTGAAGGTTCCTCTCGGGTTAGTGTAATTTTGGACGGCCTAACCATGCAATTCCCACTTGATTACCAGGGGCAAAATATTCTAGATGCGGCATTAGAGGCAGGCGCCGATGTCCCTTATGCCTGTAAAGGAGCAGTTTGTGCAACCTGCAAAGCAAAAGTAATTCAAGGGAAGGCAAGGATGGATTTAAATTATGCCCTATCGCCTGAAGAGGTTGAAAATGGGTACATACTTTGTTGCCAAGCTCACCCTGAATCGACCGAACTAATTGTCAACTTTGACCATTGATGCGCAGCCTATACACCCATTTATTGGTGCTGATTTTGGTTTTTAATTGCTTGCATGCTCAATCGGACACCACTCAAAAACCAAGCACCCTAGAACGCATTGTGGATAGAACCCTGTTTGGTGGCTCCTTTGGCCTTCAATTTGGAAACACAACCCTGCTGAATCTTTCTCCGGCGCTTGCCTATAAGCTTAACGAAAGGGTCTATTTGGGTGCAGGGATTACCTATCAATACATCAACTGGGTTCAGACTCCTTTTGATGCTCATATGTACGGAACCCGCGTTTTTCCTATAGTTGATATTTGGAAAGGTGTTTTCGCCACTGCCGAATACGAATGGCTAAATTATCCTGACCTTGCTATGCTTACCTCTATTCGAAGGAACAATCATGCCTTTTTCTTGGGTGGGGGTTATCTTCAACGCATCAATAAGCGCGGTAGTTTTGTTCAATTTTCGTTGCTTTACAACGTTTTATTTGCCCAGTCAGGTCCAGGTCAGGGGGCATACGACAGCCCAATTGCATATCGAATATCATTTTTTTTCTAATGAAGTACCTTGCCCTAATTCTTGCCATATTCCCATTGTTCTTTTCGTGCAGTGGGCCAAGTGGGGCAAATCAAACCGAGGTTGCCCATGAAAAAATGCAGGTATTGAATACCGACAGCCTATACGAGATGGCTATTATGGCCTACGAAAATCAAGATTATACGTTAGCTATACAGCATTTTGATGCCTTGTTGAACACCGACAGTTCGGTAGCCGATGCCTGGCATGACAGAGGCCTATGCCATTATATGCTTGAGAATTACGAAAAGGCGGAATTTGATATTCAAACTTCCATGAAATTGGATTCAACCTATGCCCCTGGATGGCTTCAATTGGGGTTGATTTACCGCAAAGAAAACCAAACTAACAAAGCCCTTAAAGCCATTGAGCGCAGTTTAGATTTAGATTCGAGCCTAGCTGAAGCTTGGTTTGAAGCGGGAGCACTTTTCATGGACCAAGGGAAAGTAAACGAGGCCTGCTTTCGGTTTCAAAAAGCGGCAAACTTGGGTTTTGATCCTGCTAAAAAAGCAATAAACCGTTTTTGCAATGAATAAGCTCTTGGCTCTTGTTTTTGTATTGGGATTCCAATCAACCCTAATTGCTCAGGTCCGTTTTAACAGCGAGGCGCCTGACCTTTTTCAAAAATACGGTACACCCAATGCCCCCATTGCAAAAACAGCGGCCGATTTAAAAATAAAAAATCTAGGGAAGGTGTCCATTCAAGGACCTTTTCAGCGAAAAGACCTCAAAGCCTTTCAAAAACAAACCCAACTTGAATTGATTGTTCTAAGAAACAACCAATTAACCAGCTTACCCGAAGAACCATTTGCCTTTAACGGACTGATTGCATTCTCAAGCCATTCAAATCCGCTCAAAACCTTACCTAATAGACTATTGAGTAGTTCTTCGCTCATGTATTTGGAACTGTCAGACACCGAATTAGATAGTTTGACATCCCAAACATACCTTCCAAATCTTCAGTTACTTAGAATCATAAAAAACAATACCGACAGCTTGGTATTTCCCGATAGTTTACATGGATTTCCATCTTTGAGGTCGGTAGAGTTTCTAAATGTTCCCTTAAATCGGTTTCCTGAGTTTTTAATGCGTTGTACTAATTTAGAGCAATTAATTATGAATGGATGCCGCTTAGATTCTATACCTGATGGCATTTCGGTTCTTAATAAACTTCACACTTTAGACCTTGAAAACAATGCATTAAGCCATTTGCCGAATGCACTGGCCCGTTTACCAGCTTTAAGGCGTTTGAATGTTTCGGGGAACTCCTTTACCACCTTCCCAGAATTTTTAATGTATGCCCCCGAATTGGAGGAATTAAGGGTGAAAAACAATCCCTTAAATGCCGAGGATATTGAAATTTTAAAGATAATTGGAAGGGCCACCAAAACCTTGGTTGATTGAGCCCTAAAATTGATTAAAAAAAGGCTTCAATCTGCTTTGTACTTTGCAGATATGGTATACATTTGAGGCCTAAAACCAACCAAAATGATACTAGCTGCCGTTCTCATTTTCATTTTAGGATACGCTGCAATCGCCTTTGAGCATCCTTTAAAAATCAATAAAACAGCCCCGGCCTTATTAACGGGAGCTTTAATTTGGACCATCCTTGCCGGGTTTGGTCAATCTGCCGATGGGGTTTTGTCGTTTATGGACCACGAAATTGCCTCAAAATTGCCTGTGGGGATTGAGCTTACCTTTTTAGAAAAAGTAAAATTCTTTCTGCGTGAACACTTGGGTGAAATTTCAGAAATTCTGTTCTTTTTAATGGGGGCTATGACCATAGTAGAAACGGTAGATGCTCACCAAGGCTTTAAAGTTATTACCAACCGTATTAAGACCAAAGACCAACGCAAATTGCTTTGGATCATTGGAATTGTTACCTTTTTCTTGTCTTCAGTTCTCGATAACCTAACCACTGCCATTGTAATGGTTTCGTTGCTTCGAAGATTGATTCACGACGACAAACAGCGGATGTTTTTTGTTGGCATTGTGGTTATTGCGGCCAATGCCGGTGGTGCTTGGTCACCCATTGGCGATGTTACTACCACCATGCTTTGGATCAAAGGACAAATCACCGACGTGAATATCATGAAAACCTTGATTTTACCCTCGTTGGTATGTTTGGTTGTGCCCATTTTGGTGGCCAATTTGTTCTTGAAAGGCGATGTGGTTCGGAACGAATACGATTCAACCCAGGCATCAAAAGACGAACAGGTTAAGGGTTCGGGGTTAATGTTTGTACTTGGAGTTTTGGGGCTAATTTTTGTCCCTATATTTAAAATTTTCACCCATTTACCTCCCTACCTTGGAATGTTGATTTCTCTGTCGATAATATGGATTGTTTCTGAACTTCTGCACTTAGATAAAGACGAAGAGGCCCGCAAAGAATATACGGCCTTGCATGCCCTTACCAAAATCGATGTTCCTTCCGTTTTATTTTTCTTAGGAATTCTATTGGCCATTGGCGGCCTTCAGTCCATGGGCATTCTGCATTCCTTGGCCGAATGGATGGACCATGCCATTGGTGATCGGCATGTAATTGCGTTGGCCATTGGCGCGGCATCGGCTATTGTTGACAACGTGCCTCTGGTTGCCGCATCGCAGGGTATGTACAGCGAAGCCTTTATGTCTGGCAAAGAAGGTTTTGCAGTGGACGGTAGTTTTTGGGAGTTTCTAGCTTACACTGCTGGAACAGGTGGATCAATGCTCATTATTGGTTCAGCTGCAGGTGTTGCTGTTATGGGAATGGAGAAAATCGACTTTTTCTGGTACCTAAAGAAAATTGGCTGGTTGGCCATGCTTGGATACCTAGCTGGGGCAGGCGTTTACATGCTTATTTACCCTTATCTATTGGTTTCCCATTGATGTTCAACCAAACAGTACGCAAAAAAGGTTGGGTTATCCCAGCCTTTTTTTGTTTAAATCAGCGGAATCACCTTAAATTAAAAAGATCTTCGACCCCCAGTGGCCTGGAGCTGTTAAAGCCTTCGGCATGGCTAACACCAATAATTTTACCCCAATCTTGAGCACGTCCTTTCAGCGATTCTAAAAAGGTTTGATTTGAAATTGGGGTTTCGGGCTCCTGGCTTTCAACCTTGTAAAACTGAGAAGCATAGGCCAAAATACTGTTCATTTTTGCTTCAAAAAAACCATCAATGCTTAACAGGATATCGGGTTTTAAATTTTGAAATTGAATGTAATGCAACAGGAGCCGTGGCCTATGGGCTGGTAGATTTTCCGGGTCTTGCCATTGAACCAATCCGGCATAAAAGCACGCATCGGCCACCAATTTAGCCGCACGAGCATGGTCTGGATGCCTGTCTTCTAGGGCATTGGCCAGAACCAATTCGGGCTTTGCCTTCCGAACAATAGAAATCAGAAGTTGAAGATGCTGTTCATCGTAGGCGAATTTTCCGTCTTTAAATCCGCAATTGTATCTAAAATCTGCACCCAATATGCTAGCCGCTTCGGTGGCTTCTAAGCGGCGCAGTTCAGGATTCCCTCGGGTACCCAATTCTCCGCGGGTCAAGTCAACCAATCCAAGGCTTTTGCCCTTTGCCTTGCACGACAACAAGGTGCCGGCAGCTCCCAATTCAATGTCGTCGGGATGAGCCCCAAATGCTAGGACATCTACCGGTTTTATCATTTTTTCCCTTCGATCCAAGCGGTAATTTCGGCATCCATTGGTTTGGCTCCACTCTCTAGATGAACCACATAATTACCTTCTTCGTCAATTAAAAATTTATTGAAATTCCAAGATACCTTGGCATCCTCGACCCCATTCAACGATTTTTGAGTCAACCAACGGTAAATCGGATGCAACTCGGTTCCCTTAACCTCGACCTTAGAAAACAAAGGGAAAGAAACACCGTAGTTTTTTTGGCAAAAGGACTGAATTTCTTCTTCCGTTCCTGGTTCTTGTCCCATAAATTGGTTGCAAGGGAAACCTAAAATTACAAAGTTTTTGTTTTTGTACTTTTCGTACAAAGCTTGAAGTTCGGTGTATTGCGAGGTGTAACCACAACGAGAGGCCACATTAACAATCATAATTTTTTTGCCTTTGTAAGCCGACATAGATACCGCCTTTCCCTCGATAGATTGGGCTTCTAATTCGTAGAATGATTGCATGGGTTTGCTGGTTTTAAGGGTTATGGGTTTTAAGGGTTGTCCTTGGCACGACAATGAAAACAAAAAGCCAAAAGCAGGAAACAGATATTTAAACATGGTATTTCGTTTAGGGTATAACCAACCGAATAGGGAATTTGTTGAATTAGTATCGGGCTAATTGTGCACGTTTTCGTAAATAGGTTGATAAAACCAATTGCAATCCTTGTTCTACCGAGGCATTCACCCAATCCATTTTGTATTTGCGGGCGGTTAATTCCATACCCTGATAAAAGCCATGAACGGCATTTTTGAATTCCCCTTGAATCAAATCTGCCTGGGTTTTTATTTTTTGTCCTGTCTCTAAATCCACCAATTGAACGGGTTGGCTACCCAAGTTCAAATTTACTTCTTCCGATTCATGCAGAATGCGAAAAAAAACCACTTCATGCCCTTTAAATTTTAAATGCCCTAAGGCCTGGTCGAAGTGGCGAATCTGCTCATTCAATTCAAGATCGGGCTCCAAAAAATCACTGAATACCATAAGCAAGGAGCGCGAAGGAAGCCGTTCGGCCATTTCGTGCAAAACAGGACAAAGGCTGGTTTTTAAATTTAGGCTGGGTTGAAAAATTTTATCTTCAAGTTGACGAATCAAATTGTGTTGGTGAGATTGGCTGACCTTAGCAGGAGCGTAAGAGGAAACGTGGGAATCAAAAAAAGAAAGCCCAGAAGCGTCGCGCTGCCTTCGCATTATTTCGGTTATTGAAGCGGCGGCGGCTGCGGCAAATTCAAGTTTCGACCATGCCTCTTTATTTTGACCCCGAAATTGCATGCTGCTGCTCGAATCGACAGCCAAATGGCAGCGCAAATTGGTTTCTTCTTCGTACCGTTTAACAAACAATTTGTCGGTTCTGGCTAAAAGCTTCCAATCGATAAAACGGGTAGATTCGCCGGTTCTGTAGTGGCGATGTTCAGCAAATTCCACAGAAAAGCCGTGAAAAGGCGATCGGTGCCGACCGGTTAAAAAACCCTCAACCACCTGCCGTGCCAAGAATTCCAATGACCCGATGGGTTGACAAACTGTGGCATTCAAAGGTTGGGGGGTTTTTTTCATGCTTCTGAAACCTCTTTCAATAAAACCAATAATTGTTGGGGGTTCAAGGCATCTCTGCAAGGCGGCTCCTGACCGGTTAACGCGCGATACAATTCAGCATATCGATCAAAAATACGTTCTACCACCTCATCGTTCATCATGGGCATGGTTTGCCCTTCTTTACCCTGAAAACCTTGCTCCATTAACCATTCCCGAACAAATTCCTTGGATAGCTGTTTGGGACTGATTCCCGGTTTCAGGTCGTCAGCATAGGCATAGCGTGAACTGTCGGGAGTATGGATTTCGTCCATAAGCATGGGTTGATTTTGGTACCATCCAAATTCGTATTTGGTATCCATTAAAATTAAACCGCGTTCGGCCGCCATGGCTTGGCCTTGTTCAAATAGCCGCAGTGCCATCGAACTAATTTCATTCCATTGGGCTTCAGATAAAATTCCCCTTTCCATTATTTCAGCTGCACTAATGTCTTCGTCGTGGCCTTGATCGGCCTTGGTTGCTGGGGTAACAATGGGCCGATTAAAGGCTTGGTAAGGCAGCATCCCTTCGGGCAATTGAACCCCACAAAGGGTTCGCTGCCCAGATTGATAGGTTCTTAGAGCATGGCCAACCAAGTAGCCACGCACCACCATTTCAATGGGAATAGGTTTGCAGGCCTTTCCCACCGAAACCTGGGGTGCAGGCAGGTTTTCTAACCACACGGGGCATATGCTGCTGGCCTCGTTTAAAAAAAAGGCAGCCAGTGAATTTAATAGGGCCCCTTTTCCGGGTATGGGTTTGGGCAAAATAGCATCAAAAGCCGATATGCGATCGCTGGCATGCATCAGCAGTTTGCCGTTTTTTAAAAAGTAAACATCGCGCACCTTACCCTTGTAAAAGCGTTCAACCAAATGGCTAACTTTTGGCTCAAGATTCTGATTCGTGGGAAGCATATGCATTCAAGATTTTCTTCACCAAAGGATGCCTAACCACATCTTTTTCAGCAAATTCGATAAAACCTATGTTCTTTATGCCTTTAAGCAATCGAATGGCTTGGGGCAAGCCCGATTTTTGACGAGCAGGCAAATCAATTTGGGTTACGTCTCCGTTCACAACGAAGGTAGCCGATTTACCCATGCGGGTAAGGAACATTTTCATTTGGTTGGTCGTGGCATTCTGGGCTTCATCAAGAATAACAAAAGCATGGTCAAGGGTACGCCCCCTCATGTAGGCCAAAGGCGCAATTTGTACAATACCCGTTTCTGTGTAATGCTTTAGTTTTTCGGCGGGAATCATGTCACGAAGGGCGTCAAACAAGGGTTGAAGGTAGGGCGACAATTTTTCATTTAGGTCACCTGGCAAAAATCCTAGGTTCTCGCCAGCTTCGACCGCAGGTCGGGTTAAAATTATTTTTTTAACCTGCTTTTCTTTCAGGGCTTTAACCGCCATAGCCACCGCCAAGTATGTTTTTCCTGTTCCTGCGGGCCCCACGGCAAAAGTTAAGTCATGGTTTTGTATGCTTTTCACCAGCTTTAACTGGTTTTGGCTTCTTGGCCGAATGGCTGCTCCATCGTTTGAATACACAACCACTTCTTGTTCTAGCGGCTGATCTTCCAATGGCCTTGAGTCTCCCTCTTGCATTAAAGCCAAAACAGCCTCGGCATTCAATTTACCAAAGCGTTCAAAATAGGTCATCAAATGACCAAACCGCTCCGAAAACAGATTCAGCTCTTCGTTGTTTCCCTGAACAATAATTTCATGCCCCCGGTTAACAATTCTCATTTTAGGAAAAATCCCTTGAATTTGCTTCAAGAATTCCAAATCAACCCCAAACAAGCGAACAGGGTGCAAATGTTCCAAATGAATGATCAGCTGTTCCAATTCAAATAATCCTAGTCAAAAGTAACGAACTTCGAACGGACTATCTTATACACAGCTCATGTTTTTTGTTGTTCTGCTTACTACCTTTGCTCAATGGCATTAATTACCCTTAGCAGCGATTTTGGTACCGATGATTTTTACGTCGGGGTACTTAAGGCTGCTTTGATGAAAAAAATACCATCGGCCCAATTTATTGATATCAGTCATGCATTGACGCCCGGCGATTTGCGTAAGCCCGCCATGATTGTGCACCAATGCTATCGGCATTTTCCTGACAGCAGCATTCATTTAATGGCCTTAACCCCTCAAGAGGGGTCTTATGCCTTGGTGTGTTTTGAATTTGGGAATCAATATTTTATAGGCCTAGATACCGGTCAGTACTTTATGGGTTTGAAAGGGCAGGTTTTAGAAGCCTGGGACATTTCGCATTTAGCGGGCGGCGAGGGTAGTTTTCCGGCCTTAAAATTGTTTCCTGGAGTGGCAAAAGCACTCATTTCGGGAAATGGCCCCGAAACCTGGGGTGTTTCAAAAGTAAGGCTGGTTGAACGTTTGGATTTTCAGCCTTCGGTAGGAAAGGGCCGGATTCTGGGTAACATTGTTTACATAGACCGAACGGGGAATGCCATTACCAACATTCATCGGGATTTATTTGAACAAATTTATCCTACGGGTACCGGTTTTCGAATTCAGTTTCGGATGGCGGCTTACACCGTAAGGCAAATAAGCGAACGGTATTCTCAGGTTCCTGCGGGCAATTTGGTGGCCGTATTTAATGAATCTGGATATTTAGAGCTGGCCATTCACCTGGGTAATTTTCGCGATATGTTGGGAATTCATGAAGGAGAAACCGTTAACATAGAACCTGAAGAAAGAATATAAAATGAGTCAGCACGAAATTCCCTTGTTGCGAATAGTTAGAATGGAATTCAACCCAACCTTGGTTCCAGATTTTTTGAACATGTTTTATGAAACACAGCCCAAAATTGCCGATATGAGGGGCTGCCTAAGCGTTGAAATAAAGCAAGATATTGCTGATTCCAATGTGTTTTACACCCTTAGCCATTGGCGTTCCGAAGCCGATTTAAATGCCTATAGAAGCAGCGACTTATTTATTAAAACCTGGTCAAAAACCAAGGCCATGTTTCAGGGTAAACCCCAAGCGTACAGCTTAGTTCAACCTGTTTGATATTATTGTATTGGGCCGCCCGCGGCCGGGATGGCAGCGGTATGAAACCCTGCCAAGCTTGCAGTTGGGGCCAAGCCGGCGGAGGCCCGCAGGGACCCCGCACGGCCCAGCCCCAACCAAGCTTGGCGGGGTTGAATACAAGCGTACAGCCCGAAAAGCCGCCCCACTACCTTAAAACCTCTAAATTTTGAGCGTCCAATTTTATAAACGTGAACAACAGCAAGGTAAAGCCCAGCAAACTGGAGCCGCCATAACTCACAAAGGGCAAGGGAACCCCTACCGCGGGTGCCAAACCAATGGTTGTGCCAACGTTCATGAAAAAGTGAAAGAACAGAATGCAAGCAACAATGTAACCGAATGCTTTGGCGAAGGGAGACCTCTGCATTTCGGCGCGCAAAATAAGGCGCATCAGCAGGGTTAGAAACAGCAAAATAACCACCGTAGTGCCGAGCAAACCCCATTGTTCGCCTATGGCCGAAAAAATAAAATCGGTATGCTGCTTGGGCACAAAATTCAATTGGGTTAAGGTTCCATTCAAAAACCCCTTACCAAACCAAGAGCCAGAACCAATGGCCATTTTAGAATTGTTCACATTCCAACCGCTGCCTTTGGGGTCTAAATCAGGGTTAAACAAAACCATAATCCGGGTGCGTTGGTGGGGCATCAATACATGGTCGAAAACCCAACGCCCACCCATGGTAAAGCCCGACAGTAGAACTAAAAAAAAGCCCATAGGAAGGATGGCTTTTGGGCTTCGTCCTAAAATAAAAACCCAAATACCTAGCGATAAAACCACCAAACCTAAGACCAGAATCCAAGGTGGAATAAGCAAAGAGGTAAGAAATAAAAACGCCAATCCGATACCCAAATAGAATAGGAGCAAATAGAGCCCAAAACGAAACATGGCCAACACAAATGCAGCGTACACCAAGGTGGAGCCGGTGTCCTTTTCGGCCAAAACCAAAATTGCGGGCACACCAATAATGACAAAAGCCTTTAACCAATATACTACGCGTTTCATTTGAAGGCCTTGGCCCAAAAGCAAATCGGCCAAACTCATAACCAGTGTTATGGGAGCCATAAAAATCCAGAAAAACGTAGGCCAACGGGCAGCCGGAGGAGCCAAATGAAGGGGGGTTGACAAATAACCTGCCAAGGCCAAAGCGGTAAAGTACTTTGCAAATTCTGAGGGTTGAATTTTAATGAAGGAGTTCAGAACAATCCAGCTTTTATTTCCTCCAACCTCTTGCCCAATGGCCAAAACCAATAGCAGCAAAGCCAATCCAAGGGCGAAAAAGGGCCAGCGCAAAACATAATACAGTTTCATGTCGGTTAGCATCAAGACTGCCCCCACCAAAAAGCAAATTAGTATCCAGGCGAACTGTTTGCCTGCCTCACTTGAAAAATCAAAGGGTGAAAGCCTTTCCTGGCTGGGGACAGCAGACCAAATATGCATCCAGCCTACAACGACCAAAATCAGGTATATGCCAACCAAAACCCAGTCAACCTGACCTACAAAACCTCCACGGCGATCGTTTGTACTCATTCCAATCGAGTTTGCAGCAGGCGCTCTTCGAGTTCCGGCCGGGTTATGGTATCGGTCAGGTATTTTTCCATGAGCAAAGAGGCAATAGGAGCCGCGTAGGTAGCTCCGAATCCGCCGTTCTCAACCAGCACCCCAATGGCAATTTTTGGCGATGTTGAGGGTGCGAAGGCCATAAAGACGGAGTGGTCTTTGCCATGCGGATTTTGAGCGGTTCCTGTTTTGCCGTAAACTGCAATGGAATCGAGCCGGGCAATTTTTGCCGTACCTCCCGGTTTATGTACCGCTCCATACATGCCCTCCCAAGCAATTTGAAAATGGGCGGTATCAATTCGAGTGTAATTTCGTTTAAACAAACTATCGGGCAATGGTTTTCCGTTTAGGGCTTTGCCCAAATGCGGGGAAATAAAGTATCCACGGTTGGCTATAATGGTGGCCAAATTAGCTATTTGAAGTGCGTTGGCCTTTAGTTCGCCCTGCCCAATTCCCAGCGAAATTATGGTAAGTCCCCGCCATTTTCCTTGGCCATGAACCCTGTCGTAGTATTCAGGCGAGGGCAATAAGCCTGTTTTTGCCTCTGGAATATCGGTGCCGAGTTTTGTTCCAAATCCAAAGCGTTGTGCCCCCAAATACCAGGCTGTGTAGGCTTGTCGGGCTGAGGCATTGGTTTTGGTTAATTCATTGAATACATGGCAATAGTAGGCATTGCAGCTGGTGGTAATTGAAAAGCGCAAATCGGCGTTGGGGTGACCATGGCAACCTACGGTATGCGCCGACGAAATTCGGAATCCACCCCCACAAGGCACCACCGTCGCAGGGTTAATTACTCCAGCCTGCAACCCCAACATGGCATTCATTACCTTAAAGGTAGAACCTGGGGGGTAACCATCCATTACAGCTCTATTCAACATGGGTTTTGCCGGATCTAAAATCAATTTACCGTAGTGCTGCCGAAGGTTTCGGCCCACCATCCAATTTGGGTCAAAAGAGGGCGAGGAAACCAGTACCAGAATTTCGCCCGTAGCTGGTTCAATGGCAACAATAGCTCCGCGTTTGCCCTGCATCAACTGCTCACCGTACTTTTGAAGTTCAATGTCTAGGGTACTGGTTAAGTCTGCACCAGGAACCGGAAGGGTATCGTACAGCCCATCCATAAAGCTTCCCTTTTCGTTGTTTCGTACATCTACATAAATTTTACGCACGCCTTTTACCCCGCGCAGATATGGCTCGTATGCCCTTTCAATTCCCGCCACTCCGACGTAATCGCCCGGCTGGTAATAGGCGTCTTTTTCAAGCACCGCAGCATCGGCTTCGCGCGCATAACCTAGGGCATGCGCAGCAAAGGGTTCTGGGTATCGGCGTACCGATCGTTTTTCAACGTAAAGGCCAGGGAATCGGTACATTTTTTCTTGAAAAGCGGCGATGGATTTTTGAGACAAATCCCGAATTAAGGGTTGCGGTTGGCGTTTGTAGCGCCGTTTCTTTTCAATGTTCTTATTCACCTTTTTCCATGCGTTCCTCATTTCTTCAATAGGAACCTCGGTAAGAGTGGCCAAAGCAAGGGTATCCATTTCCTTCGTTTCAAGGGGAATAACCATCAAATCAAAGGCATAATCGTTGGTAGCCAAAACCTTCCCATTCCGGTCAAAAATATTACCCCTGAGCGGTTGGTTCACCAATCGGCGAATGCTGTAGGTGTCGGCAGCCAATTTAAATCGATCGTCCAAACCCTGCAGAAAAAACAAACGAACCCAAAAAATAAGGCCCACCAATACAATTAAAACCAGGTATATGCGCTGCCGGTTTTCCATGGGTTTATTTCTTCTTTTTAAAGAAAAGTCCCTGAACAAGACCGATTAAAGCCAACGACATAAATGTATTTCCAATCCAGCGCATAAGCAGTAATACGGGGGCGCCCAACGAAAACAAGCTGTACAATTGATAAAAAAACTGATGAACCAGAAGCAACCAAAAGGCCATCCATAAGTACCTAAGCCATCCCAAACTTTTGGGGCCGGGTTTCAGGTTGGTTTCACGTTCATCAACCGATAAAAAATAGCGTAAAATGAATGGCTGCACAAAGGTCATGGCGGTGGTCGAGGCAGCATGCAAGCCACCTGTTCCTAAACCCAAATCCAACAAGAGCCCAAAAGCAAATCCAAGCATCATTCTGGCCGAGGCCGAAAATTGAACCGGCAATGCAAAGAAAAACATGGGATATAAAACAGGAGACCAGCCCGGCCCCGGTTCCAATTTAGAAACAACCAACCATTCTAAAACTAGAAACAGCAGCCCCCGAACAAAGTAATTTAGGAACGCAATCATGGCAATTCAGGATTTTCAAGCGTATCTTGTTCGGCTTGGTAGGTGTAATCTAGAACCATAACGTGGTCAAGCGCCGAAAAACGCGTGGCAAAACGCAGCGTGGCATAACCTGCCTCCACATCTTGATCGCTCCGTTTTTCTAAAATATACCCCACGGCAATGCCTCTCGGAAATATCGATGACAATCCACTGGTTTCAACTGTGTCGCTAGGATTCACCTTTACATGGGTCGCCAGTCCTTCTATTCGGGCACAGCAAGCCGATTTTCCGTCCCAAACCAAATTCCCAAGTTCTCCAGACGATTTTAGCCGGACCGACAGCAGCAATCCCTGCCCCTCGTTCATTAAGGTTAAGCCGGTTGCCAAATGCGGGCCAACCTGAGTAATGACACCCACTACCCCACCGGGGCCAATGACCCCCATGTCGGCCTTGAGTCCCTGCAAACTACCCCGATTGAGTGTAAATCGGTTTTGGCTTTGATTTAAGGTTAAATGAATAAGCCGGGCAGGCAACCAAGAATACGGAACAAGCAAAGCTGTGTCGCTGTTCCAGCACAAACTTTCGCCATTTACCTGCTGCTGCATAACCTGCATACGCAATCGGTTAACCTCTTTATGCAGCAGTTCGTTTTCGCTGGTTAAAAACAAAAAATGCTCGGCTTCTTTTACCCGAGTCCACCATTCACGGGTAAGGGGTGCCGAGGTTTCAAACAAAACAGATTGGTGGTATTTAAACTGCCGTACAATAAACACCAATGAAATTCCGTGAAACAGCAAAAAAACCCACAACAGACGCAGTTTGCGCAGTATGAGAAACAGGTTTTTCATGAATACCTACCCATCAGCGAATTAGGAAGGGATAGCGGTCCATGTTTTTCAAGGCAAGTCCTGTACCCCGAGCCACGGCACGAAGCGGGTCATCGGCAATGTGCACAGGCAACTTGGTTTTCATACTAATGCGTTTGTCTAAGCCCCGCAGCAGAGCACCCCCGCCAGCCAAATAAATCCCTGTTTTAAAAATGTCGGCACTCAATTCGGGTGGAGTCATTTCCAAGGCGCTGTGAATGGCAGCCTCGATTTTGCTAATGGTCTTATCAATAGCATACGCAATTTCTTGGTACGAAACGGTTATTTCTTTTGGAATTCCCGTCATCATATCGCGGCCATGCACGGCAAAATCGGCCGGCGGATTCTCCAATTCTTGCAGTGCGGCCCCTACTTCAATTTTAATGCGTTCGGCTGTTCTTTCGCCAATGTTTATGTTGTGTTGCCGGCGCATATAATCCTCAATATCGTGGGTCAGGTCATCGCCCGCTACCCGAATTGATTTATCGCAAACGATTCCGCCTAAAGAAATTACGGCAATTTCAGAGGTTCCTCCGCCAATATCAATAATCATATTGCCTTGGGGTTCTTCCACGTCGATTCCAATTCCCAGCGCCGCGGCCATGGGTTCATGAATCAAACAGACTTCTTTTCCTCCGGCATGTTCGGCCGAATCTTTAACGGCACGCTTTTCCACCTCGGTAATCCCCGATGGAATGCAAATAACCATACGCAGCGAGGGTTTAAACCAGCGTTTTGTTTCGTTGATTTTCTTAATCATGCCTCGAATCATTTCTTCGGCAGCATAAAAATCAGCAATCACCCCGTCTTTCAGCGGGCGAATGGTTTCAATATTTGCGTTGGTTTTTCCATGCATCATCAGGGCTTGTTTCCCAATGGCAATTACTTTTCCGCTTTTGCGGTCCACAGCAACGATAGAAGGTTCATCTACCACCACTTTATCGTTATGTATAATCAGCGTATTCGCTGTTCCAAGGTCAATTGCAATGTCTTGCGTCAAAAAATCTAGCCAGCCCAAGTGTACAAGTATTTCAGATATTCAAACGGTTGGAAGGTGCAAAAAGCACTATCGAACAAAATTAAGTGAAATTTAAGTCGTTTTAATAAATCCTTAGGTATTTTTTTTTGACTTTTTTTAAAGATTTAGTTGGGCGGCTTACCGGCTGTTGCTGCAAGTCCTCCGTGCGGGCAAAACCTGCAGCGGCTTTGCGGGGTCCCTCGTTCCTCGGGCCTCCGCAGCACGCGCAGGTTAAGCCCTCACGTTGCGGGCTTTCCGCTCCATCCGGGCCGCGGTCCGCCTATAAAGCAAAGGCCATCAAAAAGGTATTAATGTTTAAAATGCCGGCTCCCCCCTAGTACCATTTGAACACCCATTTCGCGGGCTGCAGCAAGAACTTCGGCATCGCGAATGCTTCCTCCGGGCTGCCAAACCCATTCAATGCCTGCCTGCGCCGCAGCTTCTATGCCATCGGCAAAAGGAAAAAAGGCATCCGAAGCCAAGACCGCCCCACGTACATCGTGGTTGAATTGTTCCGCCTTTGCAATGGCTTGCCTTACTGCATCAATACGCGAAACCTGACCGGCACCAATTCCAATCAATTGCCCCTTTTTCACCAACACTATGGCATTGCTTTTGGCATGCTTCACCAGCACACGAGCCAATTTCATATCTTCAACTGCCTGTTCAGGCAAATCAATACAATGGCTTAAATCCCAGTTTTCTGGGCCCGAATCAAGCCGATCTGTTTCCTGAATCAATACTCCCCCCAAGGCACCCCGCTCAGCATAGGTGGGCAACCGATGTTCCGGATTCCATTCCAATAGTATTCTATTTTTCTTCTGCTTCAGCAATTCAAGGGCTTCTTCGCTGTATGCTGGAGCCAGAAGCAGTTCAAAAAACACCTGATTTAGCGCTTCGGCCCAGGTCATATCTACAGGATGCTTGGTCAAAATAACTCCCCCGAATGCACTTACTGGATCGCCAGCCAAAGCTTGTTCCCAAGCTGTTTTTGCATCGGCATTTCGGCTAGCTCCACACGATATATTGTGCTTCAATACGGCGGTATCGGGTCCATCTGCTTCGCTCATTAATAGCCAACCGGCATCCAAATCCAATACATTGTTGTACGAAAGGTCTTTGCCCGAATGCTGCTTAAAAATTCGGCCTAAATTACCTTGAAAAAAACCTTTTTGGTGCGGATTTTCGCCATAACGCAACGTAAGCAAAGGGCCTGAGTCCAATTGCATTTCCGGAACAAATCCCAAACTCAACCATTGTTGTATGCTGCGGTCGTACGCCGCTGTTTTTTCAAATCCCTGAACCGCCATTTTTAATCTGAACTCCGCGGTGCTGCCTTCATTCACCTGAAGGTGCTGTAATACTTCTTGAATCTGGGTTGTTCCACTTAGCACAAGAACGCGGGCATGGTTTTTTGCTGCTGCACGAATCAAGGAAACACCCCCAATATCGATTTTTTCAATGCAAGCCTGGTAGTCGCTTCCCGAGGCAACGGCCTCAAGAAAGGGATACAATTCCACCACCGCCATGTCAATGGAATCAATACCCACAAGCTCCGCTTCAGCCTGATCTTCGTCGCGCTGAAGCAGACCACCAAAAATGCTGGGATGTAAGGTTTTTACCCTTCCCCCAAAAACGGAAGGGAACCCGGTTAAAGATTCCACCGAAGTCCAAGGCAATCCCCATTCGCTCAGAGCCTTGCCTGTTCCACCCGTACTGATTAATTCGGCTCCCATTTCATGAAGCTGTTTGGCCAGCACGGCATAGGGTTCTTTGGTAAAAACCGAAATCAAAACACGTTTTATGGGTTGGGAATTCATAATAAAACCAAAGATTAATTTTTACACGGGCCTAGGCTGTATCTTTGGAGGGCAAAGTTCATCAATTTGACTTGAATTGTGTAAGATTTAATGCCCTTTTTTCTAATTATTATGAAAAGGCTCTTTTTATGGTTTGCCAGTGCTTCGTTTGCCTTAAACAGCTTAAAGGCGAACAAACTCAGGACGCTCTTGTCATTGTTAGGCATGGTGATTGGTATTTTTTTGATTATTTTCATAGGGGCGGCCGTCGATGCTCTAAAGAAGAACATCAATGATTCTATTTCAAGGTTGGGCGACGAAGTGATTTTTGTCCATAAATGGCCTTGGGAGGGTGGATTTAACTATCCTTTCTGGAAATACCTAATGCGGCCACAGCCCAATCCACGCGAAGCCTTTTTGTTGCAGGAACGCCTCGAAAACATAGCCTTTGTTTCCTTTCAAGCTGAATCAAATGCCCAAGTTCGTAGTTCAAAATTCTCCATAGAATCGGCCCCCATTTATGGACAAGCCGAAGGAATGAATCGGGTAAGCCCTCTCGACATCGAAAAGGGCCGATCCTTTTCTGAAATGGAAATCCTTACGGGTCGAGATGTTTGCATTATTGGACCTGAGGTAGCCGAGAACCTGTTCCCGGGAGCCCAACCCATAGGGCAAACCTTGCGCATTGGAGCGCGCAAGTTTGCAGTAATTGGCTTAACCAAAACCCAAGGAGAATCCCTTATTGATATTGGTGAAGACGGTAGAATTTATGTTCCTTTTGGCTCCTTTAAGGCTTTATTTGGGGTGAACGGCAGTGGAATACACCGTGAAATTGTGGTTAAACCCAAGTTAGGGGTGCCACGTGCCCGTGTAAAGAATGAACTCATGGGGGCCATGAGGGGAATTCGTAAAATTCATCCACTTGAAGAAGAAGATTTTACATTAAATGAAGCAAGTATGATTGCCAAAGAAACGGCGGGCATTACCAATGTGTTGAATCTGGTGGCCCTTTTGATCGGCGGCATGGCCATTCTGGTTGGTGGTTTTGGCGTGGCCAATATTCTGTTCGTGTCGGTAAAAGAACGGATTCCCCAAATTGGACTTCAAAAGGCCTTAGGAGCAAAACGCTCCTTTATTTTATGGCAGTTTTTGTTTGAAGCCATTTCGCTTTCAATGCTGGGAGGATTGCTTGGTCTCTTGTTGGTTTACCTTTCTGCTCTTGGCGTTCGGTCTTTTTCTGATTTTGAAATGGTGTTGAGTTTTGATAATGTGGTTAGAGGCCTTTGGGTTTCAAGTTTGGTGGGGCTGATTGCAGGCATTGCCCCTGCTTGGTCGGCCAGTAAATTGCCGCCCGTTGAAGCCATTAGGCAAGGAGGATAAACTTAATCTGGACCTTTTTTACTTCACTATAATGGTAGTTTTGCAGTATGCTGAGGGAGTATAAAGACCGTATTTTTTCCATTTCGTCCAACGCTGAATTCGATGAATTAGCCCTATGGGCTTTTCAATACCAGTACCAAAATGTGGAGGTATATTCCCAATTTGTAAATGCTTTGGGAATCGACCCTACCAAGGTAATCAGCCTTAATGCTGTTCCGTTTTTGCCCATCGAATTTTTTAGAAGCCACCGAGTCTTAGACCGCAATGCCCCCTCTGCCAGCTTGGAATTCCATTCCAGTGGCAGTACTTCCGACACCCGTTCCCAGCATTGGGTGGCCGACCCTGAACTGTACGAAAGGTCTTTTATTGAATGCTTTAAAAGGTATATTGGCCCCCCTGAAGAGTGCATCATTTTAGCCCTACTCCCCTCTTACCTTGAACGGCCCAATTCCAGTTTGGTTTACATGGTAACCGAGTTAATTCGATTAAGCCATCAGCCTTTGGCTGGATTTTTCTCTGACCCCGACCCGGTTTTTTTAGGAAACCTTCACTCGGCAATCAAATCAGGAACAAAAACGCTGGTCATTGGAGTCAGTTTTGCTCTTTTAGATTGGGCCAACACCAATCCCATTTCCATTCCTCAGGTGCAAATAATGGAAACCGGGGGCATGAAAGGGCGAGCAAAGGAACTAACCCGAGAGGAACTACATTCCACTCTGCAACGTGCCTTTTCTGTTCGTGGCATCCTTTCAGAATACGGCATGACCGAGCTGCTTTCTCAGGGTTATTCTTTAGGAAAAGGTGTATTTCAAACCCCGCCATGGATGCGGGTTGTTTTTCGAGACCCTTTAAATCCAATGCAAACCGGGGTTAATTCAGGTGGAATCAATGTTATTGATTTAGCCAACATTCACAGTTGCTGTTTTGTTTCTACACAAGATTTGGGTGAAAAAAACCCCGATGGCTTTGTGGTGGCGGGGCGGTTTGACAATGCCGATGTGCGTGGCTGCAACCTGTTAATTCACCACCAAAGCCCCTAAAAGGCTAAGAGATTTTGAAGAGCTCGCCCTACTTTTTCCGCATTTGGAATAGCAGCCTGCTCCAAAGTACTGTTTAAAGGAATTGCCGGAGTATTGGCACTTCCAACGGCGGCAATAGGAGCATCTAAATACGAAAAGCATTGCATTTGAATTTCGCCCACCAAAGCCATGGCAAAACTATGGGGCAGCGGCTCTTCAGTCAACACCAAAGCCCGCCCATGTTTTTTTACCGATTCAACGACGGTTTCCTTATCCCAAGGATTTAGGGTTCTCAAATCTAAAATTTCAATTTTTCCAGGAAAATCTTGGGCTGCTTCCAATGCCCAAAAGACGCCACGACCATACGTAACAACAACGGCAGTGGGCTCGTTCCTAACTTCTGAGGCCAAAACCAGCCGGGCTTTTCCAAAGGGAAGAATGTAATCGGAATCAGGTTCAACTGTTTTTGCCCCTTCTGTCCCCTTTATTTTACTCCAATAAAGTCCCTTATGTTCCAGCATTACCACAGGATTAGGGTCATAATAAGCCGCTTTCAGCAGACCTTTTAAATCAGCTCCGGTACTCGGATAGGCCACCTTTACCCCCCGAATCTGTAGCACTACGGATTCTACGCTGCTAGAATGATAAGGCCCCCCACTTCCATAAGCTCCAATAGGCACCCGCAATACGCAGGAAACAGGCCATTTGCCATTGGAAAGGTAATTTGATCGACTCACTTCGGTAAACAATTGATTTAGCCCTGGCCAAATGTAATCGGCAAATTGAACCTCGACAATCGGTTTAAGGCCCACAGCCGACATTCCAACCGTACTACCAACGATAAAAGCTTCTTGAATAGGTGTGTTAAAAACACGGTGCGACCCGAACGACTTGGCCAATGTTGCTGCCTCACGAAATACTCCCCCAAGCCTTGCCCCGACATCTTGGCCATACAATAGACATTCAGGGTGTTTTTCCATGAGTTCACGAACGGCAAACAAGGCACAATCAACCATTACCGTCGGCAATTTCCCTTTTGGGTGGCGTTCGCCCCGTTCTTCAATGACAGGAGTTTCCGCAAAAATATGCTGCTCTAATTCCTCAGGGTTAGGATCTGGCATGGCCAATGCCTCCTCAAAATCGGACTGCACCAATTGAACTGCAAGCTCAGAAATTCGGTTCAATTCAAGATCTGTGTAGCCATTCGAACTTAAAAATTGCCTAAACTTTACAATGGGGTCGCGTCGGGCAGCCACCTCTAAATCATCTCGGTACCACTCTTTTCTAACTCCGGAGGTGTGGTGGTTCAACAGCGGCACCTTTGCATGAATTAAAAAAGGACGGCGCTCCTTGCGGATTAGCTCTAAGACCTCTTGCAATGTTTGATAGCATAAAACAAAGTCGGTGCCGTCAATGGCTCTCACCTCAAGGCCATTAAATCCTTTGGCATAGTTGCTGGCGTCCATCGCTCTAAACTCAGAAGCATGCGCTGAAATATCCCATTCGTTGTCTTGAACCAAATACAAAATAGGAAGGGATTTCAATACGGCCATTTGAAATGCCTCTGCCACCTCTCCTTCGGTTATAGAAGCATCGCCAAGCGAACAAACGGCAACGGGCGCTTGGCCCTCTGCCCAAGACTCCAATTTCATTTGTTCGCGGTACCAAAAACCTAATGCCACCCCTGTGGCTGGAATAGCTTGCATTCCAGTGGCCGAACTTTGGTGAGGAATTTTTGGCTTGGTGGGGTCGTTTAAACTGGGGTGAGAATAATAGGTGCGCCCTCCGCTAAAGGGATCGGCCTGTTTGGCAAGCAATTGAAGCATTAGCTCATAGGGCCGCATACCCATGGCCAAAAGCATAGAATCGTCTCGGTAATAGGGAAAAACAAAATCTTGAGGTTTCAGTTGAGAGCCCAAGGCTATTTGAATAGCCTCGTGTCCTCGGCTGGTTGCATGGACGTATTTGGCGGTTATGCTCTGCTGGTTTTCATACAAATCGGTCATTGCTTTCGCCCTGCACATCAGTTCCCAAACCTGGGAATAATTAACATGCGAGGTAACAAGCGAAGAATAAACCGATTTTGATTCCATGAACGAATGCGGTAGTGCCGTGTATTTCCTAATTGATTAAATATGCAACGACAGTCGAATGCGGGCATAAATTTCATCAATATGCCCCACCCCGGCCACTCTATTCAACTTTCCTTGATTCCCATAGAAATCAATCAACGGAAAGGTTTCATTTTGATAAACCCGAATACGTTTTTCTATGATTTCTGGATTTGCGTCATCACTGCGACCGCTGGTTTTAGCGCGTTCTGTTAGGCGTTCACGCAGAATGGAATCTGGCACCTCTAACAAAACAACAAATTGCAATGGCATCCCTTTAAGCTCAAGCAGATTATCAAGGGCCTCTGCCTGAACTTGGGTACGCGGAAAGCCATCAAAAATAAAACCTGCATTGGCGGGACTTGCATCCAGTTTTTGCTCAATCATTCGAATAACCACATCATCAGGAACCAGAAGTCCAGAATCCAGGTACCCTTTGGCTTCCAGGCCTAGTGCAGAGCCTGATTTTAATTCTGCGCGAAAAATATCGCCGGTAGAAAGATGAATGAATCCAAAATCCTCTATAAGTTTTGCAGATTGTGTACCCTTTCCGGAGCCCGGGGGGCCTAAAAAAACAAAATTCAACATGATTACCGCTTAAGTTTGTAAATGCCCTCCAGATTTCGGCCCAACTCATCAAAGTCAAGCCCATAACCTACAACAAATTCATTGGGAATTTCAATTCCAACATAATCTGGCTCATCTCCACCCAAGAATGTTTCTTTTTTGTAAAGTAAGGTAGCCACCTTTAAAGCTTTAGGTTTCTCTAATGAAAGTATATCCCGAATGGCCTGAATGGTTTGACCTGTATCCACAATATCTTCTACCAAAATACAAACCTTGTCTTTCAACGAAATTTCAGAACGAGCATGAATTTGAACAATCCCAGTTGAGGCCGTGCCCCTGTAAGAAGATGCCGAAACAAATCCCATTTCAACCTCGCCCTCCAATTGCCGAAGCAAATCGGCAAAAAAGACAATGCTGCCTTTCATTACGCACATTAGAACCAGGCGTTCTGCTGGAAATTCTTTTCGAATTTGATGTGCAATTATGCTTACAGCCTCTGCAATTTCAGAGGGCAAAAGCCAAGATTCGAAGGTTGAATTGTGTATTTTTACTTCCATGTGCTAAAGGTACAAAATCCCAGTTTAGATACTTGGAATCAAAGTAGTTTACGAATGATATCCGATTCAGAAACCCCTTCAGCCTCGGCTTTATAATTTCGAACAATGCGATGCCGCAGCACCGCAGCTGCTATGGCTTTGACATCATCTATATCGGGGGTAAATCGACCATGCATGGCAGCATGCGCCTTGGCTCCAAGAATTAAATTTTGACTTGCCCTGGGCCCTGCACCCCAGCTTAGGTATTCCTTTGCCAAGGCATCGGCCCTGGGTTCGAAAGGACGTGTTTTGGTAACCAATCCTACAGCGTATTCCAAAACATGATCTGTAACGGGGATTCGGCGAACCAATTCCTGAAATGCCGATATTAGATTCCCGTCCATAATGGTATTCAGTTCAGGAGAATAATCGGTGGTGGTTTGCCGAACGATTTGAACCTCTTCATCAAAGCTAGGATATCCCAATTCCAATTGAAACATAAACCGGTCCAATTGGGCTTCTGGCAATGGATAGGTTCCTTCTTGCTCAATGGGGTTTTGGGTGGCTAATACAAAAAAAGGTTTAGACAGGGGGTATCTTTTTCCTGCAACGGTTACCGCTTTTTCTTGCATGGCTTCCAACAAGGCGGCCTGTGTTTTGGGTGGGGTTCGGTTGATTTCGTCTGCCAACACGATGTTGGCGAACAAGGGACCAGGCTGAAATTCAAATTTGCGCTGCTCATTCAAAATTTCAGAACCTGTAATGTCGCTGGGCATTAAATCAGGGGTAAATTGGATGCGTTGAAAATCCAAACCCAAGGCTTTAGAAACGGTTTGAATCAACAGGGTTTTTGCCAATCCAGGAACCCCCACCAGCAAACAATGTCCACCTCCAAAAAGGGCCAAACTAAGCTGTGCCACTACCTCATCTTGCCCTACAATAACACGGGCAATTTCATTTTTAAAAGCAGAATAGCGTTCGGCCAATGCTTCTACCCCTTGGGTATCTGACGAAAAATTGTAATTCATGGATTCCATTTTCTTAATTCAGGGCAACTATCTGAGTAACCGAGCACAGAAATATGCAGGTTTTTTTTTCGCTTATCTATCCAATTTTTCAATACCTCCATTTTTTTCTCATTCAAAGCGGCTTGTTGAATTCGGGCATAATCTTGTTCTAACGATGCCGTATGGGCTTCAATTCGCTTTTGAACAAAAACGACACGCACCATTTTTTGCCCTTGAGAATGTACAGTTACCTGGGGCTTTGAATGCTGTCCTTCGCTTAGATTTGCTAAAAGCTGATAGGTGGTTGGATCCAATTCTTCCAACATAAAACGCCCAGAACCAGTATTGGGGTTCATTAATCGTCCGCCATTGTTGGCCGTTTCTTTGTCTTCGCTATATCGAATCGCCAATTCTGAAAATGGCAGGGAATCCAATTGGGGAAGAAGCCCGTTTAAACGCTCCTCGGCCTGAACCAAATCGGTTAACGACACCTTTGGGCGCATTAGAATATGCCGAAAGTTTGCATACTGCCCTCTTTTATCGAGCAGCTCTATAATATGGTAACCAAATTGAGTTTTAACGGGCGACGAAATTTGTTTGGGTTCCAATGAAAATGCCACCGCCGAAAATTCAGGGACTAAATCCTCTCTTTTCATAAAACCCAGTTCTCCGCAATTTTCGGCCGAACCGGGGTCTTCGGAATAAAATTTTGATTTTATGCAAAAACTGCTTCCCTTTTCCAATTCCGATTTCAATTTTTCCAAAGCTTGGAGAACCCGCTTATCCTCCTCTTCCCTAACCTCGGGAATGAGCGCAATGTGCGAAAGCTCAACCTCGCCCGGTATCAATGGCAGGGAATCTTTCGGAATTCGGTCAAAATACTTTTTTACCTCCGAGGGTGTTACTTGTACCTCTCCAGTAATTTTAAACTGCATCCGTTGAATGACCAAATCATCGTACACATTATCGCGGATGTCCAATCGAAGGTCATCCAGGGTTCTTCCCATTAGTTTTTCAAGGCGTTCTCTGCCGCCAGCCTGAGCCACCTGCATATTAATCCTTCGGTCGATTTCTGAATCGACCTCATCGTCTTCAATGATTACAGAATCCAAAACAGCCTGAGCAACCAAAATTTTTTGAATCAAAATATCTTCAAGGACCTCGCACCTACTCACCGAACGAACTCTGTTTCCACGTTCATCTGCTTCCATTTGAAAGGAACGTATTTCCACATCCGACTGCAGCACAGGAGAGGCACCCACAACAGCCACAATTTCATCAATCACGGTTTGAGCCCTGATTCCTAAGGACAAGCACAATAAGACCAAAATACTTGCAAAGTATTTAAGGGTTGGATTTTCCCACATAAATTTCCGCGGTTTTTTCTGTTAGGGCCTGTTGTACCCATTTTCGTTCAAGGTCTTTTAAAAAAATTTGTTTCTTTTGGTGCAAAAGGATAGCCCGGATGCGCGGAATTTCAAACTCCAATGGCGAAACCGTTTTTTTCATTTTTACATCTTGAATCCAAAGCCAATGCAATCCAGTTGAGTCATTCAGTTCAATGAAAGATTTTTTCGAAAGCTTCTCGTGGCTCAATTCAAGACTCGATGGAAGCAGTTTAGAAACGTCAGAAACAGAAATCCAAGCCGTGTCGTTTAAAAAAAAAGACTTTGAATTCACCCTTAGAAAAGACTCAAGAGCTGGAATTTTTTTGGAATTCAAATCAGAAAACATTGCCCTGATTTTTGCCGGTGGTTTTGCCTTAGATGGAAAAATGGCCAAGCGAAACTTAACAATATCGGTTTTGAGTAAAAAGTGCTTTTCATTTTGCAGGTAATAGGCCTCAACGGCCTGGTCTGAAATCGCTGTATCCATGCTTTCGCCTACCAATTGCTGTTGGAATGAATAAATAAACAATGACTTTTTATACGCTTCCAGTTGCCGTTCAAAAATAGATGAACTGCTTGCCAGTTCTTTTTGCGCCCGCTGATATAAAACCTGCTCCTCTACCCATTTATGGGCAAAGGCAGAAAGCAGCATTAAACTGTCTTCGGCGTTATCGCCAAAATTAAGTCCACTTATATCCTCCGGATTTAGTGTTGCACTCCCGACCTTTGCAATAACAGCGCCGTTTTCTACCGGTTTATTTCCGCTTGAACAGCTCAATAAAATAGCAAAGCCAACCAAAAGAACTCCTACCCTAAGGGTCTTTATCATGGGTCAATTAATTGGTATAACACCTTTAAATCTACTTTCACAGGGTATTTGGCTGTTAAATCATCAACCCATTTTGTTTCTAAAAAGCCAGAATAATCGGAGATAATTTGCCCCCTCGCTTCTTCTAATTTTTTGGGGGCTGGGGGAAGCACCTGAGTAACAACGGCAAACCTGATTTTTTGTTGTCCAAGGTCGGTGGGGCCTACTCCCACTTTTTGATTTGCTAAATCTACCACAGAATGCATACCTTTTGCAAAAAGCCCCTGCTGCACCAGTACGTTGTCGGCGGATTTTTTATTGAGTTTTTGGCTGAACTTTTGAAGGCTTAGTTTCCCTGCCACCAGTTTTTCAGCCAATTGTCGGGCTTCCATTTCTATGGATTCGTTCTTGCAATCTACAACGATGGCTTCAGACCGAACATCCCACATGTATTTTTCTTTGTTTTTTTCATGAAATGCTATCAATCCGGCCGTATCGCGTACAGAGCGTTTCCAAACCTTTTCATCCATTAAACTGAATAATAGAATTCCTTCCCTGTATTCATTCATCAAATACCGAAACTTAACATTTTCCCTGGGCAGCCGCTCTTCCTTATAAGAAAGCAGTAAAGATTCAACAAAGGGCTTTAGAACTTGGTTTTCAAATGAACACGCATCTGTTTGTTGCACGGTTTTTTTCTCGGCTTGAAGGTAGTCCATCAGGGTTTGCACTTTAATTTGGGTTTCTCCAAATTGAGCCAAAACCACATTTGAATGCGGGGCCAACGATTCGTTGGTGAAGTCTCCCGTCGGGGTTGCTAAAAATTTAAAGTCTTTTTTTAGCCAGGTAAAAGAGTATTCCTTTTTAAGTTTTTCAACGAAAGCGTCGGCAGGTTGCTTCCACCGCGTTGACTTGGATAGCAATTTTTTAAGGTCGGACTCAAAGTCCTTAAAGTCAGGAATGTTGGCTTGTTTTTCCAATCTAAGCACATGAAAGCCCTGCGGGGTTTCTATAACCTCCGAAATATCTCCAATGGATTTCAAAGAAAAGGCTGCATCCTCAAAAGATGGAATGTATTCGTTGATTCCGAACGGCTCTAAAATGCCTCCTCGACTAGAATTTTGGTAATTTTCCGAGTAGTTACGAACCAACGCTTCCCACGCCTCTCCACTCTTGGCTTTTCGCTGTGCTTCTTCGGCTTTGGCCTTGGCATTGGTCTTCATTTCTGCATCTTCGCTACCTGAAATAAAAATATGTGAAACCTGAACCCGACCTCTTGCAGGGCGTTCCTGTTCTACAAAAACAAGGTGATAACCCAAAGATGAACGCACGGGTTGCGACACTTTACCGATGGGAGTTGAAAATACAGCAGACTCAAAAGACCACGAAACCGATGGGGACCCCGTAATCCAACCTAAATCTCCTCCATTCAATTTACCCAAACTATCTTGACTAAACTGCTTCACCGCATCCGAAAACAACAAACTTCCTTTATTGATTCGATCGGCCACTTTTAAAAGTTGATTGTAGGCCGTCAAGGTGTCTTTTTCGGAAGCACATTTGGGCAATCGAATTACAATTTGCCTCACCTTTCTATCCCTGAGCATACGCTGGTATGTTGACCTCACCATGTTGTTTTCAACCGAAGTGTCCCTTAAAAATGGCTGAGCCAACTGCTTAACATAGGCGTTTAATTCTCTATTAAAGGCTGCCGATGTGTCCATTCCCAATTGCTTCGCTTCGTAAACCTTCAATTTGAATATCCGAAACAATTCTACGTATTCGTCTAATTCTGCTTTGGTAACCTTTTTGTCCTGATTGTTTTTTCTGAAAATGGCATTAAACTCTTCAAGAGTAACGCTTACTGAGCCAACTGTCATAACAACAGCGTTCTGATTTTGAGCAGATAAATGAGCACAAGCCAAAAGACCTGATAAAATCAACCATGAAGTTTTCATTGTTTGTATAGTTTAAAGCCTACGAAGGTACAAAATCGGTGGAAAAAGGGAATCAATAAAAAACAAGGCTAAGAAGGTCAAAAAATCAGGACAAAAGGGCCGAAATTTGGAACCTAAATCCCTGGCCAATGTGGCTCATCGCCAAGAATCTCGGCTGTAATTGGGAGCCTCTCGGGTAATGGCTATGTCATGAGGATGCGATTCAATGATTCCGGCACTGGTAATTCGAATGAATTTTGCGTTTTTTAATTCTGCAATGGATTCGGCCCCAGCATAACCCATTCCAGCGCGCAACCCACCTAACAATTGAAATACAATTTCGGCAATGCTGCCTTTGAACGGCACCCGGCCCACGATTCCTTCTGGCACTAATTTTCCTGGGTCGAACTCTTGGGCTTGAAAATACCTGTCTTTGCTTCCTTTCTGCATGGCCTCGACCGACCCCATACCTCGGTAGGTTTTAAATTTACGGCCTTCATAAATAAGGGTTTCACCTGGTGATTCCTCTGTACCGGCCAACAAGGAACCAAGCATGACGGCATCGGCACCTGCGGCAATGGCTTTGACAATGTCGCCTGAAAAACGAATTCCGCCGTCGGCAATGATCGATACATTTGGGTATTTTTCTTTTAGGGCGTTGGCCACGTCAATGATGGCGGTTAGCTGAGGAACACCAATTCCTGCAACAACCCTTGTTGTACAAATTGAGCCCGGCCCTATTCCCACCTTAACTCCGTTCACCCCAGCTTCGGCCAATGCTAGGGCTGCAGAACCTGTGGCAATATTTCCAGCAATTAACGGCAAGCTCGGGTGATTTTGTCTAGCCTGTTTTACAGCCTCAACGACGCTTTTGGAATGCCCATGAGCCGTATCAATTACCACCACATCAACTCCGGCTGAAACAAGTGCATTTAGCCGTTCCATGGAATCTCCACCTACCCCAATGGCTGCAGCTACCCTTAACCTTCCAATATCGTCTTTGCAGGCATTTGGCCGTTCTCTGGCTTTAATTATGTCTTTGTAGGTCAATAGGCCCACTAACCTACCCTCTGAATTTACCACAGGTAGTTTTTCAATTTTATACTCCTGCAATATGGATTCGGCACCCGATAAATCCTGTCCTTCTTTTGCAACAACTAGGTTGTCTTTGGTCATGACCTCAGTTATAGGCCTTAGTTCATTCCCCTCAAAACGTAAATCTCGGTTGGTTACAATGCCTACCAATCGGCCCGCCGAATCAACCACCGGAACCCCTCCAATTTTATGTTCGCGCATCAAATTTAGAACATCCCGAACCGTGGCACTGACTTCAACAGTTACAGGGTCGATTATCATTCCACTTTCTGCCCGCTTTACCTTCCTTACCATAAGGGCTTGCTCAGCTACAGGCATATTTTTGTGCAAAACCCCTATTCCGCCTTCTCTGGCCATGGCAATGGCCATTTCTGATTCTGTAACGGTATCCATCGCAGCGGCAAGAATGGGCATTTCCATTGATACGCCTGCAGCAATATGGGTGCGCGTTTTAACTTGACTGGGTAAAATTTGCGAATAGGCCGGCAAGACCAATACATCATCGAAGGTTAATCCTTCTGCAACTACTTTTTCCATAACGGTACAATGTCAAATTTTTAAAATCTCGTTTAAAAATCAATCTGAAGGATAGATTTTGAAATCGAAATTTCAAAATGGTTGGAACGGGTAAAGTTGCCTGCAAATGTACAACCTAATTTGTTACAAGCTTTAATTTAAAATTAAATTTAGAGCTAATGGCTTCTAATTGGTCTCCATTTTATAAGCGGCCTGGCCGTTTTCAAAACCAATAATGCGAACCCGCCTATTTAAACCTACCGAGCCTGAATTGATTTGTTTGCTAAAATCAAACCGAAGATTCGGCCCATCCACCTCCGTTGTTTTTATCGTTTCAACCCAATTCCTGCCATCTAGAAACATGGATTTCCTTAGTGCAAACGATGCCAATAAATAGCCTGTTTCAGCATAAGAATCGGGCCAAGCTCTAAAATACAACTTAAAACGCTCTGCCCAACTTGAACCCTCTAAGGGAAATTCCAAAAAATGCGAAGAAGCCAAAATATGAACATTGTACTTCTGATAGTAGCCCACTTCCATTACTTGGAAATTAAGCCAATCATCGGGTACCAACAATTGAACATTTTTTGGATTGGACGATGAACGAGTTAAGCCTGTAAGGATATTTCGTACCCTTAGTTCATTCGATACAAACAAGGCCACCAAAGATTCTTGGCCAACCGAAGACTGGGAGGCTATTCCAGACCCCGTAGCCTCGCAGGTAGAAAAGGCTACACCTTGTTTTTTTAATTCGGCGGCAACCTGGCTCCTAAGCACGCTGTCCTTACCCATTGAAGCCTTCGACAGGAAAATGGCTCTGTTGGGATTCTCCTTATAATATCCGGCAATGTAGGTAACCCAAGCCTCAACCTCTGAATGATTTACCTTGAACTCGCTTTGAGATTTGGGTTCCCATTGTTTGGAAAAAGGAGAAAAAATCGGAATATTTTGGCTGGTTATTTTAGGACTAATCCGACCGTAGTTTTGACTTAAAAAGGGCCCAAAAACCACCGAGGGTTTATTTGCGTTGAATCCAGCAAAAGGCTCAAACTCATCATAAACGGTCAACGAAACCCCTGAAGGCAAACTGTCTGACCAATCCGAAATGGCCAATTGAACACCTTCCATGAATGACAAGGCTACTTCGAAATACTCTGGCCTTGAATCATCAAAGGGGCCAAAAAGGGCAATTTGGATAGGTTTAGTGGGTGCGCCTCTTCGGTTTGAATTGGGCATTGAATTTTGAATTTCCTGCAGTTTTAAAGTAGGTACTCGAATTTTTTGGCCTTCATTTAAACCTGTTTCTAGTAAGGAGGGGTTTAGGCTATACAGGGTATCTATCGAGCATTTGTATTTTTTACTTAAACCATAGATGGATTCTCCTAAAGCCACGGTATGGTAGGAAACCGAGTAGCTTTCTTGGGCATTTAAAGCATTTTGGTTTTTAGAGGGGATACAAATAGAGGCCCCTTCTTGCAAAGGCAAGATTAAATTAGGATTTGCCGACACCAATTGATCAACTGTACACGCATTAACCCTGGCAATTCCGTACAAGGTTTCGCCCTTTAGAACCTGGTGGTATTTTGAGCAATCCTGAGCATTCAGGTAAAGCCCTGATAAAAGGAAAAAAACAGAGGTATAAAAACGAAGCATGCGCATAAAGATACACTTATCAATAATCATTCCCATTCTATGGTGGCAGGTGGTTTTGAACTTACGTCGTAAACCACTCTGTTTATACCCCGTACCTGATTGATAATTCTATTGGCCACCTCCCTTAAAAACCCTTCTGGAAATTCGAATACATCGGCTGTCATTCCATCAGTGCTGGTTACGGCGCGCAGCGCCACGACCTTTTCATAGGTTCGCTCGTCGCCCATAACTCCCACCGATTGAACGGGCAAAAGTATGGCTGCAGCCTGCCAAATGGAATCGTACAGGTTGGCCTCTCGAAGTGCTTGTATGTAAATAGCGTCTGCCTCTTGAAGCATGGCTATATTTTCTGGGCTAATTGCACCCAAGCACCGAATGGCCAATCCAGGTCCTGGAAATGGGTGGCGATTAATGAAAGCATGTGGAATTCCCAACGATTTGCCCACACGGCGCACTTCATCTTTAAACAAAGACCGAAGGGGCTCAACCAATCCCATTTTCATGGCAGCCGGTAATCCACCAACATTGTGGTGGCTTTTTATGGTTACGGAAGGACCGGTTACCGAAACCGACTCAATAACATCGGGATATATGGTTCCTTGAGCCAACCAATGAATGGGATAGGGAATGGCCTTTGCTTCCGATTCAAAAACACGAATAAACATTTCGCCAATGGCTTTTCGTTTGGCCTCGGGTTCGGTTTTTCCAGAAAGGGCATCAAAAAATAGGGGGCCTGCCTTGGCACAGGAGACCGAAAGGCCCAATTCAGAATAGGTTGACATTACTTGCTCAGCCTCACCTTTTCGAAGCAACCCATTGTCAACAAAAATGCAATGAAGTTGGTCTCCTATGGCTTTATTCAATAGAATGGCAGCTACCGTTGAATCTACACCCCCACTCAATGCCAATATAACATGGTCGGCACCCACTTGTGAACGAATTTTTTCGGTAATCTCTTCAATGAAATGGCCTTCTGTCCAGTCGCCTGAACAGCCACATATTTGAAAGGCAAAATTTCGCAACAGCAAAAGTCCATCTTGGCTATGCACCACTTCAGGATGGAATTGAAGCCCAAACCAAGGCTTAGACGTATGCTGAAAAGCCGCAACCGGAATATCGGTTGTTTTTGCCGTTAAAAAAAATTCTGAAGGTAAAACCTGAATGCTGTCACCATGCGACATCCAAACGGTGGAGCCGGATTGTATTTGGGCAAACAGTGCATTATTATCAAGCACCTCTACCCTAGCTCTTCCGTATTCTCGGTGTTTCGAAGCGGCTACGATGCCGCCATGCGTATGGGCCAACCACTGGGCGCCATAGCAAATTCCAAGTATGGGCAAACCCATGTTCAACCAATTCAAATCGGGAATCAAGGGCTTTTCTTGCCGAACAGAAGCTGGACTACCTGACAAAATAAGGCCTTTGACTCCATGGAGGTCTATGGAATTCGTGGGGGAATGGTAAGGCAAAATTTCACAATACACATTCAACTCCCTTAATCTTCTTGCAATAAGCTGGGTGTATTGAGATCCAAAATCAAGGATGAGTATTTTTTCCGACATAAATGGCTTTAAGAAGGTGAATTCAGGTTAAGGCTTAAGGATAACAAATTCGGTGCGGCGGTTTTTGGATTTCCCTTCAGCTGAAGTATTGGAGGCTATTGGCTTGGTAGAGCCAAAGCCTTTTGCTTCAATGCGTTGAGCCTGAACACCTAAATCAATTAAACATTGTTTCACGGCATTTGCTCGATCGGACGAAAGAGCCAGGTTGGCATTCGAATCGCCAACATTATCGGTATGTCCGTGTATGGCGATTTGAGCAGATTTGTTCTTGTCAAGCCAGCGCGCAAAAGCCTTTAGGTAGGTTTTTGCCTTTAGGCTCAAGGCAATGCTGTTGGTTTCAAAATACAATTCTGAAAGGTTAAATGCCGCCCCTTCGCTTATTTTACCTGTTGCTAATGCAACGGTGTCTTTGGCGTTTTCTTTGGTAATGGATTTAGCCGAAAAGGCCAAACCAGGGGTTTCCACGGAAATGGTATGCTCTTCGTTGGCCTTTAAAATGGCAACGAATTCTCCATCGCGCTGATCGGCTTCAATGGTGGTTTTTTGCTGCGTCGTTTCATTGAACACCTCAATGCTGCCGCCCAAACGCTGGCCATCGTTGTCTTTCAAAACACCCCGAACCACAAAAACCTCGGCAGGCCTAGCCTCTTCATACAAATCAAAGGAATAGACATCAAGTCCACCGGGGCCAATGCTTTTGCCATCTTTGGATTTTAGATTGTTGGAAGAGAAATAGCCTGTTTTACCGTCTAATGAAACGAAAAAGCTAACCTCATCGGCTTCGGTGTTGATTGGGTTGCCAATATTTACAGGCTTTTCCCAGGTTCCATCGGGCTTACGGCGGGTATAAAATACGTCATAGCCCCCAATGTTATCGTGGCCTTTCGAAGAAAAATAAAGGGTTTGAGAGTCGGAATGCAAGAAGGGAGTTAGTTCATTTTTGTCTGTATTCAAAACCGCCCCAAGGTTTTTGGGTGGTCCCCACTGATTGGTTTGGGGGTTTCTTTCAGACATATATAAATCGGTTCCGCCCAACCCGCCCGGACGGTTTGAGGAGAAAACCAGGGTATTCCCGTCGTAAGAAATGGTAGGTTGAGAATCCCACTGAGCAGAATTGAGGTTTTGACTAACCCTTTGCAGGGGGGCCCAAGCAAAGCCTTCCCAACGGCTAAACCACAAGTCGCAGGCTTGGTACTCATTGTTTGGACATACCACAAAATACATGGTTTTGTTATCGGCTGTTAAGGCTGCGGCCCCGTTTGTGTGGCCTTGGTTAAAGGGGCTTACCATTTCTTCGCCCTTTGACCATGTATTGTTCCCCAGGGCTTTAGACCGGTAAAATATCTCTACCCCTACCGGCGCTCTGGCCACCGAACCACCAAATTCGCTTGGGCTTCGGTTTTCTTTACGGGTAAAAAACAAAAAAGTATTGTCGGGCGAAAGAGAAGCAGAGTATTCATCACCCGGGGTGCACACACCCGAAATAAACGTGGGGTTAAAATCGACCACCTTTTTAAATAGACCTTCTTTTTTCTTTAGCTCTGGCAATGCAGATTTAACCTCTTCGTAGTGGGAATCTGAGATATCGTCTCGTTTCAAAAAAGTTTCCCATGCCTTGATGGCTTGGGTATAGTCTCTTTGTTCTTCGTACGCTTTTCCTAGAAAATAAAATACATCTGGATGGTAGCCTGGGCATTGTTCGGTAAGAACCTTAAAATGTTCTAATGCCTCGGCTTTCATGTTGTTAACCCAGGTGCGGCGCCCCAATTCCCAAGCGGCGACATAATGGCTGGGCTCCAACTCCAAGGCTTTACGGAGCAGCATTCTAGCCTCGCCTGCCTCCTCCGCCTTCAGTGCCTTTTTAAGGAGTTTTTCCGCCTCTTTATTGGTTAAATCTGGACAACCTTCCGTGTTCACCTTTTGGGCATGCATTAGAAAGGCTAGGAAAAAAAAAGCAACAACAGCAAATAGATTATGCATGAAAAAGAGCGGTTTTTTCGGTGTTCAAAAGTACAATTCAAACAGCATAGAAACGGGGGGCAGCTCACAAAATTGCTTAAACAAAGCAATGTGAATAAACAGAGGCAAAATAGGCCAACCTTGATTCCTTTAACCTTATTCTATTTGAAACGCAGCAGGTTCAATCGGTTGAGAGTGACATTGAAATTCAGCAACTTACCAGTTTTTTAGGCATTTTTTTGTTCACATTGTTAAATTACCCTACATTTGCACTCCGATTTTAAGACCTGAATCCTTAGCTCAGTTGGCAGAGCACAACACTTTTAATGTTGGGGTCCTGGGTTCGAGCCCCAGAGGATTCACTTAACCGCCGCAAGGCGGTTTTTTTTGCCTTCGATTTTGCTACCTTCGCGGCACAACTTTGATTGCACGATAAACACGGAACCGTATTATGAATCAAGATTTATTTACCACCAAACGCCATTTAAATACCAAGGTCGGAACCATTTCCTTTTACAGCCTTAAAGCCCTTGAGGAACAAGGTTATTCTATTCAATCCTTACCCTATTCCATACGGGTTCTTATTGAAAACGCCTTACGCAATTACGATGGCCTGCGTGTGACCAAAGAAAATGTTGAAACCTATTTAAATTGGAAACCAGAGAAATCAGATAAAGATGTTCCCTTTATGCCTGCTCGGGTTTTGCTTCAAGACTTCACTGGGGTTCCCTGTGTGGTTGATTTAGCTTCCTTAAGGGCCGAGGCGGGTCGAAAAGGAAAAGATGTTTCAAAAATAAATCCATTGATTCCGGTAGATTTGGTTATTGACCACTCCGTTCAGGTAGAATATTTTGGAAGCAGCGATGCCCTTCAAAAAAACGTTGATTTGGAATTTGAGCGAAACGGAGAGCGCTATGAGTTGCTTAAATGGGCTCAAAAAGCTTTTGATAACTTCACCGCTGTTCCTCCTGGAATGGGTATTTGCCACCAGGTTAACCTAGAATTTTTAAGCAAGGGCGTTTTGGTTCGCGATGGGGTGGCTTTTCCTGACTCCTGCTTTGGAACCGACTCACATACTCCCATGGTAAACGGAATTGGAGTTGTGGCTTGGGGAGTTGGCGGTATTGAGGCCGAAGCCGCCATGTTGGGCCAACCTTCCTATTTTATTCTTCCCGAAGTTGTTGGTTTAAAACTTACCGGCAAAATGCCGGCAGGAGTTACAGCCACCGATATGGTTTTGGCCATTACCGAGGCTCTCCGCAAACATGGAGTGGTAGGCAAATTTGTTGAGGTGTTCGGAGAAGGATTGGATACCTTAACTGTTCCCGATAGAGCTACCATCTCAAACATGTCGCCTGAATTCGGTTGCACCATCACTTACTTCCCCGTAGATGGTCAAACCTTAGAATACATGAAGCGTACGGCACGCAGCGATGAGCAAGTTGATCTGGTGGAATCGTATTGCAAAGAAAACCTGTTATGGAGAACCGGCAACGAAAACATTGCCTATTCCAGTTTGGTCGAGCTAAATTTATCCAGCTTAGAGCCGGCCGTTTCAGGTCCTAAGAGACCACAAGACCGAATTTTGGTTCGAGATTTGAACTCAAAAGTCCAACAGATTCTTCAAGAAACATTCCAACGTGCCTATGTTCCAGCTGGAGCAAGGCAAACCGAAATTGAAGAAGGTCGATTAAGATCGGTTGCTGTGCACGATGAACAGGAAGCGTTTCAACTTTCCGATGCCTCTGTAGTGATTGCAGCCATAACCTCATGCACCAACACAAGCAATCCAAGTGTAATGCTTGGAGCTGGGTTGGTGGCCAAAAAGGCCATTGAAAAAGGCTTGCAGGTTAAACCTTGGGTAAAAACCTCCTTGGCTCCCGGTTCTAAGGTGGTTACAAGCTACCTAAGCAATGCCGGCTTGCTGCCCTATTTGGAGCAATTGAAATTCCATGTAGTTGGATATGGCTGTACTACCTGTATTGGCAATTCAGGAGCCTTGCCTCTGCACATTGCTAAAGCCGTTGAAGAAAACGATTTGGTAGTTTCCAGCGTACTTTCAGGAAACCGGAATTTTGAAGCTAGGGTTCACCCTCAAGTTAAAATGAATTTCTTGGCCTCGCCTATGTTGGTGGTGGTGTATGCCATTGCCGGCAGAACCGACATCGATTTGACTACCGAGCCTATAGGAGTGGACAAAAATGGCCAACCGGTAATGATGAGCGATATATGGCCCAGCGACCAAGAAATAGCCGATATCAGAAATCGGGTTATTGTACCTGAAGATTACAGAGCCACATACGCGACTGTTTTTGATGGAGATGCCGATTGGCAAAACCTTAAAGCACCCGAAGGTCAGCTGTTTAAATGGAATCCTACTTCAACCTATGTGAAAGAAGCTCCCTTCTTTCAAGGAATTTCTGAAGAGGTAAACGAGCCTTCTGACATAGTAAACGGAAAGGTATTGTTGATGTTGGGCGATAGTGTAACCACCGACCATATTTCACCGGCAGGTTCGTTCAAACCCGATAGCCCCGCGGGCAGCTACCTGATTCAACATGGGGTAGAAAAAGGCGATTTCAATTCATATGGAGCCCGCCGTGGAAACCACGAGGTTATGGTTCGAGGCACCTTTGCCAATGTTCGCATAAAGAACCAGATTGTTGAAAAAGAGGGCGGTTGGTCCTTGCACCAACCCAGTGGCGAAGTGAGCAGTGTATATGAAGTCTCAATGCGGTATCAAGCAGAAGGAATTCCCTTGGTGGTTTTAGGAGGCAAAGAGTATGGTTCTGGTTCCAGCCGCGACTGGGCGGCAAAAGGTCCAAACTTATTGGGAATAAAGGTGGTAATTGCCGAAAGCTACGAACGCATCCACCGGTCAAATTTGGTGGGCATGGGTGTATTGCCACTGCAGTTCCTTGAGGGGCAAAACGCCATGTCTTTGGGGCTATCTGGCTTAGAAACGTTCAGCGTTGCAGGCATTAGCCGTGGACTTCAGCCTCAGCAGTTGTTGCAGGTAGAGGCCAAAAAGAGCGATGGCAGTGTGGTTTCTTTTCAGGCTTTATCGCGCTTAGATTCTGAAATCGAAATTGCCTACTACAAGAACGGAGGCATTCTTCACTATGTGCTTCGGGATTTACTTCAAAAGGCCTAAAAGCCAAAAGAAGAGCAAGAAAAAACGGAGCAGTTCATTCCCTTGACCCATGTTTAGGGAACAAGGTTGAATTCAAGTACGCTGAGGTAAGATATATTGGTTTGGGGTGTTAAAATACTACCCGCTGGCAACCACATAGGGAAGGTAAAGTTTGGGTTAACGCTTGATGTTGCATTATAATTATTTGTCAGGTAGGTAACGGGCAAAACAACTGGACTGCCATTGATTAGAAAACGGGCTATACCCTCAAATCCACGGTTTCCTGAAAAAAGGTGGCTATAGTTATTTGCTCCACTGGCAAAAGGTGCCCCACCGTTGTAAGCCAATGCCTCAATTTTCCACACCTTGTTTGCCGGAACCGTATCGGCCGTCGAAATGAGCAATACCTGATTAAATTGAAGGCTTCCCTGGGCTAAAAGCGATTGAAACGATACAAAAATGAGAACAAATAAAGCGGAATGAACGATACGGAAAATGGTTTTCATTGTACTTGGATTTCAGGTAAAACTAACCTTTGTTGAACAGCTTAGCAAAATCAAGGGGATTTCATAACCTTGCAAGCTAAGCTCAGCCTATGTACCTTTGAAGTATGTCAACAAGCACCGACCTGCCAGAGCGCTTTTACCGATGGCTTAGCTTAGAGCAAGGGCTTAGCGACAACAGCCTGAAAGCCTACGACCATGATGTACGGTCTTGGCTCGGTTTTTTGGAAAGGCAAAAAATAGCGGTTTTTCAGGCCGATGTTGCTGAATTGCAGCACTTTTTAGCCGAACTCCATGATTTGGGTATTTCTGCCCGAACACAAGCTCGATTCATTTCGGGATTGCGTGCTTTTTACCGGTTTTTACGGCAAGAAAAACTCTGTGAACTCGACCCCAGTACTGAGGTGGATATGCCGGAACTATCAAAGCCCCTACCCCATTACCTGGAAATTCAAGAAGTGGACGCCCTGCTTGAAATTGTAGATCGCAGCAGGCCCGATGGAATACGCGATTATGCCATTTTTCAATTGCTGTATGCCTGCGGATTGCGGGTTTCAGAATTGGTCAATCTAACCTGCTCGCAGCTGTATTTTGACGATGGTTTCATTCGCGTGATTGGCAAGGGCGACAAGGAAAGGCTGGTGCCCGTTGCCGATTCCGCGGTTTTGGCTATTCGTCAATACCTAACATCGGTTCGGTCAGATATTCCGAAAGCCAAAGGCCACAACGACACCCTTTTTTTGAACCGCAGGGGCAAAGGCTTGTCGAGGCAATGGGTATTTTTAAGCCTAAAAAAGCACCTTGCCTTGGCTGGAATTCGAAAAAATATTGGGCCCCATTCCTTAAGGCATTCCTTTGCAACACATTTGATAGAAGGGGGCGCCGACTTGCGGGTGGTTCAAGAATTGCTGGGGCATGCATCGATTACCACCACTGAAATTTACACCCACCTAGACCGTAGCTTTATTAAAGAACAGCTCATTCAATTTCATCCATGGAACCGGTAAAACCCATAGACGCTTCGGTAGTAAGCAAGGCAAAGGCCTTTGTAATCCGGCAAATGGAAACGCATCCGCAGCCCGCGTTGATGTTCCATAATTTAAAGCATACCCACGAAGTTGTGGCCACCGCTTACCAATTGGGGCAAATGGAGAATCTAAGCAGCTCTGATTTGATTTTGCTTCAGGTGGCGGCTTGGTTTCATGACCTTGGTTATTTAAGTACCTACATTGGACATGAAGAAAGCAGCGCAGCCATGGCCAAAGAATTCCTTGAAGCCATACAAATACCCGATGATGGCATTCAGCAGGTCTTGGATTTAATTTCAGCCACCAAATTCAACCACCGGCCTGAAACCGAATTGGAAAAAATTTTGGTAGATGCCGACAGGGCAAACATGGGAAGCCGAGAATTTCTTCAGAAAGGCGAACTTCTTCGGCATGAATGGAAAGTCTATTTATCGAAAACCTACAACGACATTGAATGGTTGGAACATCAATTGAATTACATTCAAACTACTGCATTTAATACAGAATCGGCCAAATCGTTGTTTGAGGCAAACCGGCAGTTTAATATAGGAGCGCTTCAAGATGCCTTTGGAGCCAAGCGATTAAAGCGCCAACAAGAATTTCATTTTCGCTGGCCCAGACAATGGGTGCGCGAAGGAAAAGGACTCCTTAGATCGTTGTTTTTAGGCATTTTGATTGCCATAACCATGAACGTAGCGGTGCTGGGCTCGGAATGGAGGGCCTTTGCCCAAGGCCTATTGAGTGGAATACTGATTGGCCTTATTTTACGCTGGGGCGACAAGCCATTTGACAAGTACATAACCCGAAAATTTAATTTTCCGACCACATTGGCTTTGGGAACTGGCCTACTTTTAAGTTTGTTTATTGGGGCCGAGATATTTACCCTAACCTTTGTGCAGTACGTTGAAAGTGGCGAATGGGTGATTTCTAACGATTTTTTGCAGCCCAGCTTGTATTTAGGACTGGCTTGGAATGCCTTTTTGTTGAGCCTGATTTTGAATATCATCAAACTTACCTCTCGAATTATTGGACCACAGATATTCTGGAGTTATTTGCGCGGAAAATACCATAAGCCCGTTGGCGAGGAGCGTATTTTTATGTTTATCGACCTAAATTCAAGTACGGGTATGGCCGAGACCATGAGCTTGGAAAAATACCATTCCCTACTCCGAAATTTCTTTAATTCCTTGTCGGGACCGGTGGCAAGGTTCAACGGCGAAATTTATCAATATGTGGGAGACGAGGCTGTTATAACCTGGCCAATGAAAGAAGGGCTAAATGGGGCCAACTGCCTGCGTTGTTATCACCGCATTGTGCAAGGCGTTGAACGGCAGCAGCGGTTTTACATTCGGAAGTACGGATTTATGCCCGACTTCAAAGTTGCCATTCATGGGGGTTGGGTAATTGCGGGCGAGATTGGAAAAACCAAAGCCGACATAGTGTTTCACGGCGATGTAATGAACACCACAGAGCGAATTTTACAGCAATGCCGAAACATGGGGCAGCGCCTGCTTATGTCGGAATACATTGCCAAGCGGCTTGACTTTCCGGCACCCATGCAGGCCGTATTTATTGATACATTGACCTTAAAAGGCAAAAAAAAGAGCATAGGGGTTTATACGGTTAGCACCCAAATCGTAGGAATGAAAAAAAGCCAAGGCGGTTGATGCCCACGAAGGCGCTGAGCGGCAGGGATTGCAACGGCAGTGAGCGAAGACGGCAGGAGCAAGGGCCGAGCGGGCGCGGCGACCAGAGGAAGCCCCGCCCGCACGAAGCCCCTGCCCCTGCCGGCAAGTGAGCTACAGTGGAAAGCCCGCAGCCGCCCAAAATTAATCTCTTAAAAACCAGTACAACAACCCAACCATTAGCACCAAGATGCTTGCCGCAAAATTAAAAGCCCAGCCTGTTTTGAAATCGAGGGCTTGAATGTGGAACCCCTTGCTATCGGGCTTTCCTTGATTTTGAATTAAACTAAATCCGGCAATAAACAAGCAGGTGCCTACAAAGGTAATACCCATTTGATGCATGAATGGAAGGGATGGGAACAAGGAGGAGGCAATCCAGCCGTTTGCACCAACTTTGAAATAAAGAGCGAGCGCTGTAGAGAAAATAATTCCAAAAATGGCTGCTTTATTTGTTGCAAATCGAGTAAAAAGGCCTAAAACAAAAATGGCTAAAATACCAGGGCTAACCAGGCCTGTGTATTCTTGAATAAATTGAAAAGCTTGTTCGATGTTGCCCAATAAGGGGGCAGTAAGGACTCCTAGCCCAAGGGCGAAAATCCCAGATATGCGTCCGAATTGAATCAGGCGTTTGTCGTTTGGGCGTACTTTTGAAAAAGGGGCAAAAACATCAAGGGTAAGGATGGTTGAAGTGGAATTAACCATAGAGGCTAGGGAAGAAACAATGGCAGCGCATAGTGCAGCGAAAGCGAGTCCCTTAATTCCGGGAGGGAGTAGGTTTAGCAACCATGGGTAGGCCCGATCTGGGTGTTGCGCGTTGGGGGCGTATTCAAGTGCATTGCTTCCGAGGGAAGCCAAAATATCTGGATTTTGAACAATAACAAAGGCCGCAATGCCTGGAATAACAACCAGCAGGGGCAATAATAATTTTATTCCAGCTGCAAAAAGGATCCCATTTTGTGCCTCCTTCAAAGATTTGGCGGCCAAGGTGCGTTGAATAATGTATTGGTTAAAACCCCAATAGTACAAATTTGCAACCCACATACCACCAACTAAAACAGCGATGCCTGGCAAATTAATGTATTGGGGGTTGGAAGGCTCAAGAATCATTTCAAATTTTTGGGGAACAGCTTCATAAAGAAGCACAAGGCCATTCCAAGCGCCTTGTCCTTGGGAAACCAAATCCAAGGCCAGAAACGTGGTTAGGAAGCCTCCAACAATTAAGAAAACCACTTGAACTACATCGGTCCATGCCACGGATGCCAATCCACCGTAAATGGAATAGGCTCCTGAAAAAAGGGCCAGCAATAGAATACCATAAATTAGCGGAAGGTCGAACAATCCTTGTATGGAGAGAGCCCCAAGGTATAAAACAGAGGCAATGTTTACGAATACATAAAGAAAAACCCAAAAAAGTGCTAAGATGGATTTAAGTTGGGAGGAATATCGTTTTTCGATGAACTCAGGGATGGTAGAAATTTCCAGTTTTAGATACAAGGGCAAGAAAAACTTGCCAACGAGCAAAAGGGTAATGGCGGCCATCCATTCGTAAGAGGCAATTGCAAGACCTACCGAGAACCCTGATCCAGACATGCCAATAAATTGTTCGGCCGAGATGTTGGCTGCAATCAAAGAAGCACCGATGGCCCACCAGGGAAGGGATTTGTTTGCCAAGAAAAAATCGGAGGCGGTTTGGTCTATTTTTTTAGAGCGAAGGGCAACAAACCAACCTAAGCCCATAATTATCATGGCGTAAGAAAAAATTACCAAAAGGTCAATGGTGGACATAGGCGATAGATTAAAAAAACAGAGGTGGAGTTTCCCCCACCTCTGCAATGCTATTCAAAGAAAACCAAATTACCGTTTAATTAGGGTGGTTGAATAGATTCCTTTTTCGTGCTCTACTACCAAACGGTAGGTACCGCTGTTTAAATGAGCTACATTCAATACATCAGAATGGTTTTCAGCCACCTTACGACCAACAAGGTCAAATAAAGTTATTGAAATTACAGAATTGGATGAAGTAACCTGAACTAAATCTTCGGTGGGATTGGGGTACACGTTTACGGAAATACCGTTTGATTCAATACCTGTGGTGGCGCAGTCTGTACAGCTGTTGAAGCAAACAAGGGCAAGAACTGCATCGCCTGTTACATCGTATACGCGGTTGAAGAAACCATCGTTAACTGTGTCTACACAGGCCTCACCGCCAACGAAATTCTCTTTATCGGACCAGCCGTCAACGGTAAATTTGTATTGAACTGGTCCTGCAGGCACATCTACTTGCAGTTCCCAGATGTCTGCCGAGGTATTCACCATAGGAGCGCAAGAACCGCACCAGCCATTCATTTCACCGTTTAGGAAGACACCGTTGGCGGTGGATCCGGTGTAATCTGCCATATCGACTCGGAACGTAACCTTTGGAAGGGGAACAGGGATTGAAGTGATTTTATTGTAAACAAAACGCCAGTAGCCACCACCGAAGTTAATATCTAAGGTCAAAGTTTGGTTGTTGTTGGAAAGTGCAGCTTCATAGGTAATAGAAGAGGCCGCCAAATTGGGGTTGTTAATTTCGGCACCGTTAATCACCTTAGCCAAACCCATATGGGCACCCAATCCATTAACAGTCAAAGTTCCTTGAGTAGCATCAAAACTCCAAGTGTATTGACCAGAACCATCGTGGGGCGCTACAGGAGTACCACAGCCATCGGCGCCAGCGCCTTGCCATACCTCTACCCAAGTATTGCCATCCATGTAATGCAACATTTGACCGTTGGTATTGAAGGTAATAGAGTCATCAAACAAACAGGCGCGCGTTGTTAAATCGGTTGGGGAATTGCTCCACCAGGAAATATTGCCTTTGTTGGGGCCTACACCCAAAGCACCAGATTGTTGAGCCAGTTTCCATGTTCCTTCAACCTGAGCCATCAGGGCGGTTGGAAGCATCATTGCAAGAAAAAGTTTTTTCATAAGAAGAATGTTTTAGTTTAATTGTAAGTTAAAAGTAAATAATAATTGTATTAAATACAATAAGGGAAATTATTGAAAAACCCGAACATAATCCACATACATAGATTGAGGAAAACTGGTAGAGGCATTTGGTGGGCCTGGCCAGTTTCCACCCACTGCTACATTAAATATGAAGAAGAAAGGTTCATGAAACGCTGAAAATTGAGCATCTGTAATGGACAATGTATTGTATACCTGGTCATCAAACAGCCAAGTAATGGATTGAGCGTTCCATATTATGCTGTAAACATGGAACTTATCGGCAAGGGTACCTGAAGGAATAGTTTTACTGTCGGTATGGCTGGCATGGCCGTTGTTAAACCAATGTGCAGTGCCATGGGCTGTGCGGTCGTTGTTGCCCTGGCCTCCAATCATTTCCATAATATCTATTTCTCCACAGTGAGGCCATCCAATGGATGAAAACGCATCACCAAGCATCCACAAAGCGGGCCAAATCCCTTGACCTTGTGGCATGGCTGCGCGGATATCAATGCGGCCATATTTCACCGATTTTTGACCTAGAGTTTTGATTCGGGTAGATGTATACTGAGAGGTATTGAATGGCTCCTTTTTAGCCGTAATCTCAAGAACTCCTTTCAGAACTCTAACGTTTTGGTTGGTATAGTATTGAAGTTCATTGTTTCCCCAGCCGAAATTTCCTGTTCCAATGTCAAACACCCAATCGGACGATAAGGCGGTTCCTGAAAACTCATCGTTCCAAACCAAGGTATAACCAGGGTATGAAATTGGAGTGGAATACCCGCTTGAAGGGAAGCTACCAGAGTTGCTGGTATCGACAAACCAGATAAGAGTATCTAATTTTTCAATGAAATCGGTAGCGGTAGTGTGAGCACGAACCCTGAAGGCGTATGTGCCTGGGGCAGTCAATTGCCAGGAAAAATTGCCAGAGGTTTCCTGAAAATGAACGGAATCTGAACCATTCCAAACCGTGGCGGTGTAAAAATTAGTAAAGTCAGCTTGAGCTGTTATTTCAGCTAGGCCAGTTTCAGAAACTAAAGTGGAAATCTGAAGATTTTCTGGCAAAATCACCTGATTAACGGGATCAGATTCACAACTAGAAAGAGTAAGGACAGCTGCCAGAGCTGAAACCGACAAAAGAGAATACATCATTGGGCAGGAACGAGTTTAATGTACCAATGCAAACCACCAGCATGGTGTTTATATTGAAGGCTTATATGAGAATCGGAAAATTCTAAAATTCGGTAGGTACGTACCCCCGTGTAAAAACCTAGGAATGCGCTGCCTGAAATTTCTAGAAATGAATTTTCTCCCTCTTCAATCAGGTTCCATGAAGAGGTTATGTTGTCATCGAAGGGTGCCGTGTAGTCTCCTTTATTCATAAATGAACCTGGAAATTGATTAGCAATGGTATTGTGAACGTATACATCTCCATTGGTTTGCATGGTAAAACCGAATCCACTGAGTGAAAAGGTAAATCTATCATCGTACATCCCACAACCGGATTTGTCGGCAGGACTTGCTGCCCACCATTCAGGAATGGCGCCTGCGGCACTTTCGGGGTCGGGACCAACGCCCATGTGGCCGGAAGCCATTGAATCAATGCGCCAGGTTTTAATGCCCCCATTTTGAGGACCGCCTGTAAGGGCATTAAAAATAGGATGGTCGAGCAAAGACAGGTCGTCTTGGGCAATGGTAACAGTAATGGAATTGGTACGGCTACCTCCTTTATTAAAAACCCGTACCTGAACTGTATAGGTTCCTGCGTATGGGAAACGCCCTTCTACAGAGGTGCCCTTGGCTCCGGTTTGATTGCCAAAATCCCAGATAGCTAGAAGTTGTTGATTTCCGCAGCGAAATAGAAGAATGTTGTTGGAGTTGGGTGAAACTTCCATAAAAATTTGAGCATCCTGTTCGGTGGGTGGTGGCCCCAGCTCAGGATCGGTTTGCTGGCAAGCGCTTCCAATTAGAATAAAACCCAGTAGATAAAATGCTATATGTTTCATAATTCAAGTAATTAATATCCGGGATTTTGCATCCATGATCCACCGGCCAAATCAATTTCAACTTGGGGTATAGGGAACAAATCATGTTTTGAAGGAACATACCCAGCGATAAAATCAGCCGCCTTTCCTGTACGGACCAAATCAAAAAAGCGGTGACCTTCGCAAGCAAGTTCCAATCTTCGTTCTTTTAAAATATCATCGATTGAATTTACGGAAATTCCAGGAATTTGTACCCGGCTTCGAACCTGATTTACATACTGTTGAGCCTGCGGTTTATTGCCTGTCATCAGATGAGCTTCGGCCGCCATCAAAAGCACATCGGCATAGCGGATTACCTTGTAGTTCAGGGGGCTTGTCAAATCATTATCGGGCAATCCAATTTCACCCTGACGCTTGATGTATTTGTTGTTGTAATATCCAGTGTGACCGCCACCGCCGACAGCATAGGTGATGGCGGAAGGATTCGGTTGAGCTGCAATGAACGCTTCAATATCTAAAACAGTTGCATCTCGCCTTGGGTCAATTTGAGAAAATGCTGCATACAATTCTGGGGTAGGTAAATTGTAGCTGTTACCATCGCCATAAACAGGCCCGGTGTACTGCCGTATGCCGTGAAATCCGGGACCTGCATTTCCTTCAAGGCAAACCAAACAGCCATAACTTCCTCCTTCTAAGCCGGAATATTCTACGCTAAAAATGGTTTCCGAATTTTGCTCATTTACCAACGTCCACAATTCCGAATAATTTGGATGTAAGGCAAATTGGCCTGACTGAATAATTTCCTCGAACACCGGTAAGGCATCCGCATACTTATTTTGATACAAATAGGCTTTACCCAATAAGGCTTGTGCTGCGGCTTTGGTTACTCTTCCCTTTTGCGCAGCTACTGTTGACAAATCAGGAATGCACGCCAATAAATCGGCTACAATTTGGTCATAAACTTGGGGCTGAGGTACTCTTGGCCGTTTAGCCGCATCTTCGATTCCTAGGCGTTCATCAATAATGAGTGGAATGTCTCCAAAAAATTTAGTCAACTCGAAATAATAGAACGCTCTTAAAAAACGTGCCTCAGCCAAAAGTTGTGCTTTTCCAGGAAAATCAATATTGTCTTTGTTTTCCATAATAAAATTGACCCTGGCAATGCCGGCGTAATTCCAACGAAAAACATTTCTCAATTCGGTATTGACGGCTCCATGCTGCATACCATCAATTTGGTGTAGGCCTTGGGTGTCGTTGAAGCTTTCTCCTCCAGCTATGGTATTATCCGATGCGATTTCTCCAATCCATACCGATAAGAAGGAAGCCTGCAATAAATCGTAAGCTCCAACTAGGGCACGTTGATAATCTTCGGGAGTCCTAAAGTAATTTTCAGCATCCTGTGAATAGGGAGGATTAACATCTAGGAAATCATCGCAGGAAGAAAAAGGAAGCGTCAGGCAGAAAAAGGCAGCGATACGTAAAACCGTTTTCATCGGATTAAAATTTAATTTGAACACCGCCCATAAATGAACGGGCTTGAGGGTAAAAACCATTGTCAACTCCAGCGCTCAAAATCGAAGCCGAAGAAAATTCAGGGTCAAACCCTTTATATGCTGTAAAGGTAAAGGCATTGTTTACCGACCCATAAATTCGAATTCCCTGAATCTTAAGTTTTGAAAGCCATTTTGTGGGTAAGCTGTACCCCAATTGAATGTTGCGAATGCGTAAAAAAGAGGCATCTTCAACGAAATATGAGGAAAAAATGGCGTTTCGAGTGGGTTCTGTAGTTAGCCTGTGATGCTCGTTGGTAGAACCTGGACCTACCCAGCGGTCAATTACATAATCCAACTGGTTGGCGAAGGGCTGTTGGCGCTCGTAGTTTCGGATGGCCTCCTGCCCTACTGCCGCATACAGATTGACCGACAAATCAAACCCCTTAAATCCGGCATTCAGCATCAAACCCATAGTGAAATCAGGAATGGGGGAACCCAAAAAGGCCTTGTCAGAGTCGTCATTGAAATTAATGACCCCATCTCCGTTTTGATCTACAAAAATTAAATCACCGGGCTGAGCACCGTTTTGCTGGGGAGCATTGTCAATTTGTTCTTGAGATTGAAAAACACCGTTGGTTTCAAATCCAAAAAAATACCCAATAGGCTGTCCAACCTGGAAACGGGTAGCCACATCGCCACCTACCCCAAAGGCTGCTCCCGGTAGGTAATCAATTCCCACAGGGACCGAAAGCACCTCGTTGTGCACCATTCCAAAGGTGTATTTTCCTGAAAATTGGAATGGAGAACGGACAGGAGTTTGATAGGCCAGTTCCAACTCAAAACCACGATTTAATACATCGCCAGCATTAATTACAGGCGGGAATCCTCCCGGACCATAAGAACCAATCAAAGCTGAAACATCGGGCTGAAACAACAAATTGGATGTCCGTTTTTCGTACACATCCAATGACAATTGAATGGAGTTGAACAATGAAAAATCAACACCAACATTTATTTGCAGTGTAGATTCCCATTTTAAGTCTGGATTGGCAGCAGTACCAATTGCCACTCCAGAAGTAATCACATCATCAAATACGTAAACCCCTTCTCCGTTTAACAAAGCACGATAGGCAAAATTGGGAATTTGATCGTTCCCAGATAAGCCTATACTGCTACGTAACTTCAAATAATCAATGAATGAACTGGAGTAAAAACCTTCGTCTGATATTACCCAAGCTCCGGCAATGGTAGGGAACCAACCATATCGGTTATTCGGACCAAATTTACTGCTGCCATCGCGCCGCAACAAAGCCGAAACCATATACTTTTCCTTGTAGGCATATTCTATCCGACCAAAGTAAGACAACAAGCGTTCTGTAAATTCCCAACTGAAGGTATTGTTCAAAAAACCTCCGGCGGCGGTATTCGCTGAGATGTCAGCAAATTCTAAAGAATTGTTGGGAATTCCATAGCCAATGCCCGATAGCGACTCCCCTTTCCGCTCAAACAACGAAAATCCAATCAAACCCTTCAATCTATGGTGCTCAGCCACAGTAGCCTCATAGTTCATGAACCCTTCGTAGGATAGATCAAGAAATGAAGTATTTTCTTCATATACTGCAGCTCCCCGTTCCACCATAAAACTATCGGCAATAGCCACCATAGGCGATTCCAATTGCTCATTGATGGCTGTATTCGCAAATTTACCTTGCCCATACCACACCAAAGGGGAGAACACCTTATTTTGAAGCGTTGCGTAATTAAAATTAAAGCGATTGGTAAAGGTTAATCCTTTAAAGATATCGATTTCAACTTCTTCTTTACCAACCCATTTCATGGTTTGAACTCCATTGTATTGATTTTGAATTTGAGCAATGGGATTGATAATGTCGTTCACTTCTTCCAAGTAAGAAAAACGACCATCGGGTTGACGAACGGGAGCCGTAGGAAAGGCATTAATTGTATTGTACAATACGGAACCTATTCCATTTTCAGGTAGGGTTCGGCGGAATTCACTTGAAAACAACAAAACAGAATTGAATCGTACGCGCTTTGAAAGCACATGGGTAAAATTCAACCGCCCATTGTATCTTGAAAAGTGGGATTTATTTCCGCCTACAATACCATCTTGACTAAAATAACCCAAACCCATAGAATAGGTGGACTTTTCGGAACCTCCCTGAATTCCCAGTTGATGCGATTGAATGGGAGCCGAGGAAAATACGCTGTCTTGCCAAGGCGTACCAACACCTACATTGGTATTGTTAAAGGGCAGAGGTTGTCCGCCCATAGCAAACATTTCGTTTTTTATTACAGCGTATTCCTGAGCATTCAACAAATTTAATTGACGAGCAGTCTGTTGAATTCCAGCATACCCATCATACGTGATGCGCATAGGAGCACCTTTTTTACCTTGCTTAGTGGTTACCAAAATAACCCCATTGGCTGCCCTAACGCCATAAATACCGGCCGATGCATCCTTCAAAACCTGCACCGACTCTATATCAGAGGGATTCAATGCATTTAAACCTTCAGAATCATACACAACACCATCGACCAAAATTAAGGGATCGTTGTCGCCAAAGGTGGATAAGCCACGTATCCGAATGCTTGAAGACCCTCCAGGACTCCCTGAATTTGTGGTTACGCTTACTCCGGCCATTTGGCCTTGGAGGGCCTGATCCATCCGCGAAACATTCAATTTGGTTATATCTTCCCCTTCTACTTGGCTAGATGCGGCTGTCATTTCCTTGCGAGAGGAAGTTCCATACCCTACCATCTGATATTCAGACAAGCGCTGAACATCATCTAGAAGAGTCACTTTTACAAACTCAGAACCGCCAACAGGCATAAACTGCCTTTTAAACCCAATTGCACTAAACTCAAGGGTAGAACCCAAAGAATCTAAAACACTCAATTGGAAAATACCGTTTAAATCTGTTTGAGTCCCCGAGCCACTACCCTTAGATAACACATTGACAAATGGGATGGGTTGCCCCTTGGAATCGCTCACCAAACCTTTAACAACCTGGGCAGAAAGGTTGAAAACCAATGAAAGGAGAAACGATAAAGGAATCAGTAGAAAACGAATCATACCTAAAGATTAGAAGTCAAATATAGTATTTTTTACAATAAGTTAAACTTTGACTAATTTTCCATTAAAATGGCCTTACAGCCACATATTGAATTCAAAGTGGCCCTCACTTACCAGGCTCTTGTATTTTTCCCAATCAAAGGAATACAGGGTTGCGGGTCGGTGCTTTACATTTTCCTGACGCTCCTTCAGCTCGATCAATGGCAGATTTTTAATCCGTTTTCTAAAATTTGGTTTATCGATGCAAATACCAAAGGCATATTCATAGAGTTGTTGAAGTTCATTTAGTGTAAACTTCAAGGGCAGCATATCAAAACAAATGGGTTCATGGATAAAACGCTCTTTAAGGCGCTGGTAAGTTGCCGTTAAAATTTCATTGTGATCAAAGGCGAGCATTTCTACTTCATCAACAGGAACCCAACGCAATTCCTCCACCCAAGATGAAGGTTGAGGGTTGGTTTCATTCATGCGAACCATAGCCAGATAGGCATTGGTTATGACCCGGCCTTGAGGATGCCTGTTGGGCTTTCCGAAAACGCCACCTTGGCGCAGGGCCACATTCTTAAGTTCGGTAAGTTCTTCCAGAATACGTTCTGCAGCATTGGGTAAATCTTCGTCTGGATACACTAAATCTCCAGGAATTGCCCAATATCCTCCGTAAGGTTCCATTGCGCGTTTTACCAGTAGGATATGAATTTTTCCATTGGAGAAGCCAAAAATCAGGCAGTCCATGGAAAAGGAGTAGGAAAAGAACTGGTCAAATTTAATTTTATAGACCATAACAGTTGTTTAGGGTTCTAGGTAAACGTTTAGAGTGGAATTGAACACATCCAGGCGAATTGGGCCACGAGCCTGAGTCCAATTTCCGTTGTAATCTGAAAATTCAAATTGAGAAACCGAAAGAGGAAAGCGGAAGAGCGCAGAATTTCCCTGTGGCACCCATTTCTTTTGAAAGTCAATCAGGTATTTTCCCCGTTGAGCAATGGGCAGATTTCTTCTGCTACCAAAAACCGGCACTGTCACTTGGCATGGTCGGTCGGCATTGTGCCGCAAGCGCACTTCAAGCCATACCGTATCGGCAGACCTTAGCGTATCTGCCGAAATTGAACTGGCATCGACCGACCAGGTAGCGTAGGAAAGGCCGAAACCAAAATCAAAGAGCGGATTGTATCCATTCCCAGAATTGTCTTTGGCGATGGTTTCGCTGTTGGCATGGTCGTAATGCTCCCACCGGCCCGGATACCTAGGATAAGTAAATGGGAGTCGGCCTGAAAAATCAGCAGATCCATATATCTTATCTAGAAAAGGTTGGGTAAAATGTTCACCCGGCAAATAGGCGTGAACAATAGCATCTGCATCGTCAAGAATACTACCCAGCAATTTAGGGCGACCTAACATTAGCACCACAACAACCCGTTTACCTGCAGCCTTAAGTTCATGGACCAAGTCCATTTGATTTTGGGTTACAAACGGATTTTCCTCATCGCCTGGTTTTTCGGTTCCTGGCCATTCTGAAACGAACACCACACACACATCGGCCGATTCAATCGATTTTTGATTTTGAGGGGTTAACCCAGCCCCCTCGTTGGGTATACCGGTGCTTTCTGACCAAGAACTACCAACAAGGTAATCAACCTTGCCTTGCTGCGTTTGGGCCCGCTGTTGCCATTCCTTCAACAGGGAAATATCCGTTGAAAAATAACTGGAATCTCTCCCTTGCCACGTGTGTGTCCAGGCTCCATTCCAGAATCGGCGGTCGGCAGCTGCTTGCCCCAAAACTAGAATTGAAGAATTAGGTTTAAGCGGCAGAACCGAATGTTCATTTTTCAATAAGGTTAACGACTCTGAAACCGCTTGTTTTGCAGCTAAAACAGCTGACTCAGACTGCAGTGTGATTGGAACTGTTTTGTTTTTTTTGCTAGGTACATCAAACAAACCTGCTGCCAATTTTACCCGTAAAATGCGTTTCACCGCATCGTCAAGGCGCGCCATTGGCACACCTCCTTCCAGCACCAATTCTTCCAACAATCGGCAGTATTCTTTGTATTGAGGATTTAAGGGAACCATACTCAAATCAATTCCGGCATTGATTGCCATAGCGATGGCATCTTTGTGTGAAGCCGCCACCTGATGAACACGGTCCAGAAATAGGATATCTTCCCAATCGGTAACAGCGAAACCCTTAAAACCCCACTTATTTTTCAATACATCCGTAATTAAATGAGAATTGATGTGACCCGGCATACCGTTCAGAGAAGCACTATTGATCATAACAGTTAGAGCTCCTGCTTCAACAGCTGACTTAAAAGGTACCAGGTATAATTCCGTCAAATCTCGGGGCGAAACAATAGCGGGTGTACGGTCGCGGCCAGAAGCAGAAGCGCTGTAGCCCACAAAATGCTTCATGCAAGCTAGGACCCGGTCGGGACCCAATTTAGATTGGTTCAAATCACCTTGATATCCTTTAACAATAGAAGCACCCAACACAGATGCCAGTTTAGGATCTTCACCTAGGGTTTCAAAAAAACGAGACCATAGCGGTTGCCGTCCCAAATCCAATACCGGTGAAAAATTCCAAGGAACACCCGAAGAACGGGTTTCCACGGCAGTGACTTCTCCAAATTGCCGCGCCAAATCAACATTAAACGTGGCTGCCAATCCAATTTCCTGTGGAAATAAGGTAGCTCCTAATACATAATTAGCCCCGTGAATGGCATCCACACCATATAGTATAGGAATATCAATTTCCTTTTTAACATAGGGTGCATGAATGGCTTGAATGAGTTTCAGCCATTCAGTTCGTGGAAGGGCCCGGCCAGGAGCATTGAGAATGCTACCCACTTTATACGTTTGCACAGCCTCACTCAACTCTTCACCATTCACTTGAAGAGGCAAAGGCAAAGTGCCATCGGGATTAAATCTCAGAATACCCTCTACCGTGATCTGGCAGGTCTGCCCTACTTTTTGTTTTAACGACATGGTTTTTAAAATCGCTTCAGCCTGAACATCAATTTCGGTCCAGTTCATCTGAGCAGGCATTTTAGAAGGCTTTACACAAAACAGCAAGAGCAATAAACAAAAAACAAAAAGAGACCGTTCGGATTGGTGTATGGACATTTTTGTAACTTTGTGGTTATCGGTCCCGAAAGGTACAAATACTTATTGTATTTAATACCACAACGCTGAAGGAAAAACAATATTTCAATCACCCCCAAGTTGTTGTGTACATGTTTAAGAGTTAGGCCTTGAGGATTGCGGCAGGGATTGCAACGGCAGTGAGCGAAGACGGCAGGCGCAGGGGCCGAGCGGGCGCGGCGACCAGAGGAAGCCCCGCCCGCACGAAGCCCCTGCCCCTGCCGGCAAGTGAGCTACAGTGGAAAGCCCGCAGCCGCCCAAATACCCCTTCAGTCAACCAAAATCCAAGCGCCTTGCATTATTCAACTTTAAACACTAACTTTGCCGTCCAATTTTAAACGGAAAAACACATTTTCATGAATCAGTACGAATCGATGTTCATCCTAACCCCTGTGTTAAGCGATGAGCAGCTTCGGGAGGCCGTTGATCGCTACAGAACTTTGCTGAAAGACAACGGTTGTGAAGTCATCAATGACGAATCCTGGGGCCTACGCAAATTAGCTTACCCGATCCAAAAGAAGTCGACCGGGTTTTATCAATTGTTTGAATTTAAGGCCGATCCGGCTTTTATCGACCAGTTGGAATTAACGTATCGCCGCGACGAACGCATTATTCGCTTTGGCACATTCCGTCAGGACAAGCATGCCATTGCCTACAGCGAGAAGCGTCGGACTAAACTTTCAGGTAAATCTTAATTTGCAGCACCATGAGCACCAACATTGACGTTAATCAAAAAGAGGGAAACCAAAGCGAAATACGCTATTTGACTCCCCCACCCATCGAAGTCAGCAATTCTAAATATTGCCGCTTCAAAAAATTGGGCATTAAGTATATCGATTACAAAGACCCCGATTTTTTACTGCGTTTGGTAAACGAACAGGGCAAATTGCTGCCCCGCCGCATTACCGGAACCTCAGTTAAATACCAGCGCAAAGTGGCTCAGGCCGTTAAACGCTCTCGACACATGGCTCTTATGCCTTACGTTGCTGACCTTTTAAAATAAGAAGCCATGGAAATCATATTGAAAAAAGACGTTGAGCACGTTGGCTATGTCAACGAAATCGTTAAGGTTCGCCCAGGTTATGCTCGAAATTATTTGATTCCGAATGGTTTGGCCGTTATGGCTACCGAATCGGCCCGGAAAGTGCATGCCGAAAACATGCGGCAGCAATCCCATAAAGCTGAGCGTATTTTGACCGAAGCCAAAGATTTGGCAGCGCGTTTGACCGAATCGAACGTGAAGGTTGGAGCCAAAGTGGGCAGCGATTCCGAGAAAATTTTCGGTTCCATCAACACCATTATGTTGGCCGACGCGTTGGTGAAAGCCGGTTACTCGGTTGAACGCCGTCAGCTGAAAATCAAAGAAGACAACATCCGCACCATTGGCACCTACCGTGCCAGCGCCTTGCTTCACAAGGAAGTAAGTGTGGAATTCGACTTTGAGGTGGTTGCTGAATAACAAAAACTTGAATTTCAAGGCGCCTTCGGGCGCCTTTTTTTTGCATTCCTATGAAAATCATCTCCTACAACCTGAACGGAATCCGCTCGGCCATCAACAAAGGCTTGCTACAGTGGCTCCGCACTGAAAACCCGGATGTACTTTGCCTGCAAGAGCTAAAAGCCATGGAAGATCAAGTGGATTGGACACCCCTAAAGGAAATGGGCTACCACATTTACCTGAATCCTGCTCAAAAAAAGGGCTACAGCGGCGTGGGGATTTTATCGAAAATGCCGGCTGACCAAGTTGTTTGCGGAATGGGAATTGCCCAGCACGATGCCGAGGGACGGGTAATTCGTTCCGATTTTGGAGGCCGTACGGTGGTGAGTGCGTATTTTCCAAGTGGGACCTCGGGCGAGGAGCGGCAGGACGTGAAATACCTGTTTTTAGAGGACTTTCGGCAATGGGCTTCGGGTCTTTTACAGCAGCGGCCTGAGGTGCTTATTGCCGGCGATGTAAACATTTGCCATAGGGAAATCGACATTCACAACCCGGTTTCGAACAAGAACAGTACGGGATTTTTGCCCGAGGAGCGCGCCTGGGTAGATGCCTTTTTGGCCGAAGGCTGGATAGATGGTTTTCGGGCGCTGAATCCGGACTTGCAGCAGTATTCTTGGTGGAGTTTTCGGGCCAATGCCCGAGCGAACAACAAAGGCTGGAGGATTGATTATCAGTTTGTTTCTGAGTCGCTCAGGCCCAAGCTCAGGTCGGCTGGACTGCTGCAAAACGCAGTACATTCGGACCACTGCCCTACGCTGCTTGAGTTGGCAGATTAAAGCGATTTAATCGGTTTTGGGGATTTCTGGGGCGGCTACGGGCTTTCTGGGCTACTCCGCAGTTGCCGAAAGGCTGGCCCAGCTGGTTTGCGGGGGCTCCTAACGTCGCCTCCGCACCTAGCGGGCAAGGCTTCGGCACCTTTGCGGGGTAGCCCTTTCAATCCCTGCCGCGGGCGTCATTGAACCTAGCTTACCCATAAAAAAGGAAGCAACGAAAATGGCCTTCAATCAATCGCTCAACAGGTTTCTAAACCCGATGAATTCGGCTGCCCTACTGCCAAGCCATAAATGTAAAGCCACCGTCTTCGGGCAAACCTTCGTAATTAAACACCTCAATCCAGCAATCTTGGGTTTGAACGGCGGCAATTTGAACCATGTTGAGCGGAATCCCGATGGGTCGGTTGGCCACCGTGGCAGGACTAGCCACTACGGTCGGCGGTCTAGAAAAGGCATTTCGGAAACGGATGCGGTACAGTCCTGCCCCATGCTTTTCTAAATCAAAACCATACCCCTGAACGGTTTCGCCTGCGGCGCCTATCCATCCGTGCAGCAATTGCGGGAAGCTCTGCACGGTAGTATCGGATTTTGAAGAAACCTGGGGTTCAGGAACCACAAAGGACCAGGCCGAAGCCCCGTTTCCGGGTTGCACCGGTCCAAATTGCCAACCTTTGCCCTGCAGCATAACAAAACCACCGTTCCAACCATCGGGGTGAATTCCCATGCAATGCAGTCGATACCGCCCTGCTGCCAATTCCAATTCCTGTTTTCGATTCCAAGATTGCTCCTTGCCTGGGCCGCCCCAATCCACCACATTGCCGGCAGAGTCAACCAACTTCCAATGGTTGTTGGCGGCATAGTGGCTGTACCAAACATACAAGGTAACCGACGCCATTGGCACCTCTTTAGGCTTGAAGAGGGTACCAACCTCCCTTTTTGGCGGAGTGCTTTCCAGTTCTATTGGTTTACTTAGGGCGTAAACCGGCCCAGGGTGAGGGACATGGGCCGGCAGCAAAGGCAAGGCCAAACCAAGCAGGTATTTCATGTCCATATGTGTTAGGCTTCAAAGTTCCCATAAAAGAATCAACTTGTCAAGGGCAATGTCTATTTTTGTTTAAAATAATCTGCCGGCTCATGAAATCAGGGATGCTCGCTCTGTTCGTTTTTCTTTTTTCAATGCACCTTCAATCTCAAGGAAATTTACAATTTAACCAGGTTGTTAGCCATTCTGGCACCTCATCAGGCACCAATTCGTACACCAGCCCAACTTGGACGGTTCCAGCCAACAAGGTTTGGAAAATAGAAGCGGCGGCTCCATTCGCAGGACTCAACTCTTCGCACGTAACCCGTACCATACAAGTGAATTCGGGGAACGCATAGGGAGCTTATTCTTTGTTGTCGGGCGATCCCACACCCATTTGGCTAAAAGCCGGTGATCAGGTTCGGTTAGAGGCCTCGGCAAATTGCTGCAACACCTATACCTTTAGTTACCATATTTCAGTATTGGAATTCAATATTGTTCCCTAATTCCGGTTCGGCTTTGGTGAAAAAAATGCAAAATTAAAGCCGATTCGCACTTTCGCTTTTTAATTCAGGTTTCCAAATGTGCAAAGAGGCCAAGGCTTGTTGGTAGAGCATTCCACTGCCGTCTCGAACCTGGGCACCTCGGGCAGCGGCTTGTGCTAAAAATCGACTGGGAGAAGGGTTGTAAATCAGGTCGTACACAAAATGCTGGGGCAGCAACCAATCCACTTGAATGGGAGGTTGTTCTTCGATGTTAGGCCACATACCCAAAGGGGTTGATTGCACTATCAAATCAAACTGCCTCAAAAAATCGGCCTGCAATTCATGCCACAACAGGTCGCTGGCATTGCGGCGAATGCGGCCAACTTGTAGGTTTGGAATCTGGTTCTGAGTTAAGGCGTACGAAACCGCGTGGGCCGAGCCACCGTTCCCCAAAATCAAAGCGTTTTTGGGTTTTTTGGGCATCCAGGCCTGCAGGTCGGTCCAAAATCCTATGGCATCTGTATTGTATCCAATCCCCCAAATGGAATGGTCGTCACGGTGAACGGCAACGCAATTTACGGCTCCAATCGCTTTTGCTTCGGGGCTTAGTTGCAAACCGGGTAAAATAGAAACTTTGTGGGGTATCGTAACGTTGAACCCGAGCAAGTTGGGGAACTCCTTGGCCCACATCTTCCAATTTTCTGCCGTCTTTTCGGGCCGAAGTTGGTATTCGGCCTGCAGTTTGTAGGTTTGAAAAAAACCCTTGAACAAGGTAGGGCTATGAGAATGCCCTAAAGGAAATCCAAAAAGACCGAACAAATCAGAATTCACGTCGTTGCCCGACATATTCCAAAACCAAAATAAGGGCAAGACCTACGGCTGCACTAATCATAGCTGAAACGATTTCGGCCGGTGCTCCGGTTAAAGCCTCAAAAGCAAAAGGGCTCACGTTTTCTTGAACCAGAGGAACAATTTTATCTTCAATATGGGCAGATTCCAAGGTTATTTTCCAAGGCCAAACCTTATTTAAACTACCCACCATAAAGCCACCCAGCACAGCAATGCTCAGGTCGTGGTAGCGAGAAAAAAGCCATTTAACCAAGCGAACAAACGAAAGCAAACCAATTAAGCAACCCGCCATAAAAACCAAAATAACATCGATTCGCAATTCGTGAAGGGATTCCAAAATATATTGGTATTTGCCAAGAACCACCAGAATAAAAGACCCTGAAATACCTGGCAAAATCATGGCACAAATGGCAATGGCACCCGACAAAAAAACAAACCAAAGCGCATTGGTGGTTTGCGCTGGAACCAAAGTGGTAATCCACCAAGCAAAAGCGATTCCAACAATAAATGGAATCAGGTGAATCCATTTAACCTGTTTCATTTGACGTTGCACCACCACCACAGAGGCAATGATAAGGCCAAGAAAAAAGGACCACAATGGAATTGGGTGAAACTCCAACAAATAGGTAACCAATTTGGCCAAAGAAAGAATGCTGCTGCCTATTCCAGAGAGCAGAACAAGCAAAAAGAGGCCGTCCACCTTTTTCCAAACGGCCAAAAAACCTTCTTTTCTGAGCAATTGAATTAGGCTTAAATCAATGGAAGACAAAGCATTGATAAGTCGTTCGTAAATTCCGGCAATAAAAGCAATGGTGCCTCCCGAAACGCCAGGAATTACATCGGCAGCGCCCATGGCTATGCCTTTTAAAAACAACATGAGTTTGTCTTTCATTTATCCTAAATTGATGTTTGGGTCTATTTCAGCCGCCCATGCCATTATGCCCCCTTTCAGATTAAGCAAATTGGAATAGCCAAATTCTTCTTGAAGCACCTGAATAACACTACTTGAGCGACCACCTGACCGGCAATGCATAACCACCTTGCCTGTTTGGGGAATTTCTGAAAGCCTTGAAAGAACTTCTCCCATGGGAATCAACTTTCCGCCTAGGGTTGACAGCTCAGCCTCGTAGGGCTCACGAACATCAATTAGAGTGAATGGTTCTCCACTATCCAACCAAGCCTTTAACGCTTGAACTGAAATTTCCTGCATAGCATTAAGAATTATTTGGGGAAATCAAGTTTGGTAACATCAGCCTGAACCAAATCTTCAGGCATAAACTGAAAAAAGGTATCTCCCCGAAGACCTAAGCGAAGCGTTTCTAATGGTATTACATCATCAGGGGCAATGTTGCCAAGGTTTACATTGGAACCCAGCAATTTTATCCAAAATACCTGTTGGCTTTTTTGAGGTGCTTCCCATATCAGGTGAGTTTGGTCAACGGCAGCCAAAATTTTGGAAACCAAAGCGGTATGCGCCTTCCCAGAAGGGCGATAAATACCAACCGTTCCGCTTTCTCTGGCTTCAGCAATCACCTTCCATGCTCCGGCGTTTCGTTCGTCTTTTATCATTTGCTTCCATTTGTTGGGAGCAATCAAAATGCCTTCTTCCTTTGAACCAACCTCCGAGAGAACCAAGGCTCGTTTGGCAAGGTGTTCGATTAACTTGCATTTCAGTTTGTTGGAAATATGTATGCTGCCATCAGAAACCTCAACGGTGTCAAGATGCCATTCATCAAGAATTCGGTAGTATTCTTTTAGCGCATTACGTTTCACAAATGCCTCTAAAAAGGTACCACCTAAGTACACTTTAATGCCAGCATTCTGATACAACTTTATTTTATCGTGTACATTGGGAGTAGCGAAAGAAGTTCCAAAGCCCAATTTGACAAAATCAACCAAATTTGCGCTGACCTCAATCAGATCTTGAGCTTGTCTTAGGCTAAGTCCTTTATCCATTACCATATTGAGTCCATTTGAACGGGGCTTTTCTGGACGTTCTGGGATGTAAGACAGGTTAATTTTCATGGGTTTTGTAATTATCAATCAGTTGAGCTATATCGGAATCAGTAGCTAGTTCTGGAATCAAATCCAGCATTTCAGGGAAAGCGGAATAATCCATTTGAAGCGCCTTTTGCAAAAAATCTTGGCCCAGTTGCCTTGAACCTTGCCGGTATGCAACAGCTGCAATACGGTAATGAATTAAGGCCGAATTGGGTTCGCACTTTAAGGCTTGCATCATGGTTTCTAGGGCCATAACCAAATCGTCCATGCGCACGTAAAGTGCCGCCCAATCGTAGTACACTTCCCAATTGCTAGCATCCATTTCAGAAAGGGTTTGGTACTCCGTTTCAGCCTCACCCAAGGCTCCCGAATCCCGCAACCATACAGCACGAATGAGCCTGTATTCGCTGTACTCCGATTCCAATTCAATGGCATGATCCATGTGGGCAATACCTTCGGCCACAAATCCCGATTCACATAAACAAACACCAATGCCCATCCAGGCCTCTGCATAGCCGGGAACTGCTTCAGCTACCTTTCTATAATACAACAAGGCACCCTGCCAATCTTCTTGGTTTTCAAGGCATTCCCCTGTCATAAAATCAAGTCCTACAGCTTCGCCCCCAAACCTTCGCGCTTGTTCTATGGATCGCTTTGCCGATGCCCACGATTCCAAATGCATAAAACATGAAGCCATTTCCATATGGGCTTCAGGTGTAGATTCCTTTATGGTTATAACCAAATCAAAGCAGCGCAAAGCTTCTTCTATCAAATCTAAGGTCTTATAGCTCAGTCCCAAATAAAACCAAGCCATCCAATTGTAGGGATTCGAATCGGTTAGGCCACTAAAAAATGAAAGGCTGTCTTGAGCCAGCCCCAATTCATCGGTCAAGTGGAACAATGTTGAATAGGCCTGTTCTGCTTCAGGCTGCAATCGAATAGCTCTCTTTAGAGCCATTATGGCTTCATCTTGCTCGTCATTCATGACGTATTCATGAGCCATGTCCATCCAAATCATGGCTTTAGCATCATCAGGACAAACCTTAACTACTTTTCGATAATACAGCAAAGCAAGGTCATGTTCCAATAGGTCGCTGTAAATCTCAGCCCTTAAATGCCACAAGACTTCCAACATCTCTTCGTCCTCAGGTTCCCTTTCAAGGCAGGTTAGGGCTTCCGCTAAATGCCCCTCAAACATCAAAATCCGTGCTTTCAGCAAAGGAATCCAAGCGTTTTCAGCGTGAAAATCAGCCGCCCAATTCCACGCTTTCCATGCATTTTCAGCGTTGTTTCGAACTAAAAAAAACTGTATTAACGCTTCAAAATCCTCCACATCAAAATACACCGATTCGTTGCGGTGGACCCCCTCGCGGAACCGCTCCAACAAAGGATTTATATCGTCGTCCTCGAAATCGTCAAACATCGCTGTGAAGGTAACAAACAAACTTAGAGAATTATTGTGGTTTTATGAATTAAACAGCGATTTTTAAACCCTTAACCTGTGGAAAAACCTTCCTTTCTTTCATAGGGAATGTCCGCCCTGCTACCTATCTTTGCCAGGTAGTTGGAATTTGATTTTGCACCTTTTGATATGACACTAATTCAGTCTGTTTCTGGAATTCGAGGCACCATCGGTGGCGCTGCTGGAAATAATTTAACTCCGACCGATGCGGTTCGCTTTGTCTCAGCCTATGGGCATTGGCTACAGCATAGACACCCACAACCCCATCTTTCGGTAGTGATTGGCCGCGACGCAAGACCCTCTGGACCCATGATTTCAAATTTGGTCAGCCAAACCCTGATTGGAATGGGAATTCAAGTTATTGACCTGGGCCTCTCTACCACTCCTACCGTTGAAATGGCCGTCCCCTTCTATGCTGCCCAAGGTGGCATTATTCTTACAGCCTCACACAATCCGGTAGAATGGAATGCCCTGAAATTACTGAACGAAAAAGGCGAATTTTTATCGGCCGAAGACGGACAAGCTCTGCTCGATATCGATCCATCAGACATTTTGTACGCCTCCGTTCAAGCCCTAGGCAGCATTCATCAACCGGGTGATTTTATAGATCACCACATCGATGCCATTTTAAAACACCCCCTGGTGAATGTAGATGCCATTCGCAAAGCCCGGTTTCGCGTTTCGGTAAACGGTGTTCATTCCAGCGGAGGCGTAGCCGTCCCTAAATTGCTCGAAAAATTAGGTGCCATTTATATCCATAATCCATACGGAGAACCCAGCGGCAAATTCCCCCACAATCCAGAACCATTACCAGAACACTTAACCACCTATTGTGAAATGGTTAAAAATGAATCGGTCAACCTTGGAATCGTAGTGGACCCCGATGTAGATCGTTTGGCTCTGGTTGACGAAAACGGAGACTTTTTTGGAGAAGAAAACACCCTGGTAGCCATTGCCGATTATGTTTTGGGCATTCGGCCAGGTCCCGTGGTTTCAAATTTATCCTCAAGCCGAGCCCTAAGCGACATTGCCAAAAAACATGGATGCCAACGCTTTACATCGGCCGTAGGCGAAGTGCATGTGGTGGCCAAAATGAAAGAAGTGGGCGCCGTTTTGGGTGGCGAAGGCAACGGAGGAGTTATTTTGCCCGATTTGCACTACGGCCGCGACGCTCTGGCCGGCATTGCCCTGCTGCTGTCGCACATGGCGGCAAATCAGGTTCGCTTGTCGGACCTCAAAGCCATGTACCCCGAATACATTATGGTAAAATCGAAGGTGCAGGCAGGACCTCACTTGAACACCCACGAAATACTGGCAACTTTGGCTGAACAGCTTGCACATTTAAACCCCCTGACCATCGATGGATTGTGGTTTGAAAAAGAAGAGGGTTGGATTCACATTCGCCGGTCAAACACCGAACCCATTTTTAGAATTTACACCGAGGGGTTGACCAAAGAAACAGCCGAGGCCTATGCCAAACAAGCGCATGAATGGCTGAATGCCCTAATTTAAAAGCGCATGAAAAAAATATACCTAGACAACGCGGCAACCACCCCCGTAGCCGCTGAAGTGGCTCAAGAAATTGCCGAATTGATGCAAAGCTGCTTTGGAAACCCTTCTTCCATTCACGGGCATGGACGCGAAGCCAAGGCAATTTTAGAAAAAGCCCGACGCAAAGTTGCCGAGCTTACCGGAACCCAGCCCTCTCGAATCTTTTTCACCAGCGGAGGAACCGAGGCCGACAACATGGCCATTCGACAAACCATAGCTCAAATGGGAATTTCACATGTGATTTCCTCGCCCATTGAACACCATGCCGTAACCCATACCATTGAAGAGTTGGCGACCGAAGGAAAAGTCAGCGCCACCTGGTTAAAACCCGACCGTTTAGGTCGCCACAGCTTGGAAGATTTGGAAACCGCCCTTCAAAAGAATCCGGGCTGTTTGGTTTCGCTAATGCATGCCAACAACGAAATTGGTACCACCATTGACCTTCAGGCCGTTGGGCAGCTCTGCCGAAAATACGGCGCCCTGTTTCACAGCGACACCGTGCAAACCATGGGGCATTTCGAATTGAATTTCGATGCCCTGCCGGTAGATTTAGCCACCTGCTCGGCCCATAAATTTCATGGCCCCAAAGGCATCGGTTTTTTGTATGTAAACCTAGATCGGGTAAAAATTTCACCCCTCATCACCGGAGGCGCCCAAGAACGGAATTTGCGCGCTGGCACCGAAAACCTGTATGGAATTGCAGCCCTGGCCAAGGCCCTTGAACTTGCCACCGACGGAATGCACGAACACCGGCAGCATATCTACGCCCTTAAAATGAAAATGTCCCAAGGTCTAAAACGCTTGTTTCCCGATTGCGAATTCAACGGAAGCATGGAGGAATCGGATTTATTCACGGTTTTGAACGTTAGCCTTCCCCCTACCCCAGATGCCGAAATGTTTTTAATGAAATTAGACATCCATGGAATTTCAGCCTCAGGTGGCAGCGCCTGTTCCTCTGGCTCGCAAAAAGGCAGCCATGTCTTGTCGAACATCGGAGCTCCAGAGGGCAGACCGGCCATACGCTTTTCCTTTAGCCGATACAACCAGATCGAAGACGTAGATTATGCCTTAGAGGTCCTGCAAAAAATTTGGAAACCCCTGGTTCAAAACGCTTAAATAATGCCACAGGCAGGTTCCATTCGACTTACTTTTTTAGGAACAGGAACCTCGCAAGGCGTACCAGTCATTGCTTGCCAGTGTGAAGTATGTACATCCGAAGACCCACGCAATCAGCGCTTGCGCAGCAGCGTCATGATTCAGTCGGAAACCACCACCGTGGTGATTGATACCGGACCGGATTTTAGGCAGCAAATGCTTAGGGCAAAGCCCAATCGGTTGGATGCGGTGGTTTTTACCCATGAACACAAAGACCACGTGGCGGGTTTGGACGATGTTCGTGCCTTTAATTTCAAGCAACAGCAAGACATGCCCTTGTACTGTACGGCCCAAGTTGAAACGGCCTTGAGGCGGGAGTTTCATTATGCCTTTGCCGAGCATAAATACCCGGGTGTTCCCAATTTGGAGTTTCGACGCATTGAAAATAAACCGTTTATGGTGGGCGATTTGGAATTTACTCCCATACAGGTATTGCACCATAGGCTGCCGGTGTTTGGCTTTCGGGTTGGAGATTTAACCTACATTACCGATGCAAACTCCATAGAACCGGCCGAGTTGGAAAAAGCAAAGGGAAGCAAGGTTCTAGTATTAAACGCCTTGAGAATTGCTCCCCACGTTTCGCATTTCAACCTGACCGAAGCCTTAAACGTAGCTGCCTACATTGCCGCCGACCAAACCTATTTTACTCACATATCGCATTACCTAGGCCCGCACCAGTCGGTGAGCCAATCCTTGCCCGATTCGGTTGCCTTGGCGGTAGATGGAATGGAAATTTGGGTGTAGTGAATTGGCGAAGCCTAAACACCGCCTACAATCCCTACGTCCGCTTCCACTCCACATCCCCTATTCCCATACGCGAGTTCAAGGTCCTGGCCAACACAAAAAAATAGTCCGACAACCGATTCAAGTAGCGTACAATTTCCGGAGGAGTCGTTTCCAATTCGGCCAAATGGCAAACCAAGCGTTCAGCACGGCGGCAAATGCACCGGCACACATGGGCCTGAGCCGCCAAACTGTGTCCTCCAGGCAAAATAAAATTCTTTAACGCAGGCAACACCGCTTCCATTGCATCAATCTCTTGCTCTATACTCTCCACAGCTCCCACCTCCAGTTCAGGCAAATACCCATGCTCTTTGCCCGGTTCGGCCGCCAAATGCGACCCCAATACAAACAAGTCTTGCTGTACACCCATTAAAAAACCGTCCAAATCGCCGGGAACTCCGCCGCTGCGCAGCAATCCCAGGGCCGAATTCAGCTCGTCTAAGGTACCGTAGCTTTCAATACGGATGTGGTGCTTGGGAACCCGTGCTCCGCCAAACAAGGCCGTCGTACCCGAATCTCCGGTTTTGGTGTAAATTTTCATGCTTCCTCAGGTATGCTTAGGGTTACAGGTGTGTTGGGTGTGTCCGATTCAATCAATCCATCGCGCAGGCGCACAATGCGGGTTGAATGCCGGGCAATGTCTTCTTCGTGGGTTACCAAAATAATGGTATTCCCTTTTTTGTGAAGTTCTTCGAACAAACCCATGATTTCGTACGAGGTTTTGGTATCCAGGTTTCCGGTTGGCTCATCGGCCAACAAAATGGTGGGATTGTTAACCAAGGCACGGGCCACAGCTACGCGCTGCCTTTGCCCACCCGACAATTCATTGGGTTTGTGCTTCATGCGGTCGCCCAGCCCCACCTGTTCCAAAACTTCCTTGGCGCGCCTCAGCCGTTCGGCTTTCGGCACACCCGCGTAAATTAAGGGCAAGGCCACATTCTCTAGGGCCGAATACCTCGCCATTAGATTGAAGGTCTGAAAAATAAACCCGATTTCTTTGTTCCGAATTTCGGCCAGTTGATTGTCGTTCAGTCCCGCCACATTGGTGCCGTTCAGCCGGTATTCGCCGGCCGTGAGCGAATCCAGGCAGCCAATAATGTTCATAAAGGTCGATTTTCCAGATCCCGAAGGGCCCATAAAAGCCACATATTCGTTCTTTTGTATCTGAATATCAATGCCTTTCAAAACATGGATAAGTTCCTTTCCCAGCACAAAATTCCGGGTCAATTTTAGCGTACGTATCACTTCCATAGTCAAAGGCTGCCGAGGTTTTGCACAAGTTTACAAAATGATACAGAAACGCAGGGGCCGCCGACTCTTAAAAAAGCGAAATGCAGGCATTTGAATGAGGTTTGCAAGCCGTTTGCCTTTGTTTTTTTGGGCGGCTGCGGGCTTTCTCCGGTTGTCCGCGGTTGCCGGGGGCTGGTCCAGCGGGCTTGCGTGGGCTCCTAAAGTCGCCTCCGCGCCGCGCGGCCCAGACCTCGCCACCCTTGCGGGCAAACCGGTTCAATCCCTGCCGCAAACCACTCAACGAATCGAGCGTTTTAGATTGGCAATACGCGTATAGCCGTTTGCAAAGGTTGATTTTGCGGCCAACTCATATGTGTGCCTTTTGGGGTTCTTTATCATTGCGGTTTTACGGAATGTTGGTCGATCGCGTTTTGCGATTTATACCCATAATTTGGATTGCGTATATTTAATCCATGTCATTTCAGTCAAATTTTAGGTTATTCGTAAAATTTGAAAATTTTGTTTCTATTTATAGAAACATTTGGTATCTTTAAGGCATTAAGCAAGGCAGTATTGAATGAGATTTTTTAAGACAATATTTTTAGTTGAAGCGGACGAATTCATCTCGCAACTCGACCCAAAGGCAACCAAAAAAGTCTTTTACAATATTGACCTTGCTGAACAGACAAATGACCCAAAACTTTTTAAGAAACTGAACAATGACATTTGGGAGTTACGGACAATGTTCGCTGGTCTTCAAATCAGACTTCTAGCATTTTGGGGCAAGACCGATAACAAAGAAACGTTGGTAATAGCGACCCATGGTTTCATTAAAAAAGTTGATAAAGTCTCGGCAAAGGAAATTGACCGGGCAGTAAGACTCAGAGACAACTATTTTAAGAACAAATAAAAAAGCAATCATATGGCAACCAAAGAATTAAAGACCTACTCACTTGCCGAGATGAAAGATAAGTATATCGGCAAAGTTGGAACAAAAGAGCGCGACGACTATGAATATGAACTTCGAATGGACGTTTTAGGAAAGATGATTAAAGCAGCAAGACAGGAAAGAAACTTAACACAAGAAGAACTTGGACGAATAGTAGGTGTTCAAAAAGCTCAAATCTCTAAACTTGAAAGCAGTGCCAACAGTGCGACAATTGACACTATTTTGAAAGTGTTTAAGGCCCTAAAAGCTGAAATAAACTTCAACGTGAAACTCGAAGGCAACTTTGTAAAACTCGCCTGACAGAAAGGAAAACCGAACACATACTCTGCGTTTGGAGGCATGCCAGATGAAGCGCTTAACCTGCCCTATAAAAATGCGAAGGGGCAGGCCTTTGGGTGCCAAGGTAAATATCTATGCAAAAATTCATCCTATGTATTTAGCGTATTAAATTGGTCAGCCACAAACACTACGAGGTGAATTTAAAGACATTCATTTGCAAATCAAACCCCCAATACGTATCTTTGAATAAATAACACGTATCATGACAACCAAACTTACATTGACGGTAGAAATGACGGTCATTGAAAGAGCTAAATCGTATGCAAAAAGAACAGGAAGAAGTCTATCTGAATTGATTGAAAATTATCTTGAAACCATTACAGAGGAAAACAACAATACGGACTTGTCTCCAAAACTCCAGAAGCTAGTCGGTTCGGTTAAACTACCTGAAGATTTTGATGAGAAGAAAGAATTGCGCTCGGCGATTGAAAAGAAGCACCTAAAATGACAAAGGTATTTCTCGACACGAATATTCTAGTCGATTTAATCGCCGACAGAAAGCCGTTCAGCAAACATGCCATTGAAATTTTCAAAAGTGCAGAGGAACACAAAACCCAACTTTACTCATCTTCACATTCAATTTCAACAACGCATTATCTTTTGAAAAAATTTGTTGAGGAAAAAGAACTTAGAGATATACTATTTAACCTTTTTGATTTTATTGAGGTGGTTCCGGTCAATTTAGATATCCTAAAAAAGGGTTTACGATCAAGTCATAAAGACTTTGAGGACGCGGTGCAAATTCTTTGTGCCTCTTCAATTACCGGAATCAATTGCATCGTAACTAGAAATAAAAAGGATTTTAAAACAAGCGAAATTGCTGTTCTAACTCCTGATGAAATGTGCTTAAAATTATAGTCCGTTTGAATTATCCATTTTTAAACGGATTTGTTTAGAATGCCACCTGCCCCCAACAGCCCCAAGCTTCAATTCCAACTGCGTTTGCAATCCATAATTCTTAAAACCACCACGAAAAGGCAGACGCAATGCTGTGATAAACGTACGTACTGGTCCGCCCTAAGCGGCAGGAGCTGCGGCAGGGATTGACGCAACTACCCCGCAAAGGTGCCGAAGCCTGGCCCGCTAGGTGCGGAGGTGAGGTTAGGAGCCCCCGCAAACCAGCTGGGCCAGACTTTCGGTACCTGCGGAGTAGTGCGGAAAGCCCGGCTGCCGCCCCAGAAACCCCAATCCGAAACCCGCCTCCAAAACCAAGTTCCTAAACCCACAATTTTCAAAGCATTTCTTACTTTTGCACACCACATTGTTTTTTTTCAGCACGGAATCGGCTTTTAATTCCAAATTGCCACAACCCTTCTAAAAACAAACAAAGTGCCTAGTTAACTTAGCTCGCGCAATTCAGAATGAATACGGACACCTTGAAGCAAAATACCGGGTTTTTACTGCTGGAAGACGGCAGCGTTTTTTATGGCTTGGCCGCCGGTGCCAGCCTCACAAAAACCGGCGAAATATGCTTCAATACTGCCATGGCGGGCTACCAAGAAACCTTTTCTGACCCCTCATACGGTGGGCAAATTCTGGTGATGACCTCCCCACACATCGGAAACTACGCAACCTTACATGAAGAACAAGAAAGCCCCTCGCCCACCCTTCAGGCTTTGGTTTGCCGCAATTATTCGGACAATGCCCCCGGCGACCGCCCCAGCTGCATCCCACTAAACGACTGGCTTTGTCTGGCCGGTGTCCCCGTACTGCACAACATCGACACCCGAAAACTGGTGCAAAAAATGCGCAGCGGCGGAAGCATGAACGCCCTGCTCAGTACCAACAACATGGATTTAGACCAGGCCCGCGCATTGCTGGCTTCCACTCCCAGCATGAGCGGTCAAGCCTTGGGAACACAGGCCGGCGTATCCGGGCCCACTACCTACCCCAGCCCCACCGGAAAACGCGTGGCCCTAATCGATTTCGGATTCAAAGATTCTATGGCCCGTTTGTTGGCCCAAGCCGGAATCGAAGTTCAGCTGTTCCACAGCAGCACCTCCCTTGAAACGCTGCTGGCCTGGAATCCCGACGGCTTTTTGCTGAGCAACGGACCGGGCGACCCCGAACCACTCACCGATGCTATTGAACTGACCAAGAGAATTATACAATTAAAAAAGCCGGTTTTTGGCATCTGCCTTGGGCATCAAATCATTGGGCTGTCCATGGGCCTAAAGACCTTTAAAATGAAGAATGGGCACCACGGAGTAAACCATCCTGTGCTGAATTTAAGCAGTGGAAAGGGCGAAATTACCTCGCAAAACCACGGGTTTGCGGTAGATATGGAAAGCCTGCAGCAGCATCCCGACATGGAGCTCACCCACCAGCACCTGAACGACGGCACCGTGGCGGGCATGCGCCACAAGCATTTGCCGGTTTTTTCGGTGCAGTACCACCCCGAGGCCGCCCCAGGCCCGCACGACTCCCGATACCTGTTCCAGCAGTTCATTCAGCAGCTGTAAAGGGGTTCCTTTTTTTGTTTTTTTGGGCGCTAATCCCGTGCTCACCTGTAGGCGGCTTTTCAAGGCCTTGGGCTGTCCGGCTTTGCGGGGTCCCTCCTAAAGTCGGGCCTCCGCAGCTCGCACATCCCATTGGCCTTGAATGCGCCTTGTGCCGGTTCGCCCGGGGCGCCGGCCAACACATTTCATCAAACAACTCGAATTTCAT
>Ga0194129_10000526_pt1 | contig 72680 bp, 64 predicted proteins | sample TA2KigCa35mmetaG_FD_150862 | JGI IMG/M metagenome (GOLD analysis project Ga0194129, IMG submission 150862) | Freshwater microbial communities from Lake Tanganyika, Tanzania - TA2015038 Kigoma Deep Cast 35m | ecosystem: Environmental > Aquatic > Freshwater > Lake | place: Tanzania: Lake... | reverse complement strand
CTGTATACCCGTCGCAGGGTTCGTTATTGGATCTCAGCGGAGACCTCTTTCCACTCGCTGATGGGAATGCGCACGCGTCGGTGGCCGCTGCGGGCGTGCACAAATGCGGGCTGCAGGCCCGACAGGTCTGGAATAACAATCGCATTCGGAGATGCGACAGGGCCCTCAATCATGCCGACTGAGGGCGGCTCGATGGGTAGAAACCAGTTGCCTTCCAGCACTGCGCCCCCATCGGTCAGCCGGCAGGGAAGCAGGTGTCCGCCCAGGTCCAGGGAGTCGAAGCCTACTGCACCTGCCCAGCCCTGGGGGATTGCTATGCGGACGATCAACCCCTTGCCTGAGCCATGGGCGGCGCTGTAGCGTCGCACTTCCGCGCTGAGTGCCGACCTGCGGAGGGATCGCCAAGAAGGCGCATGGCAAGAAGCGCAGCCTGCAAGGAAGGCGATTAGCAATAATGTCGGTCGCAGCATGTCTAGCGTTTCATGAAAACGGAACTGTACACCTGGCTGCCTCTCTTGTCCTGGAAGCGGATGACATAGCTGCCTGCCGGCAGGATGGAGAGGTCTACCGCCCTTCCTGAGCGGATGTCGCTGAAGCGGGCGACGATGCGTCCCTGACGGTCATAGATCATCGCAGACAGGGAGGAGGCATTGTTCCATCTGAAATCTACGGTCATCTCTCGTACGATGGGGTTGGGATAGAACCGGATGGAGTTGGACGCATCGATGGTGATAACAGGTGTCAGCACATGCGAGAAGGTCTCGCTCACAGGGCTGAGGCATCCGCTGAGGTTGACCTGTACGTTATAGCTTCCATTGGCAGTGGCCCGATGCTTCTGCCCTGTGGCGCCGGGGATGGCCTCTGCCCTGTGGCGCCGGGGATGGCTTCGCCCGCAAAGTACCACTGGTTGCCACTGGCCGCGCTGGAGATGAGCGTGTCGCCATTCCCCTTTTGGATGACGGGCTTTGAGGGCACGGGGGAGATGGTGATGGTGATGCCGGTGGAAGTGTTGATGCACCCGTTGGACTCCCGCACCCGTACCGTATAGGTGCCGGTCTGCTTCACCTGGATGGTGGCAATGCTGGAGTCCAGACCGGCGATGGCTGCTCCGTTACGGAACCAGGCATAGGAAGCACCGGCGCTGGAGGCGATCTGAATACTGTCGCCCTGGCAAGCCCCGGGGGCCGGCGCACTGATGACGGGGGTGGCACAGAAAGTGAATCCTGCAAGGGCCGCCTCCCCTCCGGTGGTGACAACGACGGCTTCTCCATTGCCACCGTTCCCCAGGATAGCCCGGATCGTCGTGTCTGTGATGACGGTATAGCTGTTGACGCTGGCGGCCCCAAACCGTACGCCTGTAGTGCCTGTGAAATTGCGGCCTTTCAACAGGATGGTGTCTCCAGGCTTGCCGATGCTGGGGGCGAAAGAAGAAAGTACGGGACTCAGGCCTTCTGAAAAACCATTGGATGTATAGAGCCCCCGGCCGTGCGTGGCAGCCATCACCTGGTAGTCGGACCGCCGGATCTGGAGCATGTCGGTGCGCACATTCGCAAACCCATTATTGACCGCATTCCAGGTAGGTGACGCGGCATTGAAATTCGTGGTACCGTATATGCCAAGCTCGGTAGCCAGGATGACTTCTGTATTGCGCCGCACAGGATTGAAAAGAGCCCAGCGGACAGGTATGTTGGGGAAGTTGCCCATTTTATTCGTCCAGGTGGTGCCGCCATTGGAAGTGTACCAGATGCGTTTGATGCCGTAGTTGAAGAAGGTGACGAGCAGCTCATTCTCATCTCTGCCGATTTCTATACAGGAGATCGAACCGGAGGGAAGCGATCCTGTCAGGGTGCTGACCTGCGGGCTGCCACCGTTCGCACGTTGGACTTTCAACAGCACGCCACTGTTGGTGCCAATGAACAGGGTTGTCGACCCAACGGTATGCGGTGAGACACGCATGGCCGTCACTGTCGATGTCAGGTTGGGGAGGCGTACACTGTCCGTCACCGGGGTGGTATGGATGTTCTTGATGGCATAGAGGGAGCGTCACCGGGGTGGTATGGATGTTCTTGATGGCATAGAGGGAGCCTCCATTACTGCTGGCTGAGCGATAGCTGTAGAGGATATGCTGCTGGTCGTCGTAGCAGGCGACGTTGATGAACGAACCTGAGTTCTGGTCGTTCAGGATGGTCCCGAAACTTGCCCCCCCGTTGGCGCTTCGGTAGAACACATTGTATACGTAGGAAGAAATCTGGAAACTGGGTAGTGTCTGGTCGATGAAACAAAAGCCACCATCACCTCCGGTGGCCGTCGAAGTGCTGTTCATGCCGGCGGCGGTGAACCGTTGGGTGCCATTATCCTGCGAGCCCGCGAGGAATGTGTTGGCGCCGGCGCCCGGGTGGATGGCCCCCGCGTAGAACTGGGTCACATTGAGGTTTCGGTTTCTGGCACCGATGACGGCCTGCGTGGTGGCCGTTCCGATGGTGTTGGTATAAAATACGCCACCGTCAGTGCCGAAGATGACGGTCGAAGAATCGTTGGGCTTGTACCGGATCGCATGCTGGTCGGCATGCACCAGAGAGCAGTTGAGTGTATTTAGATTGGGATTATTAGACCATTTGCTGATATGTGCCCAGGACTCGCCCCCATCGCGGCTGCGGAATAGGTCGATGCCACCGATGAGCACCACATTCGAGTCAATGGGGTCTACGGCCATGGACTGGTCATACCAGGCTTGCCCTCGGGTGAAGTCATCGGCCGGTATGCCATTGTCGATATCGTCAGGCTGAGCGCCCATGTTCGTCCAGGTGACACCGCCATCGACGGTGCGCCGCAAGGCTCCCACTTTTCCATTATTCTCGACAAAGCTGTAGGCATAGCGTTCACTGGAAGGGGCCGTGACGACGAGCACCCTTCCCCGGCCGTTCGTGACGCCGACAGAGTCTGACACGGTCCAGCTCGTCCCATTCTCGGAGACCAGCACGCGCCCACCCCCCCGGTCGGTACCGCTGTAGGGACTGGCTTTAGAGCCCGCCCAGAGGCGATTGTCCTTACTTAAGGCGAGGGAGGCCGCCACGTAGTTGATCGTTTGAGAGCCGATCTTGGGTAAGACCTGCTTCCACGCCTGCCCGCCATTGACAGATCGCTGTAGGCCGGCACTTTCAGCATTGTGCCAGACGCCCTGCCAGGATCGGGAGTCTACGGCCGCGTATACGACGCCCACGCCGTTCTCTTCCCGGACGAGGATGTCGTTTACATAGCTGAAGTTGGCAGTGGATGGCAGCTGCGCCCAGGTGACGCCGGCATCTGTGGACTTCCATATCCCATTGCCGATGGAGCCGGAGCTGCTGCCACCGAACACCTCACCCGTACCGACATACATGATCCTCGGGTTGACGGGGTCAAAGGCGATGGCGGAGATGGAGAGGGTATTCCAAAACTGGTTGACAGCCACCCAGGAAGCGTTGGCATTCGTGATGTCGTTGTTATACCAAAGCCCTCCTGACACGCCGCCTGTCCATACCTTCTTGAGCGTCGCGTCGTTCGGATCCCATGCAAGTCCGCGCACGCGGCCGCCTACGTTGTTAGGCCCGCGTTCCGTCCAAGCCGTCGCCACACTCGAGCCTGGCAAGGCTTGGACCGCCTGCTCCGGGATCTCAGAGAAACGATCGATGTTTTTCTTCCGGATGGCATCGAGCACTTCCGGCGTCGGTCTTCCCAGGCGGGGGTCCATTGTGCGTAAAAAATCCTGCTCGAAAGCCAGGTCTGGACGGTCCGGGTCTTTCCCTTCCTCTTCTTCGTCTTCTTGTCCGTTGGGCCCCAGCGACCGGACGGATGCGCGAGGGTTGCGCTGGAATGGATGGTTCTCCAGAAAACGCTCATAGGAAGCCCGGTCGATGGGCTTCCTATGGAACCTGTGGCGGGAGATCGGACTTTTTTCGTGGGGACGTTCCTGTGTGGGTAGGAGGGCCTCCGCGAGGGGTTGCTTCACCTTCGACTTTTGCGTGAGGGCTCCGATACGGCTTTCCGTGTGCGGTAGTGATGGCTGCATTTGGAGGTATGCGGCGATGGCCAGGATCAAGATCGTGATTAAGCCCAGCAGGAATCGACGGTAATTTATGCTCATGAGCAGGGTAGTTTTCGTACATTGTTTAGCAAAGTGTAAAATTACTCCTAAATGGCGTGCGCATTTATTCGTTGTTTAGGATTTTGACCGTTTTTGTGCCTTTTGCCTGACGGATGCGATAGGAGAACGTGAGGTTCACCTGCCGGGGGCGGAAGCCTACCATGGACTCGGTGCGAAATTCTGGCCCAAGGAAGGTATAAATGACTTTTCTCGAGTTAAATACGTCAAGGATGCTGAGCGTCAGGGTCGCCTTTTGGGCCAAGAGGTCCTTGGCGAAGGACAGGTCTGTGTAGAAATATCCCTTTCGACTGCCCTGTACCAATCGTTGGGGTGCCTCATAGTTCATCCTAGCCTGAATATCCAATTGGTTTTTCAGGCTGAAGCGAGAGGTCTGTCGGGCGAACCAGCTGGTTGTTTTTGTCTGATAGGCGGCCAAGATATTGCTTCCATCTACAGATGCCTGAAACAGATTGAAGCTGGCATCCATCTTCCACCATTTGTATGGATTCCATCCCGCTGTCCATTCGATGCCCCATGCTTTTTCTGACAACAAGTTCTGTGGTTGTGTGATGGCGTTACCGTTTTTGTCGACCTTACGGATGCGTTCGATTTTATCGGTTGTGGACCGGTAGTAGAGGGAGGAGGAGAGGCTGCCTTTGGCAAATGACTTCAGATGTCCGACCTCGAGTACATCGCTGAACTCCGGGTCCAGGTCTGGGTTGCCACCGTTGAAGTTGCGGGCGTCGGAAAAGGTCGAATAGGGGCTTAGGTCGTTGTAGACCGGTCGGCGGACCCTGCGGCTATAGCTAAGCTGGATGCCGTTGTCGTCTCGCAGGTTCCAGTTCAGATGGCCGCTGGGGAACAGGTTCCCATAGCGTCGGGCGTTTTTCTGCCCTGTCTCTGCCAGGGTGGTTGTTACGTCTGTCCACTCAGCACGGAGGCCTGCCTGATAGGAGAGGAGCTCATGTCGGTCGCCAACGATGACATAGGCTGCCTGGATGTTTTCATCATAAATGAACACGTTGTCGAGCCCGGGCAACGGGTCGAAGCCACCGAGTGTATTCCGCTGGTTCACGAGGTAGTCGTTCACCATATTACGGAAGCTGCTACGCAGGCCTGCCTCCCATCTGCCCTCTTTGGAGAAGGGTTTGACGTAGTCTGTCTGCAGGAGCCACTGCTTTTCCCATTCGTCGTTTAGGGACCGCTGCAACGTGCTAGGGTTGCCGGTCGGCTCCCCGTTGGGCTTCACTGGCCACTGTACAAAGGTCTGGTCTGAGTGCTCCCAATAGTCGAGATATTTCACCTCTGCGGTGAGCTCATGTCCTTTCCGGGAAAATCCTTTTTTATAGGTCAGGGTGACCTCGCTGTTTGGCTCTGTCTCATTCTCGTCTTGGGTACGTCGGAACATTCCCAGCAGGTTGTTGGAGGCGGCCAGTCTATCCTCATAGGTAAAGTTGCGGCGCCGGTTGCCCTGGCTGCGTCGGTAAAGGTAGGCGGCGGTGAGTACGCTTTTTTCGGTGAAGAAATAATCGAGTCCGGCCCGGATATTGTTGTTGAAGCCAATAAGTTATCCTCATAGGTAAAGTTGCGGCGCCGGTTGCCCTGGCTGCGTCGGTAAAGGTAGGCGGCGGTGAGTACGCTTTTTTCGGTGAAGAAATAATCGAGTCCGGCCCGGATATTGTTGTTGAAGCCAATGAGTTCTGCTTTGTCCTTCTGCTGCATGAGGAAGACGGTATCGTTGCGGGAAAACTCCTGGCGGAGGCGTCCTTTGGTGGGCTGGATGCGATAGGCGATGCCGTAGTTAAGGAAAAAGTTGAGTTTGTTTTTACGGAAGTTGAAGTTGGCTGCCAATCCATAGTTGACCGGCTGGCCGGTGTGGCTGCCAATCCATAGTTGACCGGCTGGCCGGTGATGACCTCCAGGGAACCGTTGAATCCCTGCCGCTTATCTTTTCGCAAGACGATGTTGATGACGCCTGCATTGCCTTCTGCCTCATAACGGGAAGATGGATTGGTGATGACTTCTACCCGTTCTACCAGGCTGGCGGGCAGGTTATTCAGGCCGCTTCCGCCTTTGATGCTGACGAGGCCGGAAGGCTTTCCATCGATGAGGATCCGCACGTTGTCGCTCCCCCTCAGGCGGACTGTTCCTTCTGGGTCCACTGATACGGATGGGATGTTCATCAAGACGTCTAACGTATTACCTCCTGCATTAGCCAGGTCCATGCCAACGTTGAAGATGCGCTTGTCCAGTGAGAGCTGTATGGAGCTTTTTTCTGCCCGTACAATGACCTCCTGCAATTGCACGGTTTCCGGTACTAGCAGGATGCTGACCAGGTCTTTTGGTTGGCCCGTTGAGATCCGAAGGCTAGCGCTCTTAAAAGATCGGTATCCGGTAAACTCGACAATGACGGCATAGGCACCGGGTGCGGATTCGAAGCGGAAAAAGCCTTCTGCGTTGCTTACCGTACCGGCAAAAGGGGCCGCTTTCGATGCTTTCAGCAGCTGAATCGTTGCGCCTGCTAAGGGTTTTCCGCTGGCGGAATCCAACACGCGTCCCCGCAGGATGCCGGTGGTAGCGGTTTGCCCAATCAATGCTTGAAAGGGCAGGGAAGACAGCATACAAGCACTAAGGACCCATGCGCTCATGCTTTGCAATGTCGTTATTCTGCAGGCGGGAACGATCATCGGATGGGGGTGCAGTGCTCAGAAAGGATCCTGACCTTCCCATCATGTTTCACGATGGTGATACTGCAGCGCTGGCGGTCGTCGAATGGTTGCCCGTGGTAATGTCCCTTCCCTTTCCATACCGTGTTCACAACGGCAGTATTGCCTTCCAGTAGTAGGGTGAGGGCTTCCCGCTCCATGCTTTGCAGGGTGTACACGTCAGAAGCCGCAGTCGCCACGAGGCTGGCGCGGTCGAACGTATTACCCGACTGGGTAAAATACAGGTATTGCGGGGAGAGTACCGCGTCTACCATGGCAGAGTCCTTCGTCTCCCAACCCTTGTCAAATTTGGAAATGATCTGCATGACTTCTTCTTTCGAAAGAAGGGCCGACCGATGTCGGCAACCCATACAGAGCATGGAAGAAAATAGCAGATATACCGCCAGCTGATGCATAGGGGATGTTTATTCAGTCTATTTAAAAAATCCTTTGGGGAATGTTAACTTATTAGGGCGTGTGGCTGTGGAAATCATCTGCCAGGATTTCATAGACGACATTTTGCCTCACAGGCTCCCCGTGATAGGCGACTGCAAGTTCGCCGACCTGTCGAGCACCGATCTGCTCCATCGCCCGCTGGGAGCGGATATTCTGCGTGCCGACATGGAACACTACGCGTGAGACATGCGCAAAAGCGTAGCGCAGCATTAGGCGCTTGACGGCAGGATTCCATCCCTGGCCCCAACAGGCCCGGGAAAAGAAGGTGTATCCCACCTTCACCTCGTTGGCCGCTTCATCATATTCGTAAAAGCGGGTACTTCCCAACGCCCGACCATTATCCATGGCGCGGATGATGAACGCACCGGCCGAAGCTTTGGCCCCCTCAAAAAAAATCTGGAAAACATCTTCCCGGTACCTGTCAGGGTTTGGATGCTGCACCCAGATCTCAGGGTCTGAAGCCACGGCAAACAGCTCACAGCTCATTGAAATGATCAGCACGCAGAGGTTCCAGAAAGACCCTTTCGTCGCCCAGATGGAGGGGCTGCCAATTGATGCCCATGATAAGGTAGTAAGCGCTTAAAGATACGTCAAAGGGTCGTTGTTTGATTCGCTTCGGGCACAGGTTGTGGGGGACCCTTACCTTTACAGGTAGATGGTAGCATGATGAGTAAGGAAGACTTGCGACTCTTTCAGACGCGTCATTCATAAAAACAATACATATCTGATACGAACAATTGCCAAGGTTCTCGCGATCCTGGGTTTAGGGATTGTCCAGCAAGGGTATGCCCAAGCTGTCGATCTGGTATGCTATAACCCCAATCTGATCAGGGATACCACAAAAAGAAGCATCAAGTTCATAGCCTTTGCCCATCGGTCAGGGGATAGCATCACCATACGGTATCATTCTCCAGGCGTTCGGAAAAGGATCATCTGGGGGGGATTGGTGCCTAATGGGGAAGTTTGGGTGACTGGCGCACATGATGCCACCATCCTGGAGATGCCAACCTCCTTCCGGATGGGCGGGAAAGTAATACCAGCCGCGAAATTCGCTTTCTTCACCATTCCAGGTGAGCATGAATGGGTGGTGATCTTCAATAAAAACTGGCAACAACACCTGGTATCTGAGTATGAGGAAAAAGATGACATCATACGCGTCTGCCTGATACCACAGCAGACCGAACATTTAGAGCGGCTACAGTATTTCATCGAGATGGATGGCACAAAAAAAGAATCGCTCTCGGTGGCTTGGGAGAAAATTCGATTGACCATCCCTTTTGAATGCATCGAATGACATGGCCCGTACCACCCACTACTATATTCGCAAGACACACCGATGGCTGGGCCTGCTCCTGGGCCTGCAATTTCTGATGTGGACGCTGGGAGGCCTATATTTCAGCTGGTCAGATATCGATGAGATACATGGGGACTTCCAGAAGAAGGAGGCGCCCTTATTGTCATCGAGTCTTTCGCTGGTGAGCCCTACCGCGGTCATGGATTCCATTCAACGTGTTCATCAGATCGATTCGGTGGTATCGATGCAGTTGATAGATATCCTTGGTCATCCCTATTACCAAATTTGTGGCATGGCGGAAGTGCATATGATGCAAAGCCATACAAACCAAAGGATGACCATGAATCTTTTGGCAGACGCCATCACCGGCCGGCTTCGGGGACCACTCAGTAACACGGAAGCGGTGGCGGTCGCCAAGGAACGTTTCAACGGCGCCTCTACCATCCACTCGGTTCGCTATCTCACTCAAGTCGACAGTCACCACGAATACCGCGAAAATCCTCTGCCAGCCTATGCAATATCATTCGAACACCCCAGCCGTACTACCGTCTATGTCTCCACGGAGCTGGGGACCGTGCAGAAATTCCGAAACGATAAGTGGAGGGTATTCGACTTTTTGTGGATGATGCATACCATGGATTACCAGGGAAGAGATAATTTTGGAAATTTACTACTCCGGGTATTTTCCATCTTTGGTTTATGCACCGTGCTGTCTGGCTTTGTATTATTCTTTATCACGTCAAAATGGTTCCGGATCCCACCGAAATCAAGATGAGTCGTGCTGGCTTATCCTGAAATAATGGCTGCTTGACATAAAAAATCTTTGGACTACTTCACCTATTAATTATATTTTTTATGCCATCCTACCATCGGCTGGGTGAGATCCCCCACAAGCGACATACTCAATTCCGGAAGCCTGATGGACGGCTCTACGCCGAGCAACTGTTCTCTACTGAGGGCTTCTCAGACGATTATTCGCTGTTATACCATTGCCATCCGCCGACGCGCATCATCCACACGGAGCCACCCGTGAGCATTGCCCCGGAATTAGCGGAAGAAGCTATGCTGCGACATCGCTGTTTCGAGGGTTTTCACGTCTTGCCGGCCAAAGACTATCTTGCCAGCCGCATACCTGTGCTGGTGAATGTCGACTGCCGGATTTCCCTTGCAGCCCCCCAGGAAAGCATGCAGGACTATTTCTTCAAGAATGCGGATGCCGACGAAATTGTCTTCGTCCATGAAGGCAGCGGGACCTTAGAGAGCATGTATGGCGATCTGCCCTTCTCCGGTGGCGACTATCTTGTTGTGCCTAGGGGCACCATCCATCGGATACGTTTTGACGCGTCTGACAACCGGCTATTCATCGTAGAAGCCCTCAGCCCCGTCCGTTTTCCAAAGCGCTATCTCAGCAAACATGGCCAGCTACTGGAGCACGCCCCGTATTGCGAACGAGACATCCGTCCGCCTGTCCGGTTGCAGACATACGACGAGTCTGGTGATTTCCTCATCCGCACTCAGAAGCAGCAAATGCTCTACGGTATTCACTATGGACACCATCCCTTTGATGTGGTCGGATGGGATGGGTGCTGCTATCCCTTCGCTTTTAGCATCCACGACTTTGAACCCATCACCGGCCGTGTGCACCAGCCGCCTCCAGTTCATCAGACCTTCGAGGCGCGGAACTTCGTCGTATGCTCCTTCGTGCCACGCCTCTACGACTACCACCCACAGGCCATCCCAGCCCCCTACAACCATAGTAATATAGACAGCGATGAACTGCTCTACTATGTGGATGGAGATTTTATGAGCCGGAAAAATGTCACCCGTGGCATGCTGACGCTGCACCCGGCCGGCATCCCGCATGGCCCACATCCCGGGGCAGTGGAGAAAAGCATCGGGAAAAAAGAGACAGGCGAGCTGGCCGTGATGGTAGACACCTTCCACCCGCTCAAAGTCACCAAGCAGGCGCTGATCCTAGAGAAGGACGACTATGTCATGAGCTGGGCGGAGTAAACTTCCGGTATGCAGAAATTCCCGTGCCCCGGCCCGGAGATATCAGAATCCCCCTACCTTTACAGACGGCAGGTCTTACACGACCAGCTCCTGCTGAACCCCCCCAGGGCCGGAAGGCAGCAAGGGTAAGCGGTCGAGCGGTGCGATGTAAATCACCTGCCGTTTTCTTTTCACTTCATCCGACCCACGATACGCTCCCTGAACACCTCTCAACGAGCAACACATGAAATTCTTCATCGACACGGCCAACCTGGCCCAGATCCGGGAAGCCCATGAGCTCGGCATCCTCGACGGAGTGACGACCAACCCCTCCCTCGGAGTGACGACCAACCCCTCCCTTATGGCCAAAGAAGGCATCCGGGGAAAGCAGGCCATTGACAAGCACTACCTCGACATCTGCGAGCTGGTGGATGGCGACGTGAGTGCAGAAGTCATCGCGACCGACTTCGAGGGCATTGTCGCAGAAGGCAAGCAGCTGGCAGCCATCCATCCAAACATTGTCGTAAAAGTGCCGATGATTCGAGATGGTATCAAGGCCATCCGATGGTTCGCCAATCAGGGCATCCGCACCAACTGCACCCTCGTATTCTCCGCTGGCCAAGCCATCCTGGCCGCCAAGGCAGGGGCCACCTATGTATCCCCCTTCATAGGGCGCATCGACGATGGCAACTGGGACGGTATGGAACTTATCTCCCAGATGGCTCATATCTACACCCTGCAAGAGTTCCGTACGGAGATCCTTGCCGCATCGATCCGCTCTTCTCTACACATAGTAAAGGCAGCAGAGGCCGGCGCCCATGTGTGTACCTGTCCGCTGGACTCTATCCTCGGACTGTTGAAGCATCCGCTCACAGACATTGGGTTGGCGAAATTCCTCGAAGATGCGCGAAAGCTTGGATAGGCACCCTCTCTGTTGTCAGCCCAGTTGACGGACATCCCTTGGATGATAAAAGCCAGCGGCTGCTGTTCTGATGAGCAGCGGCCGCTGGCTTATATCGGTATCTGTCATTTGCCAAACCCTGCTCCCTGGGTCTTTCGCGGCCAGTCATCGGACCGGAAGGGGTTAGCGGGCAGCCCGGCGGAGTTGAAGAGGTTGAGGTCGGCCGGATCGTCAGACCAGCCATAGCGGATAGCCACCGGCTTCGCTACCTTGTCGCATGTCACGACGGCCTTGCCATGCTCCATCCATGCCCGGGCATAGTAGAAGCGGCGGTCGTCGCCGGCAACCTCGAAGCCATTGACATGCCCGTATCGGTTCTTTACGGTCAGTCCCCCGTACGCATGCTTCCAGGATATGTGCACCCTCGAATCCTGAAACTCGACGGCATCCACCATAGGCGCTTCATGCGGAAATTCCTTCCCATACGTCTTTGCCAATGCCTGTAAGGCCAGACGCATCCCCACGTCTTGCTTGTTGCGGGGATGGATATCTTTCGAGTTGCCAATGTCGATGATGACGGCCATGCCCGTATGGGGGAGCTTCAGCGTATTCGTCTGTGCTTCCCTCAATTCGGCCCAGGTGCTGCCTCCGTTCTGGCTGTCGCCATTCGATGCCTGGTAGTGCGTGAGCTGTACAAAGTAAAAGGGGAAGTCCTCCTTCCAGCGGCTGCGCCAGTCCTGGATCATCAGCGGGAAGCTCATGTTGTACTGCTCGGCCCTTCCGGCATTGCTCTCACCCTGGTACCAGAGGGCCCCGCGGATGGCGAAGCCGACCAGAGGATGGATCATTCCGTTATACAGGAGTGTCGCGTAGGCGTTGGGCGCCTTGATGGGGGTGTCGACGGTGGGGTACTTCTCTTTGAGGGCAGCAAATGGCGGTTGCGAGAAGATGGCCTCGGCGCTGGTCCACGTCTCGACATGCGTGCCGCCCCAGGAAGAGTTGACAAGTCCTACGGCAACGCCTAGCCGCTTTTGCAACTCGCGGGCAAAGAAATAGCCGACAGCCGTGAAGTCGGCCGCCGTGGCGGGTCCGCAGACCTTCCACTCGGCTGGCTGACTGATCTCTTTCCGGGGTTGGAGGGAGGCCATCCGTGGGATTTTTATATGTCTGATCTGGTCGTTGGCAGAGGATTCTATCTCCCTTTTCGCGCTGTCGGCATTCTTGAGCGGCCATTCCATGTTCGACTGGCCGGAGCAGAGCCATACCTCTCCAATGAGGACGTCTGAAAATGTGACCGTGTCTTTTCCTGTCAGCGAGAGCAGGTGCGGACCGCCTTCTTTCATAGCGGGCAGAGTGACGGACCAATCACCCGTCTTAGACGCTTTGACTTTGACCGTCTGGCCCGCCAGGCTGACGGTGATCTTTTCTCCTGGTGAGGCCGTACCCCAGACGGGGATGGGCTTTTGGCGCTGCAGCACCATATGGTTGCCGAAGACGCCTGCCGGTTTTACTTGGGCCTGTGGCGCGGTAGCTGCCATGAGGAACAGGAAGCCCATGTGTAAGGTTCTCATACGTGATGATTTATCGGTATCAATGATGTTTCAAAATAGTTCATTTTCGAGGTCTTTATCACAATCCTCGACTAAATTAACTTGTAGTTGCGGTAGGTGGTGTTTATGCCAATGCTTTTCAACAGGTCCTTCACCCGATCTTTCAGGCTCTTCTTGCTAAATGAGATATCATCAAGAAAACTCCAGTTTCGTTGGCTGATCCGTTCTTGCATAACAGATGGGTGCGATCCTGTAAACCGCTCCAGCCGAGTGATATGGGCCTCATAGGCATAGGCTTCCGGACCATAGACATTCCGCTTCAGCCAGTCATCATCGTGATACAGTCGCTGGAATCCTTCCTGCTTTCGTTGCATTGCGGCTGGTTCGCGCACCCATCCATAGTGATGGATAAACGCATCCACGGGCTTGACGCGAAGCTTACGGTTATCGTCTTTGCGGAAACCCTGTGCGTCCCGATAGGAGCGGATGTGGAGATCGTTCCGGATCACGCGGATTTCATTCGCGTACCATTTGTGTGAGGCACCCACGTGATGGAAGGATCCGTAGAAATGGCGGTAGCGGAACAGCAGACCCTCGACACTGGCCTCGTGGAGGTGCTGTTGCATAGCTGCCCGAATGCGTGCGTGGTCGTCTTCGTGTACGGCCTCGTCGGCCTGAATGTAAAATGCCCAATCGCAGTCGGGACTCAACGCTGCCAAGGCTTTATCGGTCTCCTTAGCCAATACGACCCCGCCCTCGCGGAGGCTATCGTCCCAGATGGAATGGATGATCCTGATCTTTTCCTGGGGAAGAGAACGGATGAGTTCCTCGGTGCCGTCATCGCACGGTCCGATCGATACCACAAACTCATCGCAGAGCGGCAGCACAGAGAGGATCGCTTCTCGCACTGGATAGTCGTAGCGGACCGCGTTGCGGATGATGGTGAATCCCCCGACCTTCATGACCGTTTCGATTGCCAGGTTCTGAGAACTGCTGCTACTGTATGCATGACTTCCTCACTCTTTTTAATTTCTCGATGGCTCTATCCAGCCTCGGTGCCTACTCACATATTCCACCAGTAGTTGAATTTTAGGACGATGGCTCTATTGCGCACCAGAAAGGGGTCTGTCAGGTAATTGTCGGTATACACGATGAAAAGGTCTGAAGCCGGTCGGTATCGCCATTGAAGCCTTGTGTTGATGTTCATATTTCGTAGCTGGTCGTTGTACTGCAGGAAGCCAGTGATGAAGAGCTTGTTGGTGAGTGTCAGGTCAATGCGGGGACCTACGAGCAGGAAGGTTGTCCGGTTCCAGGGCCTGGGCAGGTGTATGTCATCATAGCTGGCATTCAGTGCGATGCTGAGGTATGGCTGGAAGCGGTAGCCGACCTGGGTGGTGATGTTCAGTCTTTTTCCATCAGCATAATACCCGCCATGGCGCAGGCTGAAGCCATAGGTGAGCAGTCGCTGCGGCCTCGACGCATATTCTATCCCATAGGCATTCCAACGGTGGCGGCTGCCACGGGCCAGCGTGTCTTTTCCGGAGTTTGTGGGGTCGAAAGACCTTCGGAGCTCTATGAAGTCGTAGGAAACAAAAGACGTACAGGTGGCCTGGTTGCGCATGCCGATGGTGTAGGCCATGTAGGTCTCATTGTCTGTATTATGCCAGTCTGGCCTGTAGAACAACGTAGATGCCAGCCGGAAAGAATGCACGAGGATGGGCCCACGGCGGCTGAAGAAGTTTTTCACCGCCATGGGGCTGAGTTTGATGTAATCTTTCCTCGGGACATAGCCGACCTCCGCTGTAAATCCGCTGCCGACATATTCATGCTGGAAAGACAGAGTCTTGAACTTGTCGCTGTACTGGATGGATGAGGCATGTACCCAGTCGTGCCCCGTGGAAACTGGTGAGAAAGATTTCAAAAAGAAGGCCTTCCCCGTCCATAGATTGTTGCTGGACGCGTGGTTGTATTCGAGGCCCAGGTTATGGTTGAAGGAGGCAGGAGAAGGGCTGCCAGGCTTTCCGTCAGACATATTCCGCCGGTCGATGGCGAGGATGCCGATATTAGAGCGTGCGAACACCCGCCGTTGCAGTGCCACGACGGCAAAGTTCTGCACTGGCGTTGCTGTCTCTTCCCCGCGGCCTGTGACCATATCCATGGCACCCATGCGCCAGTCGCGGTTTAGTTTGCCACTCATCCGGGCTCCGGCGAGGATGGGTGCCGTGAGTCCGATCCGTCGGGAAAAGAAAGGCCGCAGGCTGGAGAACCCAAAATTCGAGAACTGATCGCCGTTCTCCAGGAAGAACTGCCGACGCTCCGGGAAGAATAGCTCAAAGCGGTCGAGGTTCGTGACTTGTCGGTCTACATCGACCTGGGAGAAGTCTGGGTGAAGGGTGACGTCAAGATTGAGCGAAGAAGTCAACCCGAACTTGGCATCCATGCCGACCTCCCGGCGGAAGTCACTCGCTTTGCCGGGCCGGTAGCTCTTACTGCCGCCCGTCAGCACGTATGGGATGAGCGATAGGTTAGCCCCGGGAAGAGGTGGGTCTTCTTCCCAGAGTAAGACGCCTGTGAAGGCCAGGGAGGCACTGGGGAACTGGCGTGGGACGGGCGCCCATCCCGACTTCTCCGCCACGCGGATGTCAAGGCGGCTGAAATTGATACCCCAACGACGGAGGTCTTTCCGGTAGCGGATCGTCTTGAAGGGGATGGCCGCCTCGAAGATCCAGGCCTCCGGCGTATTTCGGACGACAGAGGTCCATTTGTTATCCCAGTTCAGATCTACCTTCCCACCATCATACATGGTCCCATCCCACTGAGCCCCGGCGGCATTCGCCCCGAAGGCAAAGCCATTCATCTGATCGTCGAACGGGTCGATGAAGACCAGGAAATTATCGTTTTTGGAGAAGGCAAAGTCCCTGCGCAGCGACTCCACCATGTAGGGCCCCGAGACTTTATTGTAGCAGATAGCTAGCAGATATATGTTTTGTAGATCATAGCACATGCGCACTTCCGTCGACACCGTCGCCAGGCTGGTATCCATCGGGGTGATCATATGAAACTGTGAAGCCTTCTCGACGCCCCTCCAGCCGGCATCGCCCGGATCACCATCTACCCGGATCGAGGCATTAGCCCGCCGCATGTGGAAAACGAAGGATTCATTTTTCTTCTGCCCATAGGCCGTCAATCCGGCGAATGCCCATAGGAGTGTGTAAAAAGTTCTCAATCTTTATAGGCCCATGTGGAGTTTCAAAGTACACATAAACACTGAATCAATCCGGCGAATGCTTCCGGCGGGCATCTTTGCATCGGTTCCCGTGGCTGACATGCACGGACACCTTCTTACCTTTACTCCCCATGATACTTCCCATTGTTGCGTACGGACACCCGGTGCTGCGGACCGTGGCAGCAGACATCGCCCCCGGTCATCCCGGCCTCGAGTCGCTGATCTATGACATGTGGGAGACGATGTATGCCTCCAGCGGGGTGGGATTGGCAGCGCCACAGATCAACCATTCGATCCGGCTGTTTGTGGTGGACAGTACCCAGATGTTCCTCAACATGAATGCGGACGAGAAGAAATCCTTCCCAGACCTCCCCGGGGTGAAGCGCGTGTTTATCAATGCCCGGCTGGAACATACCGACGGGGCGCCCTGGTCGTTCAATGAAGGTTGCCTGAGTATCCCCCATGTACGGGAGGATGTGCTGCGCGACGAGGCCGTCAAGATGTCATTCATGGACGAGGCCTTTGCCACTCACACCGAGACCTTCCACGGCATCACCGCCCGCATCATCTTGCATGAGTACGACCACATCGAAGGCCGGCTTTTTATCGACCATATCTCGCTGTTGAAGCGGAAACTGCTACGAAAGCGTTTGGAAGAGATCTCTGGCGGTAAGGTGCGGGCAGACTACAAGATGATCTTCGCAAGACACTGACATGCGTATCTCTTGTCTGACAGACCTCCTCGCCAGTTGCCTGTACTCAGCCATCATTTTATTGTTTCCTTCTCATCTCGCAGCACAGGGCCGCGACACGGTAGAAGCCGAAGGGCGGTTGGTGACTTTGTCTGAAGTGGTCGTCCGCTCCGGGACCGACGTCGCAGGCTTCATCCGTCGCGTGCGGACGGATACGACTTTTTACAAAGCTTTCCGCAACCTGCGCGTGTTGTCGTACCAGTCGCTCAACGACATCCGCATGTTCGACCGTCGTGGCCGCCTGGAGGCCTCCCTACGCAGCCGCACTCGACAGAAGGCCTGGAGAGGCTGTCGTGTCACAGAGACACTGGAACAGTCGACGACCGGTGCGTTCTTTAACCAGCAAGGGGGGTATCGCTACTATACGGCAAGACTTTATGACGGACTCTTTTTCTCTTTCGACACCGTGTGTGGGCAGCACAACCGGGTGGCAGAAGCCCGACGGACGCTGACCGGGAAATCCGGACTTGACAGACGCAAGGAACAGCTGAAGATGCTCTTCTTCGACCCAGGAGGAGACATCCCTGGAATTCCGCTCATGGGTGATAAAGTCCGCATCTTCGACCCCGCACAAGCCAGGCTGTATGATTTTGACATAGACATCCAGGATTGGCGGGGCAAGCCATGCTATGTGTTCAGCATCCGACAAAAGAAGAGCCTTGGATTCCTGGATCGTGATAAAGCCGTCTTCAATGACATGGTCACCTGGTTCGACTACAGCAGCTTTGAAGTCATGCAGCGACGCTACACCATGCGCTATGACGCCGGAGTCTATAGCTTTGACGTCCGCATGGAAGTGGAGATGTCTAAAGTCGGGGACTGGCTGTACCCGGCCGTCATCCGCTACGATGGAGAGTGGGGGGTGGCCCTCAAAGGCCGTGAAAAGGGACTGTTCACCGCCACCGTCTATGGCATTTCAGCCGACTGATGGGGGCTGGCCGGACCGCCGGTGGTTGGCCAGCGGTGGGGGAAGCCCAACGCTTTAGACTTGGCATTGAACGTATCAACCATCGCCTCTTCCAGGCCTATGTCCAGCAGCGAGGCAAGCAGGTCCAGGTAGATGGCAATCCCACCGATCTCTTCTTTCATCTTCTCCCGCGTGATGTCGGAGGCTTTGTAGCTGCTGCCGCCGTCAACGCCGCCCTTCTCGACCCGCTGCAGCTTTTTGATCATATTGCAGAGTTCTCCCACTTCACCTGCTAGTGCCGTGGTCCAGTAGGTGAGGGGCTGGTTGTCGTAGCAACGGAAGCCGTCTCTGGCGCGCGCCACATTGAGGGTCCGGAAGCTGTCCAGGTCGATTGCCATGCATTTCATTTTTCTATTCAATGATACGTTGCTTGAGGTCCTGTGGCCCAGGAAGATATCAACACAGGCGACTTGCATCCGTCCTTGCTTTATTTTTACCCAATGATGAATCATATGAAGCCATTTGCGGTTGTTTTACTTCTCTGGCTGCATCGGGTGGAAGCCCAGGCCCAAGTCCCGGACTGGCTCTGGTATCGTCAGCCCGCCAAGCAATGGACAGATGCGCTGCCGATTGGCAACGGTCGCATGGGGGCCATGGCCTTCGGGGGCACCGGCCATGACCGGTTCCAACTCAACGAGGAGTCCGTCTGGGCCGGCACCGCGGTGGATGACATCAATCCCAAGGCCAAGGGCAGCCTGTCGAAGGTGCGCCAACTGCTGTTCGACGGTCGGAATGCCGAAGCCTATGAGCTGACGAAGACGGACCTCCTAGGCACCCCGCCGCGCATCCGCTCCTATCAGACCTTGGGAGACTTGTACATCCAATGGCTTGACAGCACCGCCCCCGTCAGCCAATACCGGCGCAGCCTTGACCTGTCCAGGGCGGTGCACCTCACCACCTTTACCCGGAAGGGGGTTGCCTATGAGGTGGAGTCGTTTTTTTCTGCCAGGGCCGACATGCTGCTCGTCCGCATCCGTGCCCGCGGCGGGGTCCTTGGCTTCACCCTCCGTCTGGCGCGGGCCAAAGATGCCCAAACACAATACAGCCAACCGGACCGCATCGTGATGAACGGAAGGATACAGGACCGGGAAGATCCCCAGACCTTCGGGCCGGCAGGCGACCATCTACGGTTCTCCGCCGTCGCCCAGCTGTCGATCGATAATGGCAAGTCGGTGGCGGCACGCGACGGGATCGATGTCTATGGCAGCACGGAAGTGGTGCTGCGCCTCACCGCTGCCACCGACTTCGACCCTGCCCGACTTACCTCGAATACGTCCATCGATCCGCAGCATCGCTGCCTGCAGATACTCGCTGCGGCCCAGTACAGGTCCTATACGGATTTGATGGCGGAGCATATCGCCGAATATGCCCCGCATTACCGACGCTGCTCCCTGCAGCTAACGGCATCTCCCGGCAAGGATACCGTGGCGACAGACCGCCGACTTGCAGCATTGGCCGCCGGAAGTCCCGACCCAGGGCTCTTTGCCCTCTATTTTCAGTATGGACGCTACCTGCTGCTCTCCAGCTCCCGGGGGCCAGCCCGCCTTCCCGCCAACCTGCAGGGTAAGTGGAATGACCACTTCAAAGCCCCCTGGGACAGCGACTACCATACCAATATCAACCTCCAGATGAACTACTGGCCGGCAGGTCCTGCCAACATCGGCGTCACCTATGCCCCCTTGGCACAGTTCATGCAAGCATTGCTGCCTTTCGGTGCCCGCTGTGCCGATAGTATGTACGGAGCCCGCGGCTGGGCCATGCACCACGTCACCGACATCTACGGGCGCACGTCCCTCAACGCAGATCCCCGGTGGGGGACCAGTCCGCTGGCAGGAGCCTGGATGGCACTCACGCTCTATGATCATTATGATTTCACCCGCGACGAGATCTACCTCCGGCAGATGGCATACCCGCTCATGAAGGCGTCGGCTGATTTTATCCTCTCCTTCCTGGTCCCCGATCGGAAAGGCAAGCTCGTCACAGCCCCTTCGATGTCTCCGGAGAATGGTTTTTTCCTGCCGGGCGATTCGCTCAGAAGGCATGTTATCTCTTATGGTCCCGCCATCGACATTCAGATCATACGGGAGCTATTCCGCGCCATCCGCGCCACCGCCGATGTCACCGGCACCACGTCGTCCTACCTCGACACCCTCCAAGAGACCGAGGCGAGGCTGCCACCCACGCAGGTCAACAGATACGGCGGGATACAGGAATGGATAGAGGATTATGCGGAGCAGGAACCCGGTCATAGACACATCTCACACCTTTTCGGATTGTATCCGGGCACGACCCTGACGACGGACAGTGCCTGGCTGCTCGCATCCCGCCGTACACTCGAAAGGAGGCTGGCGAACGGGGGTGGCCACACAGGATGGAGTCGTGCCTGGATAATCAACTTCTACGCTCGCCTCGGGGATGGCAACACCGCCGGCTATCATCTTCAGCAGCTGTTGGTCAAGTCAACCCTGCCCAACCTGTTCGACAACCATCCCCCTTTCCAGATAGATGGCAACTTCGGAGGCACTGCCGGCATCGCAGAGATGCTACTGCAGTCGCACAATGGCGTCACCCATCTGCTCCCCGCACTGCCGGCCAGCTGGCCTTCTGGCAGTGTGCATGGCTTGCAGGCAAGGGGTGGGATCACAGTCGACTTCAGCTGGTCCGGTGGACAGCTGACGAAGGTGGTCCTGCATGCCAAAGTCCCTACCCAGGGACTGCTCCGCTATCCCAGCGGGGAAACATCCCTGCAACTCAAAGCAGGAGAGACCAAAGAGCTCTTTTTCGACCGTGTTCAGATACACTGATATCTTCGACACGCTAACGCACATACGAAATGAATTCATTATCCCCTCGTATGGTCCTCCTCAGCTTTCGGCGTATTACCCTCGCACTGTTGATGTCCTTGCATATTCCTCTCTGTACGGCCGCCCAACCCCTTCCTGCCGACAGCCTTACGCCAAAGATGCAGTGGTTCGCCGATGCTAAGCTCGGCATCTTCATCCACTGGGGTATCTACGCTGTGAATGGCATTGACGAAAGCTGGAGTTTTCATAATCGTAAAGTGAGTTGGGAGGCCTATATGCGCCAGCGCCAAGGCTTCCGAGCCGACCGCTATGATCCAGCAGGCTGGGCCGATCTCATCCGGGAAAGTGGAGCCAGATATGCAGTGCTGACGACCAAACACCACGATGGCGTGGCCCTCTGGGATACTCGGCAGAGGCACTACGACGTCGTCGATAGCACGCCGGCTCGGCGCGACCTGATCGCACCTTTTTTTCAGGCGCTACGACAACGTGGGATCCGCGCAGGGGTATACTACTCGCTGATCGATTGGAGCCATCCTGACTATCCCGGTTTTTTGAAGGACAGCACCCGCTACCGCCTGCGTGACGACACTGCCAGATGGAGGCGATTCCTTCAATTCAACCATGCCCAGCTGCAAGAAGTGTCTGAGCGTTTTCGACCCGACCTCTGGTGGTTTGATGGAGACTGGGAGCACAGTGCATCAGAATGGGAAGCCCCCCTCATCCGTCAACGAATCCTAGCTTCCAACCCGTCTGCCATCATCAATGGAAGGTTGATGGGGTATGGCGACTATGCAACCCCCGAACAGAACTTTCCCGTCTCCAGGCCACCCGAGAAATGGTGGGAGCTCTGCATGACCACCAATGACAACTGGGGATGGCAGCCGACGGACAACCATTGGAAGTCAGCCTATGAAGTCATTACCATCTTTGCGGATGCCGTCTCCAACGGTGGAAACCTTCTCCTCGACATCGGTCCGCGTTCCGATGGGACAATCCCCGATGAGCAGGTACAGCTCCTTAGAGAGCTGGGCGCCTGGAACCGAAAACATGCCGAAGCCATCTTTTCTTCCATCCCTGGATTGCCGACCGGGCATTTCTATGGCCCCAGCACCTTGTCCAAAGACAGTACGACGCTCTACCTGTACCTGCCGGGGAATGTCTCCGGGCAGGTCGTCGTCAAAGGCTTGCTGAATAAAATTGTTTCATTGAACGTCGTCGGTCAGACGCAGGAGGTGCCCTTCCACATCGTGGGTAAGATATCCTGGAGCCCGGTGCCAGGCCTTGTCTACATGGATGTGCCGGAGAAAGGACAGGACAAGTATATGACGGTGCTTCGCATGACACTCGACGGTCCTTTGCGGCTGTATCGGGGACGAGGTGGACTGAACTGACCGGACTTGACGCATTTTCCTGATCTGCCTGGCTTATCTAGGTGTCTCGGATGCAAAGAAAGGTGCCAGCCGTAGCCGTAGGTCTTCGGGCATGCGGACCCATCTCCGCGTCTTTCTGTCTACAAAGAAGAGGGTCACTTTTCCGGTGGCGACCAGTTTGCTCTTCTCATTTAGGATGGTTTGGTGGAAGTCGATTGTATGTTTCTGCGGCAGTTCCCGCAGCTCTGTGCGCACGGTCAATTGCTCGTCGTAGCGGGCGGCCCGGAGATATCGGATCGACAGCTCTGTCACTGGCATCTCGATGCCCATCTCTTCCATCTCTCGATACGTGCATCCCAAGGTACGGATGGCTTCTGTACGGCCTATCTCGAAGTAGGTCGCATAGTTCGCGTGGTACACCACATTCATCTGGTCGGTCTCTCCGTAACGGACGCGGAAGCTGTAGTGGCCGGTAAACATCTACGAGGGTTTAGATGGGCAGATGGGAGCCTTTGGTTATTTGCCCATGATCCCGTCGACGGAGACTTTGCCAGGTCCGCAGCAGAGGACGGGCAACAGTCCGATGAGAAACAGCGTGCCCATCTCCCCTTTTCCAAAGACATCGCCATCATGAGCCTCCACGACAACGACAGATAGTTCTATAATCAGTGGGATGACTGTCAGACGCGTAAAGAGCCCTATCATCACAAACAGGCTGCAGAAGAATTCAGCAAATACGACCAGGGCCAGGCTGAGGGTGCTACCGATGCCTAGGAAGTTCATGAATTCGAGCCGATAACTGCTGAAGTGCACAAGCTTGTCGTATCCATGGGGCATCATCAGCAGGCACAGGCCCACCCTTAGCAGGAACATTGACAGGTTAAAGGCCCATGGCGGATAGCGGGTGCTGAGGAGTTGGTTCATGTGGCATGGTTGAAGATGCAAAAATGCGAAGGGCATCCGGAAACGTTAACAAAAGTTTGTCCACAGAGCAGACCTTGCAACGTTCTTTCGGAATGGTTTTTATCCACATCTCCACAGGTGCAGGGGATGTCCTGTGGCGCCACTCTAATTTCGATTGCTGATTATACATCTTTTTCCAATGGAGTGCGTATGCTGAGAAACCGACTGCCTATTTGCATCGTAGTGGCCTTGCTGCCTTTGGTATTGCCGGCACAGGCTACTCGTTCCGGGAACGACGACCCTCATGCGCAGTTCTGGCAGGCGAGGGCGTATTTCCAGGCAGGGCGTTGGAGTCTCGCCTATCCCATCTTCCTAGAGCTTAGGCGGGGGCTGAAGGAGTCTGACAGGGCCCGCCAGACGATGATGTCTGATGAGATAGACTTCTACACCACCGCTACCGCCTTACGCCAGAATGAGCCATTTGCCGAGACGGATGCCTTAGCCTTTATAGGGACTGGGCATAACGAAGCCCTGGCGCAGAAGATGCATTATCACTTGGGTGAATACCTATACCGGCGTGCGGACTTCTCTGGGGCCGTCGAGCATTATGACCTGTCTGACATCCGCCAGCTCGACAACGATGAGATAGCCGACATGAGGTTCCATCAGGGCGATGCCTATTTCCGCCTGGGGGATTATAGTCATGCCAAGCCCCTGCTGCAGTCGGTCCGCCAGCTGACTGACTTCACCCATCGCCTCGATGCGGAATATGGCTTTGGGTATATCTGCTATCGCGACGGGCAGCTCTCTGAAGCACTACAAGCCTTTAGACGTGTCGACGACCACCCTTCCTACCGGCAGGCGGTACCCTTCTACATTGCAGACATCCTTTACCGCCAAGGGCAGAAAGACGAGGCCCTTGCGTATGCAGAGGCCAATGCCTCCAAGACCTTTGGCGAGTTTTCCCTGCAGATGGACCGCTTTCTGGGGCATGCCTATTTCGAGCGCCGGGAGTACCCGAAAGCATTGCCCCGTCTGGAGTCTTCTGCCAGAGGACCCGAGAAGGTTACCCGCGAACAGCTCTACGAGTTGAGCTATAGCCGCTATGCCACGGCCCTCTATGCAGAGGCTGCCCAAGGCTTCAGTCAGCTGAGCAGCGGGTCCGACTCCCTTGCCCAGAGCGCTATGTACCTCCTTGGAGATGCCTATCTGCGGCTGGGGCGGAAGGGGGATGCTCGGACGGCTTTTTCCTATTGTGCCGCCAACAGCAGCATTCCTTTCCAGCGGGAAGTGGCCTCCTTTCACTATGCGAAACTCTCCTATGAATTTGGCTATCAGGATATCGCCATGACCGAGTTTCGGCGTTTCCTGGAAGCATATGCCACCTCTTCCTACGCCCGGGAAGCCCGCGACCTGTTGGTAGAATTGCTGGCCGGCACCAACAACTTCCGCGAAGCCCTCGAGTTGCTGGAGAACATGCCGTCCCCCACCGCCGCCAGCAGGCGATTGTTTGCCAAAGTGGGCTATGGCAGGGCCATGGAATGGGTGAACGACCAGGAGCTCCTCGCAGCGGAAAAATTGCTGGACCGTGTCGCGCGCGATGTCAACGCCGGCACCCTCGCATCCCTCGCCCGTTTCTGGAAGGGAGAGATTGCCTATCGAACGGCACGCTATAAAGACGCTGTGAACGCATTTGGTGATTACCTCAGCCAGGCCCCTGTCGTGCAGGGGGAGGCCAGTCCCCTGCACGCCCGCTATTCGCTCGCCTACGCCCACATGCGCTTAGAAGATTGGCGCGCGGCGCAAGGATATTTCTCGCAGGTGACGGTCAATGCCAAGGCTTTCTCCAGTGGTGTGGAGAAGGACGCCTTGCTGCGCGAGGCCGACTGCAGATACATGCTAAAAGACCTTGCCGGAGCCCGTAGCCTCTATGAGCGCGTGCTGGGATATGGGTGGCCTTCATCCGACTATGCCCAATACCAGCTGGCGATGATTGCAGGCGTCTCAGATCCCGACCGGAAGATTGCCATGCTCGCCACCTTTGAACGCCGTTTTCCGGCCTCCGACCTGGTGCCGCTGGCCGGACTTGAGCTGGCATCCTCCTATCTGGCAGAAGAAAAATACAGGGAGGCCGTCCCCATCCTCACCAGCTTGCTCCAGCAGGGCAGCCGCTCTGCCGCCATCCGGCCCAAGGCCTTGTTGCGCCTTGGGATCGCCTATTATAACCTCGACAGAAACCAGGAGGCACTCGAGCAATATGCATTGCTCGTATCTGAATATCCAAACGCCCCGGAAGTGGAGGATGCCCTCGAAAGCGCCAGGGCTGCCTACCTCGAGCAGGGCCGTACCGCCGACTATGCCGACTTCCTCCGCAAAGCTGGCCGAGACCTCTCCCGTGATCAGGAAGACTCCCTTACCTGGTCGGTTGCAGAAGCTCGCTATGCGGAGAAAGATGCTGACAGGGCCATTGCCGCCCTCGATGTATACATCCGACGTTTCCCCGATGGTCATTACGGGGCAGATGCCAGGTATTACCGCGCCGAGATGTGGATGAAACGCAATGATTGGCAGCAGGCACTGCCCGACTATGAGGCGGTCACCGACATGAGCGCGAGCCGCCAGGCCGACAAAGCCTGCCAACAGGCAGCCCGGATCAACTACTTCCAGAAAAAAGACTACCCCGCCGCGGAGAAATATTTTGAAAGACTGTTATCCTTGACCTCAGACCCGGAAAGACGCATAGACGGCATGCGGGGGCTCCTCCGCAGCCAGTATCAACTCAACAAATGGACAGAAGCAGCCCCCAACGCCCGAGAATTGCTACTGCAGCCCTCCATGGGCACCGATGATAAAGTCCTGGCCACCATGATCCTGGGCCGCTGGGAGTCTGGCCGGGGCAACCACAGCGAAGCGATCCGTTACTACCATACAGTAACATCTCTTAACAACGCAGGCTATGCGGCGGAAGCCCGTTATGCCATCGCAGTCTCGTGGTACCTCATAGATGACCTGGCCAATGCCGAGAAGGCAGCCATGGAGACCATCCGCCGCTCTGGCTCCTACGACACATGGATCACCAAAGCCTACATCCTGCTGGGAGACATCTTCCGCAGGCAGAAGGACTGGTTCAACGCAAAAGCAACACTTCGCAGCGTCGTAGACAACAGCCGCAACCCTGAACTAAGAGAAGAAGCACGCACCAAGCTTACCGCCGTAGAAGAAGAAGAGAAACAAAACAGCAAGATACAAGGCAACTTGCCATAATATGATGCAGTCAACAGATACCTACCAACTGTTCCTTCTGGCGCGCAGGTGCCTCTGGGTCATCCTGCTACTGGGCGCCAGCCTATCCGTCCAGGCACAGCAGCCGGGGGGCCGCCAGACCATCGATATCACCTCATCTTTCAAGCCCGTTCTCCGCGTGTCTGCAAAGCTTTTGTTTACGCCGACCCCTCCTCGACCTGATACGATCCCGCCTCGGCTGAAGTATACCATCCCCATCTCCAATGTCATCCCGCCGCTGTCGCCCTTCCGTATCAAGCCTATCGAAACAGACGTCGACAGTGCCAGCTCTTGGAAGAATACCAATCGAGTGCTGGCAGGCTACGGCAACCTCCAGACGCCTGTGCTGCAGGCAGGATTGAGTTTCGGAGATACCCGGCATCGCATCGCCCTCAAAGCCAACCATATCTCCTCCCAGGGGCCTTTGCCATTCCAGGACTATGCACAGACACGCCTTAGTGCCGAAGCCGCCATGCCGGCCGGCACCAACGCTGAATGGTCGCTCAAAGCTGGATTCAGCCAAGATCAATACTTTCAATATGGGTATGACACGGCCATCTTCCGGCAGTTCACCAAAGACGACTTGCTCCGCAGATATAACACCCTGTCGCTCGCCACGAGCTGCAGGAACCTCGCCCCCACCGCATTCGGTCTCAGGTATCACCCCACTCTCTCAGTAGACCTCTTTCGCGACAACCGCAACACCGAAGAAGCCGACATCGTCGCCGACCTCCCGCTTGAAAAGTCGATCGGAGAGGCTTTCACCCTTGGGCTCTCCCTCCACGCAGACCTCACCCGCCTTAGCCCCGTCCAGCAGCCCGCCATACAAAATAACCTATACATGACGCCTCTGACACTTGCCTATGTCGGGGAGCGGATACAGCTCAAAGGCGGCATCATCCCCTCCTGGGACAGCGGAGCTTTCTACCTCCTGCCGACGCTTCGCGCGGAAATTCCCCTGTCTGGCGAATACTTCATCTTCCAGGCCGGCTGGATAGGACACTATGAAAAAGGCAGCTACCGCCGGCTGAGCAGCCTGAATCCATACATCGATGGGCCTTCGCGGCTGCGGAACACCCGACTCACAGAACGCTACGCCGGCATCCGCGGCGTGCTCGCCAAGACTTTTACCTATAGTGCCAGGGCTGGCGTCACGACCTTCCGAAATGCCCCACTTTTCGTCAACGCCCCAGGATCAGGGAAGTCGTTCCTCCCCATTTTTGAAGAGCGCATCGAAGCCTTGCACCTCCGTGGAGAACTCGGATATGTGAAGGGTGAACAGTTTAGCCTGCAGGCCAGCCTGAATTTCTACGGGTTTAGAAACCAAGTGAAGGAAGAAAAACCATGGGGCATGATTCCCCTCGACCTGCAGGCACACCTGCGTTGGAGGATTCTGAAAGACCTCTGGCTTACTTCAGACCTGTACCTGTGGCGGGGTGCCCAGTTCCGTCTCAAACCAGGCAAGTCCATTCGCCTCGATGGTGCGTTTGACCTGAATGCAGGCATCGAGTTCCGAGTTGCCCAACAGTTCAGCCTCTGGGCCCGCTTCCATAACATCACAAATGCCAGCTATCAACGCTGGTACCAGTACGACTGTTACCGCTTCAACATGATCGGCGGACTGGCCTTTCAGTTCTAGTCCACTGATGACAATAAGCCCCCTCATCGTATATTTGGAATACCTATGACTTCGCAGACCCCTTCCCTGGTGGATGGCTTGTACGATTATTTCATACAGACCGGCATCCTGACACTGCCTGGCATTGGCACCTTTCGGCTGCAACGCATCTCCGCTCATACGGATGCAGTTGCCAGCCGGATGCTGCCCCCCAGCTACACCATCCGTTACCAACGGCGAGACGACACTCCAAAGCGCGATATGTACGACTATCTCGCGAAAAAGTATGAGGGAGACGACCTTAACCCTGTTAGGGATGTCAACCATTTGGCCTTTGCCATCCGAACCCAACTCCTGCAGGGAGATTCCTATGTGCTGTCGGGAATCGGAACCCTGCATCCCGACATGGGCGTTGGCTTTCGCTTTGAACCCCATTCGTTTCAATACGAGTTTTCAACAGACGTCCGGATACAGCCCTTGAGCCTCGAGGGACGCTTAGATCACGTCGTCACCTTGCATGAAGCTAGCCCCTCTACAGAAACGGAGGAATCACTGGAGATGGAGGGAGCACTGCTGGGGACGGAGGATGAAGCTCCTGTTGGGCGCAGACGCATGTCGACAGCCCTCTGGATGCTCTGCCTGCTGTCCTTGGCACTCATCCTCCTTCGTGGCTATATGGTCGGCTATGCTGCCTTCATCCCCCGCTACTCGCCTTTCACCCCTGCTGAGCCACCCCCGACGCATACGATGCTGAAATAACACGATCGGAATGCGCGGACTTGTCTCCTGCTCCCAGTGCGACTACCCTGATACGCTGCATTACCTGGATGTGCAGGACTACAGCGTCAGCAAAGAACTTTTTTCGCTCAATAAATGCCACTCCTGCGGATTGATTTTCACGGTAAATGCACCCTCTCGGGATGAAATTGGACCGTATTATCGAAGCGATGCCTACGTTTCCCATACGGACAGCTCCAAAGGGCTGATCAATCGTTTATACCACCTCGTCAGGAGACACACGATCAGGAATAAACGAAAAATGGTTACTCAGCCACGCAAGGGTATTCCCGGGAAACTGCTTGACTATGGATGTGGCACCGGAGCCTTTCTCTACGCCATGCGGGATGCGGGCTGGGAGGTGCAAGGACTGGAGCCGGATGAAACCGCCCGGGCCAATGCGTACCGGCTGTATGCGCTCCGCGTGGAGGCCCCTGAATCGCTGAAAGACATTCCAGACGGCTATTTTGACGTCATCACCCTGTGGCATGTACTGGAACACGTCCATGATCTGAAGGGTACGCTCCGGCAGCTGGTGCGCATTTTGTCAAGGGAGGGCACCATCTTCATTGCCGTACCCAACCCAATCTCCACCGATGCCCGGCATTATGGCGCCCACTGGGCGGCCTGGGATGTGCCCCGCCACCTCTGGCATTTTCCTCCGATAGCCCTGCAGGCATTGCTTGCGAGGTATGGCCTAGACGTAGTAGGCAGGAAGCCCATGTGGTTCGACAGCTTCTATGTCTCCATGCTCAGTGAACAATATGCGTATGGGAGCTCGCGGCTGCTATCGGCCTTGTGGACGGGCCTGCGGTCGAATGTCGCTGCATGGCTGAACCCAGCACGCTGCAGCTCGCTGATTTATATTGCCAGAAAAAAATAGAATCGGTTCCCTGCCCTTTCAGCGCAGCAATTCCCTTGCCTTAAGGATGTAGGGGTCTTCCTTGTTCATGACTTCGAACCATCCCTGCGTCCGCCACAGCTGCCGGGCGATATGTGCTTTGAGGAGTCGGGATAGCTGGGCTTCACCGGCTGCGGAGAGCGAGTTGATCTCGATGGAATCCTTCCTGGCAAAGTTGCGAAAGGCATCCCATACGGATGCGTCGACCTGAAAAGAGACATAGAAGGCAGCCGGATCGGCATAACGGGACAGCGATGCGCGATGCGTAGTTTGATAGCGGTATGCAAATCGGCTTAGGGTCCCCCGTTGGACGAGGCGAGCGAGCAGACTGTCTGAGAGGCTTCTGTCGATCGGCAGCTGGACATCGGGGGAGATGCCTCCACCGCCAAAGACGCGCTTGCCGCCCGCAGTCACGAACACCTGCTGTCCGGTGGTGTCTGCCGGTACGGGCAGGCTGTCGGCGGCATCTTCATAGCGGTCCATTACTTCATGACGGTATGCATCTTTCCCTGCTTGGTAGGACTTTTGAATGCTCCGGCCCAGCGGGGTGTAATATCTGGCCACGGTGAGTCGAAGGGCCGAACCATCACTCAACGGGTATTGCTCTTGTACAAGCCCCTTGCCGAAACTCCTGCGGCCGAGGATGGTGCCACGGTCCCAGTCCTGAAGCGCACCCGCCAGTACTTCACTGGCAGAGGCGGATCCTTCATCCATCAGCAGCAGCAGCCTGCCTTTCTCAAAGAGTCCGTTGCGCCGGCAGGTATATTCTCTTTTTGGCACGTGCAGGCCTTCTGTATATACGATCCGACGGTCGCCCGGCAAGAATTCATCGGCCATCTCCACCGCTTCTTCCAGGATGCCGCCTCCATTGTCGCGCAAGTCAAGCACGAGCTGCCGCATCCCTTTCTTCTGCAGTGTTTCCAATGCTTCCATGAATTCCTCGTAGGTCGTCTCTGAGAACTTGTTGATACGTATGTAGCCTGTGGAGTCGTCCAGGAGGTAGGAGGCGTCTAGTGAATGCAGCGGGATCTCCCCCCGGGTGATGTTGGCTGAGATTCGTTGTTGCGCGCGCAGCAGCGTGACGGACACCTGCGAACTGCTGGGCCCTCTGAGCAGGCTCCGGATGCCATCGCCATCGATGCCGCGGCCCGCTACGAGAGAGTCGCCTACCTGCAGGAAGTGGTCGCCAGGCTGGAGGCCTGCCTTCTCACTGGGCCCGCCTGGGAAGACGGTGATGACATGGACGGTATCATCGAATATGTTGAACTCGATGCCGATCCCTTCGAAGGCGCCGGCGAGGTCCTCGTTGACGGCGGCCAGCTCGCGGGCCGGGATGAAGCTTGAGTGCGGATCCAGCATGTCGAGCATGCTGCCGATGGCCTCTTCGCTCAGCACCTCAGGCTCGACGCTGTCCACATAGCGGTTGCGGATCAGCTCCATCACCTCTCGGAGTACGCTTCCGCTGCCGGCGCGGGTATGGCCGCCGCCCGGCATGGCATCGCGAAGGCGATATCCCAGCCAGATGCCAAGGGCCATCGTCAACGAAAACAGCAGGGGCAGCCATACTTCCAACTTCTTACGTTCCATGCAGGGATTTGATAGTTCTCGCGGGTTCCGCGAAATTCGCTCAAATAATCGGGAATCCCCCATGCCTACGGTCAAATTGATAGCCGACAGCGGTTCAACAAAGGCAGAGTGGTGCCTGATGCGCGGAAAACGCCGGACAACAGTCTTCACGCAAGGCATCAGCCCCTATTTTTTCGACGGCCCGCAGATCGAGTCCCTGCTGCGTGCCGAGCTGCTGCCCTTTCGACGGCCCGCAGATCGAGTCCCTGCTGCGTGCCGAGCTGCTGCCCGCTCTGGGCCTTGGAAAAAGACAAAGTCTTGTCGAAGAAGTGCATTATTACGGCACCGGATGCATCAACCGTGCCAACAGTGCTATGGTGGCAAAGGCACTCGGGTGTTTATTTCCGGAGGCCACCGTCCGAGTCGATAACGATCTGCTAGGAGCTGCAAGAGCCCTTTGCGGCCATCAACGCGGCCTGGCCTGCATCCTGGGGACTGGCTCCAACTCCTGCTATTTCGACGGGCGCCGCATCGTAAAAAACAGCCCGGGGCTCGGCTATGTGCTCGGGGATGAGGGGTCGGGTGCCTATCTGGGAAGGAAGGTCCTGCAATATTATCTCTACGAGACTTTTGACGAAGACCTAAGGGCACGCTTCGACGCGGCCTATGCCACCACGGCCGCCGAGATACTGGATCAGGTCTACAAAAAGCCCCTGGCTAACCGATACCTAGCCAGCTACGCAGCCTTCCTTGCAGCCAACAGAGGCCATTACATGGTGGAGAACATCCTAGAGGACGGACTCAACGACTTCTTCTTTCAGCATGTCATCCGCTATAAAAAAAGCCGCAGTCTTCCGGTCCACTTCGTTGGTGGAATTGCTTTTGGTTTCCGCGATGTGATTCAGGAACTTTGCCGTAACTACGGCCTGACGGTGGGTCAGGTCATTCGTAACCCGATGGAAGGGCTCGTCGCCTTTCACGGTATGTGACTAGCTGCGCGATCAACAATACCCACATGGAAGGCTTTATACGCATCACCGAGCAGCCATCGCACTACGATGGCCTGGAAGAAATGGGCATTCGCGAAATCCTCGACAACATCAACAGGGAGGACCAACGCGTGCCGGAGGCTGTCGCCCATGCCATCCCCGCCATCGAGCGACTGGTCACGGCCATCGCCGAGCGGATGCTTTTCGGCGGGAGGCTTTTTTACCTGGGCGCCGGCACCAGCGGCCGCCTGGGGGTGGTGGATGCCAGCGAATGTCCTCCGACGTATGGGGTTCCCCCTGGTCTTGTCATTGGGCTCATTGCAGGCGGTGAGAGCGCTATGTTCCAAGCCGTGGAATTTGCGGAAGACAGTCGGGAAGATGGCTGGAACGACCTGCTACGATATAATGTGACGGACAAAGACGCCGTCGTCGGTATTGCCGCGAGCGGTACGACCCCCTATGTCATCTCCGCCCTCGAGCAATGCCGCCGCCATGGCATCCTTACGGGCTCCATCACCTGTAACCCTGGTGCGCCAGTCTCCCAGGTCTCCGACCATCCGATCGAAGTTGTCGTAGGACCTGAATTCGTCACCGGATCTACCCGCATGAAGAGCGGCACCGCCCAGAAGCTCGTGCTGAATATGATTTCTACCACCGTGATGATACAGATGGGAGGGGTGGAAGGCAACCGCATGGTCAACATGCAACTCACCAATGAGAAGCTGGTCGACCGCGGGGTGAAGATGCTGATGGACCGCCTCGGCTGGGCAGACTATGCACTCGCCAAGGAGTATCTGCTGCAGTATGGCAGTGTCCGAAAGGCCGCAGACGCCATCATAGCAAAGGGCCCCGAGTGGCCGCCCGCTGCCAGGAAAGGGGAGGAGGGTCATGCATGACATCGAGCCATACCATAACTGGCGGCATCTATACCTCTCCGAAGAAGATGTGCGGTCTCCCTTTTTTGACCGTACCTACGACGAGTTTGCCTTCACCCGAACTATATACAACTATTACATTCACCCACAGTGGGATGATTTTGGCTCGCGTACTCTCTATCTGAAGATCCTGTTTGCGGATTACGAAACAGGATATGCCATCCTAGAATTAATCGGAGAGTGGAATGATGCCATAGAAAACGACATCATGACCCTGAAGCGAGAAGTGGTCGACTGCCTCCTGGTCCAAGGCATCCGGCGGTTCATCCTGGTGGCGGAAAATGTGCTCAACTTCCACAGCAGCGACGCCAGCTACTATGAGGAATGGCTAGATGATATCCGCGAAGAACATGGCTGGGTGGTGATCCTAAACATGCCGGAAGCCTCCCAGCAGGACTTCCGAAAGTCACGCCTTACCCGCTACGTAGACCTTCTCGAATTCGACCTCTGGAGAACTCTGCAGCCTTCATTTTTGTTGGCCGCTATCGATGACATGATGCCTCGACGGCTGGGGAACGAATAGCCCCTTCGCAATGGGCTGATATCTCATTGTTTGGATAAGTCCCATTTTTTCGCCAAAGCCCTCCACGGAATTTATTTTTTGCCGACCCCTGGCATACATTTGCGATACTCACATTGGAAACCTCAGGGATTATGAATTGGAAACAACTGTTTTCTTCCTCCGTGGGCAGGAAGCTGGTCATGGCCCTCACAGGCATCTTCCTGATCGTCTTCCTCATCGTCCACTGTTATGTCAACGCCAACGTGCTCTTCTCCAACGGCGAAGAGAACTTCAACCGGGCTGCGCATTTTATGAGTACCAATCTGCTGGTCCGCATCACAGAGCTAGGTCTTTTCGCCGGTTTCCTCATCCATATTGTACAGGGCTATTTGTTGGAGTACCACAATCGCTCTCGCCGGAGCAGCAAGTATGCCATGACCGCCGGTAACCTCACCAGCACCTGGTACTCTCGCTCTATGGCACTGCTCGGGACCCTAATCCTGCTCTTTCTCATCGTTCACCTCGCACATTTTTGGGTGCCCTCCCGCTTCGGGGAGCTGGCAGAGGTCTCCTACGCCGGCAAGAGCTATCACAATCTCTATGGCCGTATGAAGGATATCTTCAGCCAAGAATGGGTTGTGGGCCTGTACGTCGCTGGCTGCTTCTCTTTGTCTTGGCATCTGCTGCATGGCTTTCAGAGCGCCTTTCAGACGATGGGGTGGAATCACCGCCGCTATTCGGCTGCCATTGGCAGTGCCGGAATTGGTTTCTCCATTGTGGTGCCGACTCTGTTCGCCCTCATGCCCATCTTTATGTATTTCGGGTGGGAGATCGACCTTGGAGCAGTGACGCTGCTCTTTTGACGGGCTGAAATGTTTTCAAATTTAATCTTGATAAGACAACGAATATGGTTGATAATAAAATACCTGCCGGACCACTGGACACCAAGTGGAAGAATTATAAAGGCACCGTTCGACTGGTGAATCCGTCCAACAAACGGAAGCTGGAAGTGATTGTCGTCGGGACCGGCCTGGCTGGCGCCTCTGCCGCTGCCAGCCTGGGGGAGCTGGGCTATCGCGTGAAAGCGTTTTGCTTTCAGGACTCCCCACGCCGCGCGCATTCTATTGCCGCCCAGGGCGGCATCAATGCGGCCAAGAATTATCAAAACGACGGCGACTCTGTCTACCGTTTGTTCTATGATACCATCAAAGGAGGGGACTATCGCGCGCGGGAGGCCAATGTCCACCGCCTGGCAGAGATCAGCACCAGCATCATCGACCAGTGCGTCGCGCAGGGGGTGCCCTTCGCCCGCGAATACGGCGGACTACTCAGCAACCGCTCTTTTGGCGGTACTCAAGTCCAGCGTACTTTCTATGCGGCCGGACAGACAGGTCAACAACTCCTCATCGGGGCATATCAGGCCTTGGAGCGGCAGGTAGCCCTCGGTAACGTGCAGATGTATAGTCGCCATGAGATGCTCGACATTGTGAAGGTTGACGGCAAAGCCCGCGGCATCATCGTACGCGACCTGGTGTCGGGAGAGCTGGAGCGTCATTTCGGACATGCTGTCTTGCTCTGTTCAGGTGGCTATGGCAACGTCTTCTACCTCTCTACCAACGCCATGGGCTGCAATGTTACTGCCTCCTGGAAGGCCCATCGCCACGGGGCCTACTTTGCTAATCCTTGCTTCACTCAGATACACCCCACCTGCATTCCCGTGAGTGGCGACCATCAGTCTAAGCTCACCCTGATGTCGGAATCCCTCCGCAACGATGGCCGCATATGGGTACCCCGGAAGGCAGGCGACGACCGCAAGCCCACCGACATCCCCGAAGAGGAGCGCGACTATTTCCTTGAGAGGCGCTATCCGGCTTTTGGTAACCTGGTTCCCCGCGATGTAGCCTCCCGGGCAGCCAAAGAGCGCTGCGATGCAGGTCACGGGGTGGGTTCCTCCCGGCAGGCAGTTTATCTCGACTATGCCGACGCCATCCAACGCTATGGCCGTGCAGAAGCTAGCAAGCGCAACCTCGGCGACATCCCCAAAGAAGCCATCACCGGGCTGGGCCGCGATGTTATCAGCGAGAAGTATGGTAACCTCTTCGACATGTACGAAAAGATCACCGGAGAGAATCCCTACGAAGCGCCTATGCGCATCTACCCCGCTGTGCATTACACGATGGGAGGCCTATGGGTCGATTATGAACTGATGACCAACATCAAAGGTCTCTATTGCCTTGGAGAAGCCAACTTCAGCGACCACGGTGCCAACCGCCTGGGCGCCTCCGCACTCATGCAGGGACTGGCAGATGGCTATTTCGTGATCCCCTATACCATCGGCAACTACCTGGCCGACGAGGTCGGGAAGGCCAACGAGACAGTCAACCACCCTGCCTTCTTAGAAGCGGAACAACGCTGTCAGGAACGCATTGAGAAACTCATGAGCATCCAAGGCCGCCAGTCTGTCGAAAGCTTCCACAAACGCCTCGGAAAGATCATGTGGGATAAGTGTGGGATGGCACGTAGTGAGGAAGGTCTTCAGGATGCCATCCGTCAGATCCGAGCATTGCGGGAAGAGTTCTGGTCGGATGTCCGCATTCCCGGCAATATCCTGGAGATGAACCCTGAGCTCGACAAGGCCGGACGCGTTGCCGACTTCCTCGAGCTGGGTGAGTTGATGTGCCTCGACGCACTAGAGCGCCATGAAAGCTGCGGCGGACATTTTCGCGAAGAATATCAGACACCTGACGGGGAAGCTCTTCGGAATGATGCAGACTATATGTATGCTGCCCTCTGGGAGAACCGTGGAGAAGATGGCTGGGCGCTGCATAAAGAGTCACTCGTCTACGACGTGGTCAAACCCAGTCAGCGCAGTTATAAATAAATATTTACTGCCTCCTTACAAAGGTTCTAGGTAATACATAAGAGATGGAACACTACAGCATGGATCTGACGTTGCGTGTATGGCGTCAACGCAACTGCACAGAAAATGGTCGCTTCGAGACGTATCAGGTCTCAGACATCTCTTCTGAGATGTCGTTTCTGGAGATGATTGACGTGCTCAACGAGCGACTGCTGCAAGAAGGCAAAGAGCCCATCGCATTTGACCATGACTGCCGTGAAGGTATTTGTGGCTCCTGCTCTATGGTGATCAACGGCCGCCCCCATGGGCCCTGGAAAGGGACAACTACCTGCCAGCTGCACATGAGGGCCTTTAAGCACGGAGATGCGATCACCATCGAGCCGTTTCGGGCAGACGCCTTCCCCGTCATTAAAGACTTGATGGTCAATCGTAGCGCCTTCGACCGCATCATTCAGGCAGGTGGGTATGTGTCTGTCAACACCGGTAATGCGGTCGACGGTAATGCCATCCCCATCGAAAAGGACAAGGCCGACGAGGCCTTCGCCGCCGCCACTTGCATCGGATGCGGTGCTTGTGTGGCGGCCTGCAAGAACTCTTCGGCAATGCTCTTCGTCTCAGCCAAGGTCTCCCATCTCTCGCTGCTCCCACAGGGTGCCCCTGAAAAGGCATCCCGCGTGCTGGGTATGGTCGCCCAGATGGATAAGGAAGGCTTCGGATCCTGCACCAATACCTTTGCCTGCGAGGCAGAATGCCCTAAAGAAATTTCTGTTCTCAATATCGCCCGCCTCAACCGGGAATACCTGGCCGCCTCCCTGGCGGGTGACTAATCGCATCTTACCCACTTTCCCACCGGACTGCCGTATGACGGCCCTTTTTTTGTGCGCTTCTGTTATCTTTAGTGAAAAGAATGCCTATGTCCGCATCTCGCCGCAGATTCATTCGCCGTCTGGGAGGGGGTGCTGCTCTCTTCACAGGTCCACTGAACGCCATTGCCCTTGAGGAAGAGCACATCCATTGGCTGCAGCCCGAGCGCAGGCACGCCGCCTCCGACCGGATACGCGTGGCTGGCATCGGCATGGGTCTGATGGGCTTCGGCGATATGCAGGCTGCGCTGAAAGTGCCTGGCGTAGAGATCGCTGGCGTCTGCGACCTCTATGACGGTCACTTTGAAAAGGCTCGAGAGCTTTGGGGCGCAGACCTCTATTGCACGCGCGACTATCGCCAACTCCTCGAGCGGAATGACATTGACGCCGTTATCATCGCTACGCCCGACCACTGGCATGACCGCATCTCCATCGAGGCCATGCGCAAGGGCAAACACGTCTATTGCGAAAAACCCATGGTGCAGCACTGGGAAGAAGGGCAGGCTGTGATCAAAGAACAGAAACGCACCGGCAAGGTCTACATCGTAGGGTCGCAGGGGGTGAGCAGTGTAACCCTGGCAGAAGCGAAGAAAGTCATCCAGTCGGGTGCCATCGGTGAGATCAATCTGGTGGAAGCCGTAAACGACCGCTATGGGGCCTTGGGCGCCTGGCAGTACTCGATTCCCCTCGATGCCTCTCCCCAGACGCTCGATTGGGACCGGTTTATCGGAGACGCCCCTTCCAGACCCTACGACCCTGTCCGGTTCTTTCGTTGGCGCAACTACCAGGACTATGGTACGGGCGTAGCAGGAGACCTCTTTGTGCACCTCATCTCTGCCGTCCACCATGCCCTAGATTCCAAAGGTCCCAACCGCATCTTCTCCAGCGGCTCCCTCAGTCTCTGGAAGGATGGCCGCGACGTGCCGGATGTCCTCACAGCCATCATGGACTACCCCGCCACCCAGGAGCACAGCGCCTTCCAGATGCAGCTGCGGGTCAACTTCGCCGATGGCTCCGGTGGCAGCAACCGAACCCGCATCTTCGGCTCAGAAGGAATGATCGAGTGGGGGGATAATAAATTCACCCTCCGGCGCCAAAAGCTGCCCAAGGCTCCGGGCATCGGTGGATGGGATACCTGGAATGTCTTCTCATCTGCCCAGCAGAAAGCCTATCAAAAATGGTACCTCGCCAAGTATTCCGCAAAAGACCGGCAGCGCAATACCCCCGAAGAGACGCGCTATGCGGCCCCCACCGGCTATGATGCCCGCGTCGACCACTTCGTAAACTTCTTCGAGGCCATCCGCGGTGGCAGGCCTGTTGTGGAAGACGCCTCTTTCGGGCTGCGGGCTGCCGGGCCGGCCGTCGCCTGCAACCTGAGCTACTTCAAACGGAAGGTCATACAGTGGGATCCAGTAGGCATGCGCGTGAAATCATGAAGCAATCGAATCGGCGCTGGGAGAATTTTTTTGGAGATACATCCACCAGCAACCAATATAATCACCATACATGGAAAATAACAACCCAACCTACGCAGGCTTCTGGCTTCGCTTTGCAGCCCTGCTCATCGACGGCATTCTCACCAGCATCTTAAATGCCATCATCATGTCACCCCTATTGGGGCAGACGATGAGCCTGGCCATGCGGACCGAGACCGATGGCCTCACGGAGTATGATATCATCTCCTGGATGACGACTTTCGTTTTTAGCAACCTGTCGATGATCGTCCTCAGCTGGCTCTACTTCGCCCTGATGGAAAGCAGCAACTTCAAGGGCTCCTTGGGAAAGAGGCTTGTCGGACTGCAGGTGACGACAATGGATGGCCAGCGTATTGGCTTCGGCAGGGCCACCGGACGCTACTTTGGAAAAATTCTCTCCGCCTTTATCCTGATGATTGGATATATCATGGCCGGGTTTACCGAAAAAAAACAAGCCCTCCACGACATCCTCGCCGGCACCCTGGTGGTCAAGCGCTGAGGAAGGCCGTAAGCCCTGTCTGTTGAAGACGGTGTGGAGCGTAGCCCTGCATCGTCCTAGGGGCTTTACCCAATTATGCCTGCTGCGCAATAAAATACCTTTCAGGACATTTATGTCCCAAAGGCATCCTTTGCCCATCCTTCGGTCCATATCCTTTTGCTGCCTCTGCCTGTTGCTTGCTGCCAATTCAGTGGCCCAGCCCGCTATTGGGAAAATGGTCCGTCAAAAAAGCATCGCCACCCGGCCGCCTGTCCAAACCCTGGATAGCCTCAGCATCATTCCCGGATCCCTGCGAATCCCCGGACTGCCCGACAGCACCTATCTGCTCGATCCCGTCCGGGCCACCCTCACCTGGCGCCACCCACCCCTCACCGATACAGTATGGCTCAGCTATCGCGTGTTTCCCATTCGGCTTACCCAGACTTATCGTCATATGAGCTTCGATACGGTCATGGGTAAGCTGTGGATCATGCCACTAACGGCCCCACAACGAAAAAGCCCTGGACCACTCGACCTGGGGGATGTCCGCTACAATGGCAGCCTCGGAAGAGGACTCTCCTTCGGCAACCGGCAAGATGTCGTCCTTAACTCCTCCCTCAACCTTCAAATTCAAGGATATATCGGTGATAGCATTGGAGTCACCGCTGCCATATCCGACAATAATATACCCATACAGCCAGATGGTAATACACAGAATTTGAATGAGTTCGACAGGGTTTTCTTATCTTTTACAAAAGATAGTTGGCGGCTCGACATGGGTGATCTAGACCTGCGCCAGTCGGGCTCCTATTTCCTGAATTTTTACAAACGGCTGCAGGGAGGATTGTTAGAGACGAGCCAGCGGCTGGGGGCAGACACTCGGAACCGTGTGATGGCGGCAGCGGCCGTAGCCAAGGGGAAGTTTACACGAAACATCTTCAACGGTCAGGAAGGCAACCAGGGGCCCTATCGCCTTAAAGGAGCCAACGGAGAGATCTTCTTCATCGTGCTGGCCGGCACGGAGCGTGTTTGGATCGACGGGGTCATGTTGCAGCGGGGGCAGGACCAAGACTATGTCATCAACTACAACACCGCCGAACTCACCTTCACCCCCCGGCAGATGATCACCAAAGACCGGCGCATCCAGGTAGAGTTTGAGTATGCCGATCGGAACTACCTCAACACCCAGCTCTATGTCTCCGATGAGTTCCAAGCAGGCCAGCGGCTCAAGGTCCGCGCGGGTGCCTTTCTGAACACTGACGCCCGCAATGCTCCTGTCAACCAGACCCTCGACCGCAGCCAGAAGCAGTTTCTGGCCGACTTGGGCGACAGTGTCCGGCAAGCCTTCTATCCCTCCGCCTTTGTCGACACCTTCTCCGCCAGCCGCATCCTCTATGCCAAGCGAGATACCCTATTGCCTTCGGGCCGTAGAGATTCCATCTATGTCTTCTCCCGAGATCCTGCGCAGAAACTCTATTCCCTTAGCTTCATCGACGCCGGGGAGGGGCGGGGGCATTATCTCCCAGACCTCGGCACCGCTGCCAACGGGAAGGTCTACCGCTGGGTGTCGCCAGACCCTTCCAACGGAGCCCCCCGAGGCCGCTACCTGCCAGCCTCCCTGCTGGTGGCCCCACGGCAACAGCAAGTGTTTATGGTCGGGGCCGACCTCGAGGCCGGCAAAGGACTAGTCATTCGAACAGAGCTGGCCATGAGCGACTTCGACGCCAATACATACTCCTCCCGCGACAAGGCCAACGACCGCGGCACAGCTGCCCGCCTGATGGCAGACCATCAGGCCAAGCTTCCCGGCAGCCAGGGGCGCATCCTGCGGTCTGCCGCCTCCTATGAACACGTGCAAGCCACCTTCCGGCCCCTGGAGCGGTTGCGAAATGTGGAGTTCAACCGCGACTGGGGGCTTGCCTACGACGCTGCCGCCAGCCGCGAAGACCTGTTCGGTTTCTCCACAGGACTGGAAGACGCTCATGGACACAGCCTCCTCTACAGCCTCTCCGGATACCGCCGAGGCGACGGCTTCCAGGGATACCGACATACCCTCGACCACCGCTACGAGAAAGGATCCTGGGAGGTGCGCAACCGCTTCCTGCAAACCCTCCACTCCGACGCCTTGCGCGAAGGAGCCTTCCTGCGGCCTACCCTCCACACTGTCCATACCTTCAAAAAATGGAAAGACTATAGCCTCGCATTCGACTATACACACTGTCCATACCTTCAAAAAATGGAAAGACTATAGCCTCGCATTCGACTATACCCTCGAACACAACTGGCAGCGCTTTCGCTCCCTCGACTCCCTCGATCCATCCAGCTTCTCCTTCGACATCCTCCAACTGCAGCTGCGCTCGCCACAGGCTAAGCCCAACCGATGGGGACTGGCATACTTCACCCGCAGCGATAAACTCCCCTTTGGAAATGCACTCCAGCGAACCGACAGAAGCCAGAACTGGAATGTCTATACCGACCTCCTCTCAAGCCCCCGGCAGCAACTGCGACTCAATGCCACCTACCGAAGCCTCCAAGCTTATACCGATAAGGTTAAAGGACTGCAGTCAGACCACAGCATCCTCGGCCGCCTGGAGTATAATGCCAACGCCTGGAAAGGGGCCCTCCATGGCAACATGCTCTATGAACTGGGCAGCGGACAGGAACCGCGCCGCGACCTCGCCTACCTAGAAGTACCCGCCGGCCAGGGAGAATATGCATGGATCGACTATAACGCCGATGGCCTCCAGCAGCTTAACGAATTTGAAAAAGCCCTCTTTCGGGATCAGGCAAGATTTATTAGAGTATTTACCCCTACAGATCAATTTATTAGAGCAGGTTACCTCCAGTTCAATTATAGCCTGATAGTGGACCCGCGGGCAGCTTTGGGCGCTAAGCCTACCTCCCGATGGAGCCGATTATTGGCTAAGACATATTTCCAGAGTTCCCTGCAGCTGGCCCGGAAGAACCTGTCAGACGGTTCTAGCCGCTACCTGCCTTTTCCCTCATCCATAGGGGATACGACCCTGCTCACCCTGGACCGCGTCTTTTCCAATACTTTTTCCTACGACCGCAACAGTCAACGGTGGGGTTTCGATCTGAACAACATTCGGACATCAGGGAGGGCATTTCTTTCTTATGGGTATGAGAGCCGTGAATGGAACGACTGGAACCTGAAGCTCCGCTATACCATCGAACGAACATGGACCTGGAACCTCATCCTCCGCCAGATGGCCAATGAGTTGGCAACCCCACTCTTCAGCAACCGCAACTACCGTGTGTTGAGCCACTCAGCGGAACCTAGGCTGACTTGGAATAAAGGCACCACGCTGCGGGCCCAGGCAGGCTTCGTCCATGCCCGCCGGGAGAACACTGCCGGTGGGGAGCAGGCCGTCTCTAATGCCTTGCAGACAGAAGCAAAGTACAATGTACTCTCCACCACCTCGATCGGGGGGCGGCTGACGTACGACCGGATCCGATTCGAGGGCAAGGCTAACACGGCGGTTTCCTATCTGATGCTCGATGGTCTCCTACCCGGCCGAAAGCCTATCTGATGCTCGATGGTCTCCTACCCGGCCGAAACTGGCTCTGGACAGTCGATCTGGTGCAGCGGCTCTCGTCGGCCTTGGAACTCAGCGTGCAATATGAAGGAAGAAGGGCGGGAACCTCCGCCATCGTCCATGTGGGACGGGCACAGATCCGCGCCCTTTTCTAATCCCCCCCTCTGGTGAGGGGAGGGAGAGGCTATTTTAAGGCTATGGTGCCTTCCCCGATGCGCATGCCGTTCTGGTAGACATCGATCCGGTAGTTACCTGCCACATACTTATCAGTCTTGAGCAGATCGAAGCTCACATTCTTCCTTTCCCCCTGTACATAGTTGACGCTGATCTTAGTGGTAAATTCTTTTGTGCCGACCCGACGTGTGTTAAACATGCCGGAGCCGAGTGCTTCCTCCCGTATGACCTTTCCAGAAGGGTCGATCAGCGCTACATAGATGTCTTTGTTGCCGCTGGCAGCAATGTAGTTTTCATCAAGGTCGAACGAAAGGCGCAACTTGTCAGCCCGCTTGGCACGACCTGTCTCTTTCTCTCTGCCACTGTTGCGGACGTCCACTGCCGTAATGCGGAAGTTGGAGGCATGTAGGGTGGAGCCCAGGTCTACCTTATTCTCTGCCTGCTTTTTTTGGTCACGCGTGCTGCTGAGGTCCTTTTCCAGGTTCAAGTTGTTGGCCGTCAGGCCTTGATTCTGCTCGGTCAGCTGCTCATTGATGGTCTGAAGCCGCTCAATTTCCTCGAGGTAGCCGTCGATTTTCCCGTTCAACTGCGAGATCAGGTTCTGGGCTTCTTTCAGATCAGAGGCAGTGGCATTCTGTTTGCTCACCAGCGAGCGGATGCGGCCCTTGAGGCCGGTCAGTTCGACATCCCGGCTTCGAACCAGGCTGTCGAGGGTAGCATTGGTGCTCGTCATTCCTTCCAGCCGCAGCAGGGCATCCTCATATTCCTTCTGCAAAGACGACTTGGAGGAGTCAAGTGCCGCGTACTGGAGGTCTTTGCGTTCGATCTCTTCCTTGGTCTGGCTCTTGTCGTAAATGATATAACCCCACGTCCCAAGCAGGGCTGTGATGAGTAATCCATAGATGAGCCCACGGTTGTCTCTGGATCCAGAAGAGCTGTCAGGATTTGGGTAGCCAGTTGATGTCATGGTATATGATTTATAATAATTCTAGCAAAGCTAAGGAGCCTTGATAAGAACAATGTTACAAACCAAAATCGTGCCGTAATGATATAAAGTGAGTAGTTTGCGGGCTCATGACGGAGCAGATACTCACCGACTGGAAAAAGGGCTGTTACAAGCCGCTTTATTGGCTGGAGGGGGAGGAAGAGTATTGGATCGATGAAGCCGTCCGTTATGCGGAACATTCCATTCTGAGTGAGGCAGAAGCCTCTTTTAACCTGACGGTCTTTTATGGACGAGATGCCGCCTGGGCAGACATTATCAATGCCTGCAGGCGCTATCCGATGTTCTCCGAGCGGCAGGTGGTGCTTGTGAAAGAAGCTCAACACATGCGCGAGATCGAGAAGCTGGAGCCGTATTTTGAGAACCCTTCGGCGTCTACCCTCCTGGTCGTTTCCTACAAGGAGAAGACACTCGACAAACGCACCCGCTTTGCCAAAACAGTGGCTAAGCACGCGGAGGTTGCCACCTGCAAAAAGCTCTACGATGATAAGATTCCCGAATGGACGCGCCGGCATGTCGAGTCCATCGGGCTGATCATCGACGAAAAGGCGGTTATGCTCATTGTGGAACACATCGGCAACGACCTCACCCGAATCGTACATGAAGTCGATAAACTCCGCATTAACCTGAAAGACCGGAAGAATATTACCGAAGACGACATTGAGTCGTACATCGGCATCAGCAAAGAGTACAACGTCTTTGAACTGCAGACGGCCATCGGCCGAAAAGATCTCCCCAAGGCCATCCGCATCATCAACTATTTTGGCTCCAATCCCAAAGCCGGCCCTATGCTCCTCGTCTTACCCATCCTATATAACTACTTCTCAAAGCTCTACCTGCTCACATCTCCTGAGGCATCTCGGGAGGAGAAGGGCCAGGCAGCACTCCTAGGCGTCAACCCATTCTTTTTAAAAGACTACCTCGCCTCTTTTCGCGCTTATGGTCCGGAGGGGGTACGGAAGGCCCTCTTATTGCTCCACCACTACAACCTTCTAGCGATCGGCATGGGCAGCGGGGGCGCTTCAGACGCAGATCTGATGCGCGAGATGGTGGTGAAGCTGGTCCGCGGCTGAAGTGCTTATCGATGCAACAGTTTCAAAATCGCCTTCCGGTCATGTGATAGCTGGCGCTGTAAAGCTTCCAGACTGGAGAACCGCTCCTCATTGCGGATGCGCGCCTCTACGGAAACGTCCAAGTGTTGTCCATAGAGGTCACCGTCGAAGTCGAAGAGGTGTACCTCCGTAGTGTGCCGCTGACCGTCTACGGTCGGCCTCTTCCCTAGGTTCATCATCCCGTCAAAAGTCTGTCCGCCGTAGCCTATCCGGACGGCATAGACCCCGTCGGCCGGCATAAGCTTTTCTGTTTCGTCGGAGACCTCGAGGTTGGCAGTCGGGAAGCCGATGGTTCGCCCGCGTTGTTTGCCCGGCACGACCCGCCCTCCAAACGTGTATGCATAACCGAGCAACTCATTGGCCAGTGTCACCTCGCCGGCCAGCAGGGCCTCCCGGATCCGAGTGCTGCTGATGGCCGCCTGGCGCAACAGCGCAGCATCCATCTCCAGAACTGTAAAGCCATAGTGGGTGGCCGCCGTCTCCAGCATCTGATAGTCGCCGTGGCGCCCTCGCCCAAACCGATGGTCGTGTCCTATGATGATAGTATGCGGGCGGAACTGTTGCACCAGAAACGACGCTATAAACTCCGCTGCCTCCATCGACGCAAATGCTTCTGTGAAGGGAATAACCACCAGATGATCGACTCCCAGGGCTGCCAACCGCTGCTGCCGTTCAGCGAGAGAAGTCAGGAGCCGCAGCGGAGCTGTCTCCGGTTGTACGATCTGGCGTGGGTGGGGATGAAAAGTGATGAGGACAGATTCCCCGCCTACAGCTGCCGCCACTGCTACCAACTGCCCGATGATCATCCGATGGCCAAGATGTACCCCATCGAACGTGCCGATGGTGATGACGGCTTGCCGGAACGAAGGGATCTGCGCGGGGTCGGTATGCACCTGCATGGGGCCGCAAAGCTATGTCAATTTCCAAACGGGCACATCTTTGCGATTGCTTAGATTTGCCACAATCTTATTGCCCCCCATGAGCCTCTACCAGCGACGCGGCGTCTCCGCACAAAAAGAGGATGTCCATGCCGCCATTGTCAACCTGGATAAAGGTCTGTTTCCGAATGCCTTCTGCAAGGTCAGTCCTGACCTGCTGGGCGGAGATGCGTCCTGGGTGAATGTCATGCATGCCGATGGTGCAGGCACCAAGAGTATCTTAGCCTACCTCTACTGGAAGGAGACTGGCGACCTCTCCGTCTGGAAAGGCATCGCGCAGGACGCCGTCGTCATGAACCTGGACGACCTGCTCTGTGTGGGCATCCACGACAACATGCTCTTCAGCTCCACCATTGATCGCAACAAAGGACTGATCCCGGGAGAAGTTCTGCGCACCATCATCGAAGGAACCGAAGCACTCTTCCAGCAGCTGCGCCAGTACGGAATACAGATCCACTACCTCGGAGGGGAGACGGCAGACATAGGCGATGTCGTTCGCACCATTGCAGTGAACGGCACTCTTACCGCCCGCTGGCCCCGAAACCGCATTGTCTCCAATGAACGCATCACCCCGGGAGACGTGATCGTCGGGCTGGCCAGCTATGGCCAGGCTACCTACGAAGCTGCCTATAACAGCGGCATCGCTAGCAATGGCCTTACCAGCGCCCGGCACGACATGCTCTCTTCTTACTATGCATCCAACCACCCGGAGAGCTACGACCCAACCCTCGCGGCAGACGTCACCTATATAGGACCTCATCGCCTCACTGATCTCGCCACCGGAGGACCCGACGGAATGCAGATCGGACAGCTGCTCCTCAGTCCCACCCGCACCTTCGCCCCAGTGCTCCGCGAGATCCTTCAGACGAAGTTCGACGACGTTCACGGACTCGTCCATTCCAGCGGTGGCGGTCAGACGAAATGTCTGAAATACCTGCCCGGACCCATGCGCATCGTCAAAGACGCGCTCTTCGACATCCCGCCGGTCTTTCGAATGATCCAGCAGGCCAGCGGCGCCGATGACCGCGAGATGTACCAGGTTTTCAATATGGGCTGCCGCATGGAGATTTATACCCATGCCGCCGCAGCCACAGAGATGATCTCCATCGCCCGGCGCTGGGGTATCGAAGCGTGTATCATCGGACGTGTAGAAGCCTCAGAGGCGAGGTCGCTGCGCATCGTACAAGGAGATGCATACCTTGATTACTGAACCAACTCTTTTCCGATATGAGAAAGTATTTCCTGCTCTCCCTCCTTGGCTGCCTCCTGAGCACCGGAGCCACCGCTCAGTTCAAACGTATCTTCAACGGACGCGACCTGGATGGATGGACCATCCATGGCACTGAACGGTGGTATGTAAAAGATGGGGAACTCATCTGCGAGAGCGGCCCCGACAACAAATACGGCTACCTCTCTACACAGCAGTCGTACCAGGACTTCGACCTACGCCTGCAGTTTTTGCAGGAGGCCGATGGCAACAGTGGCGTCTTCTTCCGCTCTTCGATAGAGGGCGTCAAGATCAGTGGCTGGCAGGTCGAAGTGGCCCCTTTGAATCACCATACCGGCGGCGTCTATGAGTCGTACGGACGCGGCTGGCTCATACAGCCCAAGGTGGAGGATGAAAAATACCTAAAGGTGGGCAAATGGAACGACCTGCGGGTACTCGTACGGGGCGACGAAGTGACAACCTTTCTCAACGGCCATCAGATGATCTACATAAAAGATGCAAAGATTGGTAAGGGACATGGCTTCATAGCCCTCCAGATACACGACGGCGGCGGAATACGGGTGCGGTGGAAGGAGCTTAAAGTGCGTGCTTTGTGAGTCTTTTGTACTGATGGACAGCTTGCAGCCTCGGATGGTTAACCCGGAATTTTAGGAGTATAGAATACTTTCAGGGTGGCATGTTTATTCCTTCAATTCTGCAATCTGACGCGCGTCTAGGGTTCATGTCTATCATGTACAAAGAATGGTGAGGCGAATCCGTAAGACTGCATCCCTTCATAGCTACTGCCACATCAGGGCTTGTACAGGCCTATCCTGCCGCCGGAGCCTGCGAGGAGTACAAGACGCCCAGTCTTGGCTTTCGCACAGACATGGAACCCTTGCTGGCTGATCGGTTTCCAGTGCATGCCTCCGTCGGTCGATCCGTCGATGCCTGAGGTCCCGCAGGACAGGAGCAGCATGCGATCCACAAATTGGACAGAGGAACGGTATCCGTTGAGTCCGGCCTCGGGTACCTGCCAGCTTCGTCCACGGTTGCGGGAGACAGCAGCTGTTCCTATGACATCTTTGTCTTTAGAAAAGTCACCTCCCACGACGACCAGCCTCCGCCCCCGTCCCCATGCGGCCATGCTGTTGGCGCCGGTACTGGTGCCGCCCTGCAACAGGGGCAGTTCGGTGCTTTTGTTGTCCACTAGCAGCCGCGAACGTTGGCCACCGGTCACGGCCAGCCGTTTGCCGTTGGCAAGTAGGACGGTGTTTGACCCGCTGGAGGCAAAGAAAGCCTCTCCTTTTTCGAGTATGGGTGACCTTTTGGGCGGTGTCTTTGTCCAGCTGCGTCCGCTGTCGGCTGTGCGGAGCTCATAAAGCCGTCCGTCGATGGGGTCACCCACGCATACCCCTCTGCCGTCCGACAGGAAGTGCATCGCGTCGAGGAAGACGCCGGCGGTGGTGTCGCTGTAGGCTAGGGTCCAGTGTGCCCCGCCATCGGCGGTGCGTAAGATCCAGGCGGGCCGTCCAACCGCCATGATGACGGCTATGTGTTCGTTCCAGGCTTCGATGTCGCGGAAGTCAGACCCCTCAAAACCTGGGACCGTCAGCCATGCCCACGTCTTTCCCCCATCGGTACTGCGGCCTATGGTACCTCGGCTGCCACTGGCCCAGGCGATGCAATCGTCGACGACGGATAGTCCACGCAGAGAGCTCTGCCGCCCGGTCAGAAGCAGTTCTATGGACTGTGGCATGACCGGCAGTCCACAAGTGAGGCAGCAGAGGGAAAGGAGGATAGCCTTCATGGCAACGAAGGAACGAAGAACGGACGAACCTGCCTTCACTCTGGCTTGCAGCGTTGCAGGCCGGCCTTTGCTTTCTGATCCAGGGAGTTCTTGTACTCATGCCCGGACATCTCTAGGCATTGGCCGTAGCTGGCTGCAGCGCGGGTGAGCTCGCCCCGCTCTTCGAAGATTAGGCCGGACTGAAGGGCGGCACGGGCTGCGAAGTATTCGCGTTGGCCATTACCCTGTTCGATCGTCTGCACATAGTAGCTGAGGGCTTCTTCTTTTCGGCCCAGGAGGTCGAGGGTACGACCCATGCGGTAGCAGTATTCTGTACGTTCTGCGCGCGTGCGGAACTGGCGGCTGTCGGCCGTCTGCAGCGTCTCCCAGGCTTGTGACTGCAGTCCGCCGTCGCTCAGCAGCCGGGCTTTCAACAACAGCGGATGTGGCCATTGCCCGGAACGTGCGTTGCCGGTGGCAGATTTATCTGCGTCGGACACATCCGTGCCTCGTTGCAGCACCATTGCCCGCAACCCTTCGGCCCGCCTGGTATCTTGCTGCAGCCATGCGATCCAGGAAAGCTTCTCGTAGGCATCGCGGATATAGTATTCTCCTTTGAAGGTGCTAACGAACCGGGTGAGGGCTGCTTGCGCCTCCTTCAACCGGAAGAGGTTGAGGTATATATGTCCCCGTTCGAAATCCCAGAAAGGGATTGGCAGGTAGGCACGGGATGTATCGATGCCGTTGACGATGCGGAGGGCTGCCTCGCTGCGCTGGTTGTTGATGTAGATGTTCATCGCCATGAAGGCATGCAGGTGGTTGTGTACTAGGTCGAGCCCACCCTTCTCTATAAAGCGGATGGATTTGGCGGGATCTCCTTCGAGGACGGAGACAAGATATGGGTACAGGATCAGCGTCTCACTGCGGCAGACCTGGGCATACTGCGTTCGACCTTCGATATGATCTGTGAGCATGCGGTTGCCCTTTCGGATATCCCCCCGGAGGCCGAAGAGGTGGAGAATCCATTGGTAGCCGTTGGGTACAGCCCCAAGCATCGAGGTCAGAACGCCGAAATACACCTTACAGGGGCCGAACTGCGGGTATCTAGACTGGTTCTCGCGGAGCAGGAGGTAGGCCTTGCGGGTCTCGATGGTGGCGTTCCACTTGTCGTCGAAGCGGATGGCTGCCAGGGCGCCATGGAAATGTAGGAGGCCCTGACCGAACAGTACAAAGGGGTTCTTGTCGCGACAGGCTTCGATGCGTTTGATGCGCTTATACTGCATGTCCTGGTAATGAGGATATCTGGTCCGTAGCTCGCCGAAGAAGAGCTGCAGCAGTTCGGCATAGCTATCGACAAGCAGTGGTGCGAGGTTCTCCGGATATTTTGCTTTTTCTGCGTCACTCCAGGCCATGGCTTCTGCCATGCGCATACTGGTGACGGATTCCCAGGCCCGCTGGACACGGTCGTTCCACTCGAGGCGGTCTTGCCCAAAGGATAAGGTGGAGAGGCACCAGAGCATGGTGCAAAGGAGCGTCCGCCTGGGCAGATACATGGCCTGGGGGGTGTTTTCGTGTGCGGGCATTCGAATAGTGAAGGTAGGAGGGCACCGCCAGCTTGAAGACGTCGACGGGTTATGTTTGTTTTAAGCGGAAGGACTATATTTGCAATCCAATTTTGGACGGACAGGACTGTTAGCTCAGTTGGTTTAGAGCACTACTTTGACAGAGTAGGGGTCGTTGGTTCGAATCCAACACAGTCCACGCCTAGGTACCGATTTCGGTGCCTTTTTTTGTCAATTATTGCAGCAGAAGCTTAGTTATTTTAACCCATTGGTCGGACATCTTTCCTCCAGACGACGAGTAAAATTCCTTTTTAGATGCCATGAGTGCTTAGGTCAAACGTCATGATTGCCGCAGGAGGTCGTAGTCTGATCAAGGTCACTGATATAAAAAAAATATCCTTAATTTTTGGACTAACATGGGAGAGAAGCTTTTATCACGTGTGGCATACTACATGCACTTAGTCAGCTCCGGCGTCAAGACACCCGCTTGAACTTATAAGGATATACTTTTCCTGAAGCCCACTGGGCTACATAGAGGTCTCCATTGCGGTCTACCATCACGTCGTGTGGGTGTACAAGGATCTTCTCTGCCTGCGCAAGCGGCTTCAGCTGGCCACCTTCATAGATCGGCTCCGTACCGCCTATGTTGGATACCACTCGGTTGTTTTTATCGAGGATGGTGACGAAGCCCGACTTTTCTTGGCTGATGACGGGTGACCGGAGCACGGCAGCATAGATATAGTCTCCTTTGATCACCGGTCGGCAGACACAGGCGCCGGGGATGCGGATGATGTCCTGTAGCTGACCGGAGAGGCTGAAGCGTTTGAAACAATTGCGGGTGCGGTCGGTGACCAGCAGTGTCGGGCTTCCACCACGGTGATCCATGCATATGCCATGGGCATTGTCGAGGTATGCATCGCCTTCGCCTCTTCCACCAAAATAGCCTTTCAGACGGCCCTTAGGGTCATAATGCAGGACATACTGTTTGCCATAGCCGTCCGCTATGAAGATGTCTCCTGTGTCAGTCACCGTCGTCTCGGTCGGCACAAACTCCTTCGCCTCTTGATAGAGACCGACCCCCAACGGCGGATCGATTGTCAGAAGGATGCGGCCGTCAAGGGTAGCTTTGTAGACCTGATGCTTGGAAGTATCTGTGATGAAAAGGTATTGCGTTCCATTCTCATCGGCCAGCGTCAGCCCATGTCCACCGGGGAAGTCATTCCCCCAGGTGCGTAGCAACTTCCCGGAACGGTTGAAGACGAGGATATTATTTTTTGTCTCGTTGGTCAGCAGATAGATGTTGCCCCTGGCGTCCTGTACCATCTCGTGGCAGTCGTTCACCGGGTTTCGCAGCGGGTCTGCCTGGCTCCATTTCATGTCTAGGGTAAATCGGATGCCGTTATGTCCGTAGGCTGGCCCCTTCGGCCGGGCCATCAGGTCGCTGGCAATATGGAAGCCGGCCGTCAGGGTGGCGGCGCTGCGGAGGAATTGTCTTCTGCGCATGTGATTGGGTTATAGGTCCAAGATACGGAGAATGGAGATGTCAATGCGTCATCTATCTATGCATGTGCTTCTGTCATGATCTTCAAAGGCATTTGTCATCCTTCCATCCTCAGATGGCAACCCGTTGGTAGATCTATATCCCTGCTTCCACCAAAAGATTTCTCTTTGTCATTGATTCGGATGGACTTGGGGATGAATCCATCCGGCAGTCTGAAAATTCCACTACTGCCCTTCGGTAAACTGACTTCCACTTCCATCCCTGCAGACCTACGCTGGAAGCGGAACCCTGCAATCCCGGTCAGAAACGGGATCCGAGCCTGCAGGGAGTCGAGTCCGTCGAGCTGGGGCGCAATGCGGATCTTTTTCGATCCGGGTTCGACGGGCTCCATGCCGATGATCTTACGGGTGATGGCGTTGAGCGCTGCCGTCCCCCAGGCATGATTCCAGTCGAGGTTGGGCTTATAGATCAAGTCCCATGCCTCCACCGCCATCGTGGCACCTGACTTGAGCATCCGGTACCAGCTTCGGTCGCCTCGGTTGGTGATCAGCGAGTAGGCATATGCGGATTCTTCGTTATCGTATAAGGCGTCGAGCAGAAACTGTGAGCCGTAAACGCTGCAGGCCATTCCACGCGACTGCATGAATGCCAGGATACGGGACTTTTCCGAAGGATCCACCAGTCCGAAGGCAAGGGCGAACATGTTGGCGTGAAGAGAGCTGTGGCGGGTTGTATCGCCATCCCGCACTAGGCCCGAGGCCGAGTCTAGGAAACGGGCTCGGAAGGCCTTACGTACGCGGGTTGCGAGGGATTGGTACATGTCCACGTCCTTCGGCTTGCCCGCGATCCGGGCAAACTCGGCCATTAAAAGCAGTGACTTATAATGGAAGGCGTTGACGACGCTGTTGTAATCGCAGAATACAAAACCATCGGTCTCGCCGATATAGGAGGGGCCTGCCAGTCGACTGTTGCCGTTCTGTGGCCAGTCGGTGATATCTCTGAGCACGGCCTTGTTGTCGAATGTCCGGTAGTGGATGGCGTTGAGCAGCACAGTGTCCTGTGGCGGCTTCTTGGTGGAGATCAGCCCGTCTGGGCCTGCCATCTTTCGGAGCGTCTTCAGGTCAAGTAGGTCGTAGTGCGTTCGGATGAGATCCGTACTGCCAGTATACAGATGGTCGTACCAAAGGATCTGGTGCATTTGCAGGTGCCATTCTGTAGGCCAGGCTGGACTGAAAAGCAGGTAGCGAGCTGTATTGCGCGCGATGTCGTATACAGAGTCGACGGCATAATGTGAAAGTTGGTTGATGAGGGCATCCGCTTCATAGGGGATGCGCTCCCGGTCGCCGTCGATGTAGACGCCCATGAAGGTCGTCGCCTTGATGGTATGCTTGCAGAAATCCCAGAGGGCGTTCAGCAAACTGTCGGAGGAATGAAAAGAAGACGCGTCGTCGTGGAAGACATGATGGTACATTCTTCGCACAGCATCTTTCTCGGATAGCCTTTTCGGGGATATCAGCTCCACTGCCCGGAAGGGCAGAACGATGCCCATCGTGTCAGGCAATAAGACGGCCCTTCCTGAGGTGTTTCGGAGATTCTTTTTTCGCGGGAACCAGAGATGGCTGCCCATGCCAGGCTGGATCACCATGGTGTCAGCCGAGTAGCGGATGTTGCCACCCGGTGCCGGGTCGAGGCGCTCTGCCATGACCTTTTCTCCCAGCCGCACCACCAAAGTATCCCCAGCCGCCAGTCGCGAGACGTCCACCTTCAGCCGGCCGAAGGTGGCTCTGGTGAAGTCGAGGAACAGGGTTCTGTCATCTAGTTGAACGGCACGGTCTGCCAAGCCATCCACGGCCGTAAGTCGCTGCTGGTAATATGGGTTCTGGGCCGAAAGGGCAGCGGAGAAAGCCGACAGCAGGAGGAAGATGCCAGCAGTACGGGTCAATCGCATGGATTCTTTTTTTGCAATTTTTTAAGGGGGGATAGCCATCTGCACATACTTTCAATGCCCTTGCCTTTCATGAGTATTGTAATAATCTATCAGTTTTAAGGCTTGTGCCTTTGTCCTAAGCATATAGAAATTGGATCCAGACACTAAGGTGATCTTTCTGCTGATGATGGTGATCAGGTCCTGCCTCATTGCCTGCAGCCTGCTCCCCGTGACGGAGCCTTTCACCTTCATTGCTATTCCATTGAGCGTTTGCATGAGTTGAAGCTCTTCTTTGTTGTCGAGCATCGCAGTAAATTCTGGCCTGTTTAGGAAAGTACCTGTCTGCCTCTTTATGGATATTTCTATTGGCAGCCACTTTTGCATGATCTCTGTGTATTCGTGGAATACGTATTCGGTTTCAAGATTCAAGCTTCTATATTCTGCGCTTTTTGAGAGGTTGCTGTAATCAATCATATGCCTTAGCAGGATCGTATCTTTTATATACCGTAAGGATCCTGAGTTCTTCATTTGTTCATAGGTCTCATTGTTATACAGGTATCTGTAGCTGGCAACGGGCATTAGATTGAAGAATGAGTCGACTTTAAGCGTTTCGTTCGTCAATAAGTATAGGATCGCTGAGTCATTTTTTATGATCATGTTCTTGTTTCCCTGAACCATCGAGTCTATGAACTTTATGTTGGTCTGCACATCTTTGATAAAGCTGTTCAGCAGCTCATGTGCCCTTTCCTTTTCAATATAGTGCTCCCTGTAGTTCTCTGCCAAAAAGCCGAGGGAGACGGCCAGGAAGAGCATGAAGAATTCCAGGAAGTATTCCCTCCATTTCTTCTTGTGCGTCGGATGGTGTGGGTGGTGTACTTCCATTACTTCAGATGATATGATGTGTGGATCTTTTCCATGAGCTGGATCGCTAGCGTGTGCTGGTTTTTTAATTCCCTGACATACTGACTTTTTGCTGTATTATAGAGGCTAGAGGTGACATTGATGAAATGCGGCAGGTTTTCTCTTTGGATGATGTAGTCCATCGTTGCATTAGGATTCTGCAAAACTCCGCCTACCGAGTAGATATAATATGGGTGCCAGATGAATGTCTGGAAGCCGGCGTCTTTGTGCTTTTGTCTTGTCTCTTCAAAGCGGCTGTGGATCTGATCTAGTTTCAGCTGGTTGTTCCAATAGACCATCAGTAAGTCTGCGACAACCTTTTGCTGTATCAGCCGGAATGAGCCCGTCCCTTTTAGCTGCGAGGAGGTTCGGTCGCTGAATACCACATCCACGCTGAATCCTGCTCCTAAAGCCAACTGCGCGAAGCGCTTACTATGAACTTTGTCAATTAGTCCCATGTCGTAATAGTGGAAGAGGCTGTCGCTGGCGTTGATGTTCGATTGTAAACGCGACAGGCTGTAGTTGATCCTGGCCGTATCTATCTTAAGATCCTCCCACATACTGTGCATGTAGGCTTCCTCTCTATCCTCTTCGATGATATGCTCTCGGATGCTTTCGGCAAAAAAGCCTAGGGTCACTGCGAAGAAAATCATCAACCCCTCCAGTATGTATTCTTTCAGTTTTTTATGGCCGACATGTGGGTGATGGTGCACTTCCATGTGTTAATGTTTTTTGTTGTTGTAGTATTCCAGCAGGTCTCTGGCCAGTTCCAGCGTGTTTACCATAAACCGCTGGCTTGCACCCATGAGCCATGCCTTCCTGGAGATGGCGGGGATCAGCTCTTTTTTCATCCTTTCTAACTCTTTGCCGGCGAGGAAATGTTTTTTCCCTTCTGTATGACTTTTCAGTTTCTTCAAGATTTTGTCATGTTCTCCATCCTTCAGTCTGCTCTTGAATGCCCCTCAGTCTGCTCTTGAATGCCCCGGTGATGTATGGGTCGATATGCCTGCTGATGGCAACCTCCCCTGGCATCCATTGCTGGATGGATTCGGTATACTCGTGGGATACATACTCGAACTCTTGTGTGATACTACGGAATTCGGTAGCCTTAGAGGTGTTGTTGTATTTGATGATCATCCTCAACAACACCGTGTCTTTGATGTATCTGAGCGACCCCGAGCTTTTCATCTGCTCATAGGTGTCGTTATTACTAAGGTATCGGTAACTGCTGCTGGGAAGGAACCTGAAAAAGCTATCCAGTTCCACTTCACTCTCCTCCATCAGGTAGAGCAGTGCTGAATCATTCTTCATGATGGATTTTTGATTCATCTCGATCAGTGAGTCCAGATAGGTTACATTGGATTGTACATCATGTATGAAACTTTCTATGAGTTCATGAGCCCTCTCTTTTTCGATATACTGCTCCCGGATATTTTCTGCCAGGAATCCAAGGCTCACAGCTGCAAAGAGCATGAAGAACTCTATGATATATTCTTTCCAGTTCTTTTTGTGTGCAGAATGGTGTGGGTGGTGTACTTCCATGCTTACAAATTCTTAAAAAAAAATCTTTGTATAATGGGTAGCCTCCGACTAGATACTGCCTGCCATCACTGATTATGAATGTTTACCCTTTCTTTTCGTTTACATTTCGTATTATGCAATTATAGAACATGATAACAAATTACTGATCTTTTATCGTTCCAACTCAAACAGTTTGTTAAGGTATCCATTTGTTATGTCACCTTGCGCCAATTGATCACATTTCTGCTAAAATGCAAACATCCTTCGTTATCGCCCTGCCCGAAGAAGTCGGATATATCACCGAGATCCGTGGACACCCAGTACATTACTCGGGCGTAGGGAAGGTCAATGCTGCCTTGGCTGCCGCTGTGCTGGCATCCAAAGGCGTGCAGGAAGTCATCAACATCGGATCCTGCGGCTCTTCTCATCATGCGACGGGTGAGATCTTGCGAATTGGACGAGTATACCAAGATATCGACTGCTCACCGATCTGTACCTATGGGCATACCGCTTTTGAAGTCGACAGCCATTGCATATCCTTTGACCCTAGGGCAGAATCAAGCTGCTTTACAACTGATTATTTCTTCGACAGGCAGCAGCTCTCCAAGTACTCGCCCTCCTACCTCCGTATGATCAGTGAGTGCTCCGTATTTGATATGGAACTCTATGCCCTTGCCAAATCCTGTCGACACTATGGTATGACGCTCCGTAGTTACAAATGGGTATCCGACGACGGAGACCTTGCTCAATGGCTGGAGAACTGCCTACTAGCCTCCCATCGTGTGATGGCCATGCCAGACCTGTAACACCCACACGAAAAAGAGAGCGCATCCCATTCAACCGTTTAGATCTTCATTGGCAAATCATTTTAATCCGCATCTGTTGTCTGCTGACCATGGGTCCCTTTCATGCCCTGACACAGCCCACTGTATCTCTTATCCCACAGCCCATAAAGCTGCAGCTGGATTAACATTCGTTGCTAATCCTGAAAGGGACCTCTATATGGGTAGATCCTACGTCCTTGGAATAATTCTGGCCATCAAAATCCCAACGCGGAATATTTGGCTGTTTTAATCTCAGCGTGAATGGCATGCTCAAAATCCGGTTATCTCGACAATGCTGGTACAGGATGCTTCTATTTCTTTACTTTTCCCATCCATAGCAACTACTTTAAAACCAGCTTTCGAAAACTTATCCTCCCCGACCTCCGAGATGGCCTCAACCCCCTGAGCTTTCGGTCCAATGAGCTCCAGCACGGCGGGCTTGCCCATCTCGCCGGCAGCTGCCGCGGAAACCCCGACACCAACGACTGGTTTGCAACCCTTCAGCTGTGCCTCCGCCTGAAGCTCTTTAGTAGCATAGACCCTACTGTACGTCGACCCACCCCACTAGATGGAGATAGGTGGATTTTCTTGTAGCGGTCCTTTTTCTTATGTTTCTCTGGCCATGAACTCCCTTGGTTGTCTTGGCGTATTCCTTTATGTTGCATAGCTTTAACGCCCCACAACCTCTGTCAACCATGAAATATTTGCTCCCACTGTTGTCATTGGCCATAGCATCGCTCCAACTCCATGCTCAGACGTGGAATTCTATCCTCACACTAGGAGCCAGCCAATATGTCGGAGACATTCCCGACCGTTCGGTTGGAGCCCTGGCCCGCGGGCTGGTGGGCGCCGGACTGGAGTATCACCCCACCGGTGCTTTTCGTCTCAAATTCGAGGGAGTTGTTACTCAACTTAAGGCCTCCGATGCCGGTACTTCCAATGCCGCCCGCAACTTTTCGTTCACGACCTGGCTGTCGGAAGGGTCTGTCACCGGGCGGGTCGACCTGGTCCGCAACCGCAACGCCCGTGTCATCCCCTACCTCTCTGCCGGCGTGGCCGCCTTCTATGTCAACCCCTGGGCCACCGGCCCCAATGGCAACCGACTCTCCCTCTACCGACTCTCTACCGAAGGACAGGGCCTCTCCGCCAACCAGGAGGAACTCTCTAAATATAACCTTTCTCTTCCCTTTGGCGGTGGACTTGACTTCTCCCTCGGGAAACGCATCCGCGTCGACCTCGAATGGATCCTTCGCAAGACCTTCACCGACCACATCGATGATGTGGGCGGCAACTACCCCGACCGCCAGGCACTGCTGAACGCCCGCGGGTCAGAAGCCGTCGCCATGTCGTGGCGTGGCAGCGGTCCCTTTCCCCGTGCCGGCACGGCCAGGGGAAACATTGCCGACAAAGACTGGTATGCAGCGGTACAGCTCCGCTTCCGGCTGGTGAATCTGCAGGGTAAGCAAATTAAAAAGTTGAAAGACAAGCTGCTGAATCCTAGTTCGCCGCAGGCAATCGCCGCAGGCAATCACCCCGGCGGCTTCCACTCCAAGTGCGCCAGCTCCCGTCGCTACGCAGAAGCCTGCCGTTACGTCCCCTTCCAAGCCCGCAGCACCCTCGCCCGTGCCCGCTCCCGCACCTGTGCCGGTGGCCAAGCCCGATAAGGACGGCGATGGCATCCCCGATGACATCGACAACTGCCCGGAAGTGGCCGGCATCAAGGCTCGCAATGGATGTCCTACACGCGACTTCGACCAGGACGGGCTCAACGACGAAGAAGACGCCTGCCCGCTGCAGGCCGGCACCCGAGAAAACAAAGGTTGCCCGCCGGTCGATCGCGATAACGACGGTATCCCCAACAGTCAGGATCGCTGCCCCGATGTGCCCGGCATCGCCCGCTACTTCGGCTGTCCCATCCCCGATACAGACAAAGACGGGGTAAACGATGAAGAAGACAAATGCCCCGACAAGGCAGGTGCGCCCTCCCTCAAGGGCTGCCCCCTTCCCGATAAGGACGGCGATGGCATCGAAGACCTGCTCGATCGATGCATTACAGTTCCCGGTATCGACTCGTTAAGCGGCTGCCCGACAGTACCTATCCGCACCTCCCGCATCACTTTCCAGGGTAGCGGAGTGGAACTCACGGCAACGGCTAAACAAGAGCTCGAAAGCCTCGCCATCTGGCTCGTGAAGGTGTATCCGCAGTTGTTGGTGATGATCGAGTCGCATGTAGATGTCAGCAAAGGCTCATACGCTGCCAAGCAGCTCTCAGAGTCCCGGGCCATGGCCGTGTATATACACCTCTTCCGCAGCGGCGTGCCCATCGCCCGCATGCAGGCGGTTGGCCTTGGGGCTGACCATCCCATTGATAATACCCTGACGCCTCAAGGAATGGCGCGCAACAACCGTTTGGAGTTTCGCTTTTCAGAGTGACTCGCAGCTCTGTGTGCGAACCTCCAACAAAACTGGGCAGCTGTACAGGGTGTGGCATCTAGCGCCGTCCTCGTGGCACCTTTCCGGATGCCACGCCGGCAAGCATGTTCTTACAAGGCAGATAAAATTTATTGGAAGGTCTCCCAGCGGTCCCCAAGGATCGTGCCGAAGACCTGGCCTTTGAGTGGACGCCCGATCAGCGGGTTGTTGGCAGATCTGGAGCGGACCATGCCCGCGGTCAAGGTGAAAGAGTCATCCGGCAGCAAAAGCACCAAGTCGGCCGGACTGCCTGGCAGGACGCCGGGGTCTGGCAGGCCGAAGGTGCGGCGAGGCCGCTGGCTGAGCAGCCGTACAATCAGATCCATCTCGAGGCCTAGCTGCCGCAGGCTGGGGAATAGGGTCTGAATGCCTGCTATGCCCGGCCTAGCATATTCGAATTCACATTGCTTGTGGTCCAGGTGTTGCGGCAGGTGGTGGGCGCTAACCATATCGACCTGCCCCGCTTTCACGGCCTGCAGCAAGACATCCCTTTCAGCCCGCGAACGCAAGGGCGGGTTGACTTTCAAGTGAGTATCGTAGTCTGAGAGGTCTTCGTCGCAGAACATCAGGTGATGGGGTGTGACGGCACCGGTGACATCTACACCATTGGCCTGTGCCTGCCAGATCTCTTCGACGGAGGAGGCAAGGGTGATGCCTGTCAGGTGCAGCCTGGAGCCTGTATAGGCGCAGATGCGGATGGCCCGACTGACCGTCAGCGTTTCGGCGAGGGCGGGGCGGCCGAGGAGTCCCAGTTGCGTCGAAATCACCCCTTCATGCATCAAGCCATGGGGTGCCAGACTGCCATCGTCTGCCAACTGTATGATTATGCCGTCGAAGGCTTTCACAAACTGCAGGGCCTTGACGAGGATATCAGCCTGTTGGATAGGGGCCTGGCCATCGCTAAAGGCGATGGCGCCGGCGGCGCGCATGTCGTGCATCTCCGCCAGCTCCTTCCCCAGCGTATCGCGGGTGACGGCGCCGATGGCGTGGATTCGGACAGGGGAGGGGAAGGTTCTTTGTAGTATTGCCTCTACAGTCGGGCGGTTATGCCGCACCGGTACTGTGTTGGGCCCGACGAAGAGATGTGTACAGCCACCGGCAGCCGCGGCGGCAGCTGCGGAGTCCAGCGTCTCGCGGAATTCGGTGCCGGGCTCGCCGGCATCAGCGAAGGTCTCGACAAATCCGGGGGCTACCTGCAGACCAGGTTCATCGATCACCGTCTCGGCGGGTGCATCGATGTCTTCTGCTACTTCCGCGATCTGTCCGTGCCGGACAAGGATGTCGCGCGTCTGCCCGTGCAGGGGCTTGTCGGGGTCGATAATGCGTGCCTTCTTCAGCAGTAGTGTCATAATCGGTTGATACTACAAAGGTAGTTTCTATCAGCGTTTGAAGATCTAGGCGGATTCTCCTATTTTTGCCATCCATTCGGGACGTAGCGCAGCCCGGTAGCGCACACGTCTGGGGGGCGTGTGGTCGCTGGTTCGAATCCAGTCGTCCCGACTATTTTCCGTATTTGACCCTACAAAATCATTCATTATAAATGTCTTTTGTAGGGTCTTTCATTTTTTTACTAAATCATATCCCATAACTATAACACTCCCAGTAAATCCGACATAATGGTTGTTTCATCTATTAATCCATACATCTGTGGGGAAAATTCATAGAATTGTTTGAAAGGACCTTGTAAAGGGTCATCCAAGGTAATTTGAACAAACAATCATCAAGGTTCTTACGGTAGGTCTGGGCGGAAAGTCTTAATTATACTTTAGAATATGTATATCATGCTTGCCTGTCGCATGTGTGTACCAGATGAGATGAATAAAATTTCAACCAAAGAGGTATTGCACTTATTGGGGATATGTGTCAAAGTTTGACGCGTATTGATTGGGAAGATGTGCGCCAGATAGCCGTGTACAATCACAGGATGTGTGCTAATCAGCTACAGCATTTGCCCTAATTTTTTCAGCTTGTAGCTATGATCCTCTTGCTATTTGATCAGCCCAGTTGCGGTATAAACGCCCCTGGCCAACGCGTTGAAGAATTAGTGTCTGTGAGACAACCTGGGATTGTCACTGCTCTTGAACATCGACGACGACAGGGGAGGAGGCTAGTTTTTTGCTGAAGACTTTGAAGTGCCGGCCACCGATATACGCACGTTGGACACCTTCCCGCTTCCACTTTAGGCCTGCGTAGAAAAGCTCTTGCTGCTATTTTAAATGATAAGATCAGGGACGTCAATGTACTTCCGAAACTACATATCACTCAGGCCATCAGCTACCGGCTCCTGAGAACTGGCGCAGGCTTCCGAACGGTCTGGATTGGCACCGGAAGCCTAGAGGCGGGCACCTTAATTTTCTGCGGCCGAGCTCCCCTTGAAGCATTTGCTACATTACTTCCATGAGCGGTGCAGGTACAAATACATCCGCTACGGGTTGAAAAGCCCACTCCGACCGACCCCGTGCAGGTCTGAACTCAGCTGCTGTCGGCTATAACATGCCCTCTCTTTTGTAACTTTCCGCATGCACCAGTCTTCGGTATATATGGCCGATCTCCGCATTACATCCCTCTACATCCATCCAGTCAAGTCGCTGGCAGGCATCTCCGTTTCTTCCTTTGCACTGACCGACCGCGGCCCTGAGCACGACCGGCGCTGGATGCTCGTCGACCCTCAAGGGCGCTTCCTCACCCAGCGCGAGTACCCCCAATTGACGCTGTTGGCCACCAGTATCCAAGGGGATACCCTGGTCATCTACGAGCGAGCCGACCCGCAAGAGCCGCTCATGCTGCCGCTCCGTCCAGCTGGTGGTGCGTCCCTGGAGGTCACCGTCTGGGAGGATACCTGCGAAGCCCTGCATCCATCGCCGGCAGCTTCGGCATGGCTCAGTCTTCGCTTAGGGATCACCGTTATGCTGATCTACATGCCGGAAGCCTCGCACCGAAGGGTTGAACCGGATTATGCCCGCAACGAGGAACTCACCTCTTTCTCCGACGGCTACCCGCTGTTGCTAATCGGGCAGGCTTCGCTGGACGATCTGAACACACGGCTGCCCGCTCCAGTCGCCATGGAACGCTTCCGGCCCAACATCGTCTTCTCCGGCGGCAGCCCCTACCAGGAGGACAGCTGGCTTTCGTTCTGCATCGGCCCGTTGCTGTTTCACGCTGTGAAGCCGTGCGCCCGCTGTGTGCTTACGACCATCGATCCGATCACTGGCGAGCGCGGTCCAGAGCCGCTGCGCACCCTCGCCACCTACCGCAGCCGGCAGCACAAAGTGCTGTTCGGTATGAACCTCTTGTATGAAGGGGTGGGCCACCTGTCGGTCGGAGATGCGCTGCAGGTAGTTTCCGCCAGTGACCCTACTTTTATACCTCCGAATCTGTAACCTCCATCATGTCAACTCATCTCCGCTCACAGCAATGGTTTGGTCGTACCGGAAAGGACGGCTTCATCTACCGCGCCTGGATGAAGAACCAGGGCATTCCCGATGAAGAGTTTCGCGGCAAGCCGGTCATCGGCATCTGCAACACCTGGAGTGAACTCACGCCCTGCAATGCGCATTTCCGGGAGCTGGCGGAGTCTGTCAAACGCGGGGTCATCGCGGCGGGCGGGTTCCCCGTCGAGTTCCCAGTCATGTCGCTCGGCGAGACGCTTATGAAGCCTACGGCCATGCTCTACCGCAACCTGGCGAGCATGGACGTGGAGGAGTCGATCCGTGCCAACCCTGTCGATGGCGTGGTGTTGCTCTGCGGGTGCGACAAGACGACGCCCTCGCTTGTGATGGGGGCCTGCAGCGTCAACCTGCCCACCATTGTCGTCTCCGGCGGTCCGATGCTCATCGGGCGCTATGAGGGCCGCGACATCGGTACATCAGACATCTGGCGATTTGCAGACGCGGTACGCAGCGGCGCCATGTCGCAGGAGCAGCTTACCGTCGCTGAGGCCTGCATGTGCCGCAGCAGAGGCCATTGTGCTGTCATGGGCACCGCCTCTACCATGGCCTGCATGGTCGAGTCGCTGGGCCTCACCCTGCCCACCAATGCCGCCATCCCTGCCGCCGACAGCCGCCGCAAAGTACTGGCACAATACTCGGGCGGCCGCATCGTCGACATGGTGCGGGAAGACCTTACCCTCTCAAAAATCCTTACCCGCGAAGCCTTTGAGAATGCCATCCGCGTCAATGCCGCTATCGGCGGATCTACCAACTTCGTCATCCACCTCCTCGCCATCGCCCGCCGCATCGGCATCGACCTGAGCATCGAAGACTTTCATGAGCAGTCGGCTGGCATCCCCCTGCTCGTCAACCTCCAGCCTTCCGGGCAATACTTCATGGAAGACTTCTACTATGCCGGCGGCCTGCCGGTCGTCGTACAGGCTCTCTCTGACAGGCTGCACCCTGGCACGCGCACCGCCAACGGCCAGACATTGCTGGAGAATTGCGCAAGCGCTGTCTGCCATCGGCCCGACGTGATCGCCACCCTCGAAAGCCCCTTCAAATCAGAGACTGGCCTCGCCATCCTCCGCGGCAACCTCTGCGCCGATGGCGCCGTCATTAAGCCTTCGGCCGCCAGCCCTCGGCTGATGCAGCATACCGGCAAGGCTGTCGTCTTTGAAAACATAGAAGACTACCACGCTCGCGTCGACGACCCCTCCCTCGATGTCGACGAGACGTCTGTGATGGTCCTCAAAAATGTAGGACCCGTCGGCTATCCCGGCATGCCCGAAGTAGGCAACATGGGCATCCCGCGGAAGTTGCTGGAGCGCGGGGTGACCGATATGGTCCGCATCTCCGACGGCCGCATGAGTGGCACCGGCTTCGGGACGGTCGTTCTCCACGCCGCTCCGGAGGCCGCCATCGGTGGGACCCTAGCACTCGTACAGGCGGGCGATCTGATACGGCTCGACGTGTCCGCCCGCCGCCTCGAACTGCTGGTGGACGAGGCCGAACTGGAGCGCCGCCGCGCCGCCTGGCAGCCTTCGCACCCGGTGGCAGACAGGGGCTATGTTTCTCTGTTCCAGCAACACGTTCAGCAGGCCCACCTGGGCGCCGACCTCGACTTCCTTCACGGCAGCTCCGGCTCGGAAGTACTGCGCGACTCTCACTGACGGCGCCCGGACAGGTGCTTTCATAGTGCGGGGCTGATTGCGTATTTTGCAAGCATGAAACTCATCCGCTTTGGCGATGCTGGTGCAGAGAAGCCGGGTGTCTTCCATCAAGGGGTCAGGAAAGACCTATCCGCCCATTTCTCCGACTGGGACCGTCCCTTCTTCCAGTCCGACGGGCTTGCCCGCGTCGCCGCCCTTCTCGCCTCTGGCGTATCCCTGCCTGAGGTACCGGAAAATGTCCGCTGGGCAGCTCCCATCGCCCGGCCTGGCAAGGTCATCTGCATTGGCCTCAACTATTCCGACCATGCCCGTGAGTCGAACATGGCCATTCCTACAGAGCCCATCGTATTCCAGAAAGGTTCGAATACCGTCGTAGGCCCCTACGACCCTATCCTCATCCCCCGCGGCAGTACCAAGACCGACTGGGAAGTGGAGCTGGGTGTTGTCATCAGCCGCAACGCCCGATACCTAGACAGCCTTGATGCGTCGCTCTTCCATGTAGCAGGCTATTGCCTCTCGCACGACGTCTCAGAACGCGCCTTCCAGCTCGAAAGGGGCGGGCAGTGGACCAAGGGTAAGTCCTGCGATAACTTCAACCCCCTCGGGCCCTGGCTGTCGACCCCCGACGAAGTGCCCGACCCGCAGGCCCTCTCCATGGAGCTCTCCGTCAACGGCCAGCGTATGCAGCAAGGTAATTCGCAGACGATGATCTTCGGCGTGGCCTATCTGGTGCACTACCTATCCCAGTTCATGACCCTTGAGGCAGGTGACCTGATTTCGACGGGTACGCCCCCTGGCGTCGGCCTAGGCATGAACCCACCAACCTACCTGCGTGCCGGCGACGTGGTAGAACTCTCTATTAATGGGCTGGGCTGCCAGCGGCAGGTCTGCGAGCAAGCCTAACGCCCATCTGCCCACTATATCAGGAAACGTATACAATGCTCAATGCACTCAGAAAGATCATCCCACCCGAGCGGCTTCGGACGCGCTTCATAGACATGGTCTCTTACGCCTCCGATCCGATGCTGGCTTCTACCATCTCATACCCCAGGCAGTGGTGCAGCCTGTTGATGAGGAGGAGGTGCGATCGTTATTTCGCCTATCCCATGCACACCGCATCCCGCTCGTCTTTCGCACGGGTGGCACAAGCCTGTCGGGCCAGGCCGTCACCGACGGTATCCTCGTAGACCTCTCTCAGCACTGGGATCGCATCAAAATCGAGGCCAGTGGCGACCTCGTCCGGGTACAGCCCGGCATCACCGGCGCCATGGTCAACGCCCGCCTCCGCAGCCACCGCCGCAAGATAGGCCCCGACCCCTCCAGTCTCAGTGCTGCCATGATGGGCGGCATCCTCTCCAACAATGCCAGCGGCATGTGCTGTGGCGTGGCACATAACTCCTACCACACGCTCCGTCACCTGCGCTTCCTGCTGCCGGACGGGCATGCCTATACCACGGAAGCAGCGGCTGACTACCTCCGCTTCGAAGCGGAGCAGCCTGCCCTTTGCCAGGAGCTGACCGCCATCCGCGAGCAGATACATGCCGACACAGAGCTATACGGTCGCATACGCCAGAAGTTTCGGATGAAGACGACCATCGGCTATTCGCTGAATGCCTTTATAGACCACCACCATCCGCTTGACATTCTTGCCCATCTCCTCATCGGTGCTGAGGGGACACTCGCCTTCCTCTCCGAAGCCGTCATGGAGACAGTGCCGGAACATCCCTATAAGTCGACCGCCCTGCTATACTTCCCAGACATCGACGCGGCCTGCCGCTCCATCCCCGCCATCGTCGCCTCAGGGGCTGCCATGGCCGAGCTGATGGACCGGGCCTCGCTGCGATCCGTCCAAGACATGCCGGGCATGCCGCCCATCGTGAGCAGCCTGCCGGAGAACGCCGCCGCAATCCTGCTGGAATTCCAGGCCTCCGAGCGGGAGTCGCTCGCAGCTCGGGTGGCAGCCTTCTTAGCCCTCTCGACAGACCTGCTGCTGCTGCAAGCGCCTGCCTTCACCGATGACCCGGCCGAGCAGGCCTTCCTGTGGAAGGTCCGCAAAGGGCTGTTCCCAGCCGTTGGTGCCGTGCGTGCGGCCGGTACCAGCGTGATCCTCGAAGACCTCAGCTTTCCGTTGGACCAGCTGGCAGCGGCTGTCACTGGCTTGCAGGTACTGTTCCGGCAGTATGGCTACGATAACGGCATCATCTTCGGCCATGCCAAGGATGGAAATATTCACTTTGTCGTCACACAGACTTTCAACACCCCCGACGAAGTCAGCCGCTACGACCGTTTTTTGCGCGAAGTCGTGACACTGGTTGTCGAGCGACATGGTGGCTCCCTCAAGTCGGAGCATGGCACTGGCCGGAACATGGCACCCTTTGTAGAAACTGAATGGGGCGGCGACGCCTATGCCGTCATCCGCCGCATCAAAGCTGCCGTCGACCCGATGGGATTACTGAACCCAGGCGTCATCGTTAACGACGACCCGCAGGCACATCTTCGCAACCTCAAGCGCATGCCGCAGGTGGAAGAAGAAGTCGACCGCTGCATCGAATGCGGCTACTGCGAGCATCGCTGCCCGAGCCGAGACCTCACCGCCTCCCCCCGCCGCCGCATTGTGCTACGCCGGGCGCTGAAGAACCTCGAAGCCGACGGCGATCGCGAAGGCTTGCGTCGCCTGCTGGCAGACCATTGCCATGAAGTGCTCGACACCTGCGCCGTCGACGGCCTCTGTGCCGGCGCCTGCCCGGTAGATATCAACACAGGTGAGCTCGTCAAGCGCCTGCGCCGAGAGCGTCTTTCCCCTCGCGCCAATCGCTGGGCGCTCCGCTCAGTGCGGCATTTCGCGGTAATAGAAGTCGCCCTCCGCTGGGCCCTTCATCTCGGCGCCGGTATCGGTAAGCTGTGTGGGCCGGGCGCGATGCCCGCCTTGACGCAAGCGCTGCGGTGGCTCTGGCAGGGCTTCCCTCGCTGGTCGCCTCAGCTGCAGCCCCCCCCCTCGCTACGCGCCCTGCGAGCCGCTGCAGCTAGTCCCGCGCCCGAAGGTAATGCCATCGTATACTTTCCTGCCTGCATTACCCGCTGCATGGGTGCGACGGCCGGCCGGGAAGGCTTGCCCGACGTCTTCCTGCGGGTATGCCGCGCTACCGGCATTGATGTGATTGTACCCCCCCAGCTATCAGGACTTTGTTGCAGCCAGATCTACAGCTCGAAAGGCTTTACGGCCGCCTGGCGAGAGATGGCCTCCCGGACATTGGATGCCTTGTGGGCTGCCAGCCGCGAGGGTCGGTATGCCGTCGTCACAGACGTGAGCTCCTGCGCCCTAACATTCCGCTCCCTGCGCCCCGCCCTCGACGAGACCCGCCGGATACGGTACGACACCATGCAGTTTCTTGACAGCGTCGAGTTCCTACACGACAATGTCCTGCCCCGCGTACCGCCGAGGGCGGTTCGACAAGATGTCGTGCTGCGTGCTGCACCCCGTATGCTCACTGGAGCGCATGGGAGGGATTTCAAAGATGCAGGCCGTCGCTGCCCATTTCGCAGCAAAAGTCACCATCCCCCAGGAGGCCGGCTGCTGCGGCATGGCAGGTGACCGAGGCTTCTTTTATCCAGACCTCACGGCTTCGGCTACTCGAAAAGAGGCAATGGAAGTGCAGGTGATACAACCCGATGGCTGCTATTCATCCACCCGTACCTGTGAGCTGGCACTCTCAGAAGCGACCGGCCGGGATTATGTATCGATTTTATATCTTGTGGATGAGGCACTCGCAGCTCGTGGGTCCTGACCTGTTATATCAATGATCAACTTGGGGAATATGCTCTCACTGGCAGGCAAACAGGCAGTCGTCACCGGAGGTTCCAGCGGTATCGGATACGCCATCGTGCAGTGTTTCATCGCGCAGGGCGCGCAGGTGCATGTGCTCGACCTGCAACCTGCTGCCGACGGACAAGGCGAAGGCTACGCCTGCGATGTGTCGGACCAGGGACAGGTGGCTACCGCCATAGGCGCCATTGGAAGGGTAGACATCTTGGTCAACAGTGCCGGTGTCTCGCACATCGGTAAGGCCGACAACACATCTGAGGCCGACTTCGACCGGCTGTTCCGCATCAACGTGAAAGGCGTCTACAATTGTCTGCACAGCGTACTTCCCGGGATGCGCTCACGGCGTAGCGGTGTGATCCTGAACATCTGTTCAGTAGCGGCTACAGCCGGCCTGAACGACCGTTTTGCATATTCTATGAGCAAGGGGGCTGTCTTGTCAATGACACTGTCGGTCGCTAAGGACTATATCCAGGAAGGGATCCGCTGCAATTGCCTTTCACCGGCGCGGGTGCATACGCCCTTTGTAGATGGCTTGCTTGCACGCACCTATCCCGGCCGCGAGGCCGAGATGTTCGAAAAACTCTCGCAGACGCAGCCCATTGGCCGCATGGGCCGGCCGGAGGAGATAGCGCATGCGGCGCTCTACCTCTGCTCGGAGGAGGCGGGCTTCATCACGGGTTGCGACTATCCGATCGATGGTGGCTTCCTGCGACTGAACACCTAGCGCCTCTGTGACTTCATACTTTCACGAAACTCAGCAGCATGTTGGGCGGCTATTTGTCCAAGGCTGCTATCTCTTTCACCATCTTCTCTGTGATGGCCATCGCTTATCTCACTGCGCGTGGCCAGTCCTCCTGTTGTACCAGTGTATGAAGCCGTTGCCATAGGCTTCTATGTAGATGGCGCACACGTATTACTGGTAGCGCATCTCTTCGAGGTCGATGCGCTTATGCACTTTGACCCGCTCTAGTCCGATCAGGGCATTCCTATCTGACAGGGGCCTGCCATCGGCTATTCGGCATAAGGTACTGGGCAGCTGTTGCACAGCCGCGCAGCTTCGATGCGTTGGATCCTGCATGGATGTTTTCTGCAATCTAGCCGTGGTCAGGCTAGTGTTTGCTGATCCTTGTCAGAGATGTGAATTGCGAAAGAGGCGGTTCGCTAAGCTAATTGCACTAACTTTCGTAGCTTCTAGCACTATTCTTGTACATAAATCTGTGGCTGCCAACCTCTTCTATAAATGAATATAAAGTCACGCAGGTCTTATGTGGTTTGGCTCCTGTCACGTCCTTCGTGGATGTCCCTGTTCTTTGCACTGTCTCTATATTTGCCATCCTATTCGCAAGAGGCTTTTTTAGGGATCTCTTTAGGGGGTGCCAATTACCAGGGAGACCTGCAGGACAAGATCTTGACCTTAGATGGCATGACGCCGGGCATAGGTTTCAACATCCTTTATGCGCCCAATAATCGTTTTTCCTTGTCTGCCGAACTTTTCCGGGGTGTATTGTCTGGCAGTGATGCGAAGCCTGGTTCCCGTAATCAGTCGCGCAACCTTCAATTTGTCACTCAGCTGATAGATGCTTCCATCGCAGGACGCCTTAACTTTTACAACAATCGGGATTTCATATTCATCCCATATGCGACGGCGGGTGCGACTCTTTTTTATGTAGATCCATATACCTATGATACGGACCGTCATCGGGTATATCTATATCCCATGTCTACCGAAGGGCAGGGGCTGCCGGGCTATTCCCATGTTCCTTCCCATCATACCTTGAATGGTGCTATACTGTTTGGTGGCGGCGTGGAGATGCGGATCACGAAGAAAATCCGAATGGATATTGAAGTGGGATGGCGAAAGACATTCACGGACTACATCGACGATGTGAGTGGTGACTACCCTGTCTTCAGAGATCTTTTATCTGCTCGCGGCCCGGACGCGGTTCAATATTCCTATCGAGGGGATGAAGTGTCCGGCGGGAGTCTCCTCTACCCCTCCGGTACGGCCCGTGGCAACGCTGCCCGGGATGATTGGTACCACATGGTATCCATCCGACTCCGGTATTCATTTCGTTCCTGGGATCTCGACAACGTGAACCGCAAATATTTGATGAGAAATACCGGCTGGCCTTATAATCTGAAACGTGTAAAAAAAGGCAACGGCTTGAAGCCCTGTGACTAGCATGTAGAGAGTTGAATGTCTTCCGCACCAGGGAACTTGGTTTCAGTCATAGAAAAGTGACAGGATATCGAAAGGCTTGGCACCGTCCGGGTGCTACGCCGGAGCATGTGTGCTGACATTTACCTCTGTGATTAAAGTTTTGGAAGGCGGATGGCTGCTTTGAAGTTTGCCTGGTAGTAAGTGTTCTCGAGGCTTTCTATGATCACACCGTTTTTGATGGAGGCGTGAATGAAGCGATTATTACCGAGATAGATGCCGACATGCGTGGGACCTGGGCGTCGGTTGCTAATCTTGAAGAAGAGGAGGTCGCCCATCTGCAAGGCTTCCCTGGGGATTTCGATGCCAGCTTTCAACTGATCGGGGACGATCCTTCCGACTGTCAGGGAGTAGACTTCGTTGAGCAGTCGCCGGGTGAGTGCGGAGCAGTCGATGCCTGCCTTGCTATCGCCTCCCATGCGGTAGCGCACACCCATCCATTCTTCCATGAAGCGCAGCAGCTTCTCATTGGACAACTCTTCTACTGGGAGATCCAGCGTCAGGGCATATTTAAAGGCGAGGGGGTTCAGCCATTCGATGGTGTTGCCGGCGCTCTTGACGACAACGTCCAGCGTCTTCCCCAGGGTGGACAGGATGGAGGTATCAGTCGCGGCATGGCGTGCTGGCCGGCTGGACAGAGAGCTTTCGGCAAGGGCAGGAGACATAGATACCCCCCAGAGGAGTGTTATGAGGAAAATAATGCGCATGACGAAAATACGTAAGCAAATATAGTGCTGAATGGCCTGTGCTCCTAATAAATATACGCCATCCGACGGTGGATAAGCAAATGATGAGTTCAGACTCGTGGATATTGTTTTCATTCTGGATGAGGGGTCTTTTTTCTCCACGTATTGAAAGAGCACGCGGGCAGCGTGGGCTTCCATCTCGAAGGCCGGCTGGGTGACGGAGGTCAGGGAAGGCTGCAGCAGAGGGATATCCGGTGGTTGGAGAAGCTGAAGACTTAGAGCGATGTGAGGATATCGATGGACAGTTCGCGGCAGAGATTGTAGGTTGACAGTCAGCTTCTCGACACAATGAAGATACCGTTGGACCTTGGGTCTTGTGTAAGCAGGTACCAGATGGCTGCCCGGTTCGTATCCTCGTTGCCGTCGCAGAAGATTATTCGGTCAGGCGAGCATTTTATTTCACGTTTATGCAAGGCTTCGAGGAATCCTTGCTTACGTTTTTTATCGATAGAGAAGGTGTCGGAGAGTATGTGGAATGGGATGTCGCGGCATTTCTGTTGCAAGAGATGTTCGATGGTGCGAAAGGAGCTGGCAAAGTCGTTGGCGGTGACCTAGCAGACTCAATTACATCGCAGACCCAGTCATAGAACACGATGGGCACGGCCTACACCATCTGCTGGCTCATGGGTTCAAATTCGGCAGTAGTTTTCGCTAGAGACAAGATGACGCCGTCTACACACCTGTTCTGGAGGTGTCCGAGAAGGCTTTCCTCCAGAAATAACTGCATGACCTTACCTTGAGGGCAGCTGAAATGCCTTTAATTTGTCGCATCCTCCGGCTAACCCACGGTCAAGCAGATTTGGACGCCGGGTGATTTTTCCGCAACTTCGAAAACAAGCTTCCATAGCTGAGCATACCAACCGTCCAACCCTGCGCTTCCTGCGAGGAATACCCATCGAAACGACCTAAGCTAATACAAGCAACACCCTACATGCGCCACTTCCTTGACGAGAACTTCCTCCTCACCCATGCCAGCTCCCAGCAGCTCTACCATGAGTACGCGAAGGATATGC
>Ga0194129_10000524_pt1 | contig 72957 bp, 51 predicted proteins | sample TA2KigCa35mmetaG_FD_150862 | JGI IMG/M metagenome (GOLD analysis project Ga0194129, IMG submission 150862) | Freshwater microbial communities from Lake Tanganyika, Tanzania - TA2015038 Kigoma Deep Cast 35m | ecosystem: Environmental > Aquatic > Freshwater > Lake | place: Tanzania: Lake... | reverse complement strand
CCGCCGACGCTGCCGACGGGCGCCTCGTCGTCGTATCCGTCCGGATCGAGCCCGACGTTGCTTCGGCCACCGCAGGCGGCGGCGACGGCGAGGAGCGCGAAGGACCAGGAAGCGACACGGCGAAGCATGAAATGATCGAATATCATCGTCAGCATTCTGCGAGAAGCGCGGCGCGACGGCGGCGAGCGCGCGGTGTCAGGGGGTCGCGCCGATCAGCCAAGCGTAGGCGGGCACGAGCACCTCTTCGGGCCGCGCGGCCCCTTGCTCGGCCCGAGCCGTTCGACCGGCGCCGCCGGGCTTGAGGAAGAAGCCGTGATCTCCGAACACGTAGAGCAGGGTCCGCGGCGGGAGGCCTTCGGCCACCTTCACGATCGCGTCGGCGACCTCGTCGGCGAGGTCCTCCATGCGACCCTCGTAGGGCAGACCCGGCTCGCGGAGGCGCGCCTCGACGACGTCGAGCTTGAGGAGATCGCGCTGGCCGATCCGCTCGCGACGCGGGATGCACGCGGTGCCGTCGCGGTAGGCGGTGAGGTCACGCTCGCTTGGCGCCTCGATCTCCCGGAGCGCGCGGGGGCCTTGCGACAGGAGCTGCATCTGAACCGAGGTGACCGATGGCAGCGCCGACCAGAGCAGCGAGCGCTCGACCTCGGCCCCGATGTCGCTCATCGACGCCTCGAGGCGCCTCGCGACCCGAAGTCCGAGGCCTGCGCGCATCGCGTCGACGAGGACGAGCTGGACCGAGCGAGCCCCGCACTGGCGCCCTACGCGGATCGCGTCCTCCGGCGCGTCGAGCACCATCTTCGGGCGCTTGCCGGTGACGCGGATCGACGCGAAGCTCTCGACGTAGCTCTTCTCGAACGAGGCGCGCCACGCGTTCACTGCGCGCTCGCCCTCGCGGTCCGCGTAGCCCGCCGACACCGCCTCGAGTAGCGGTACGTAGTGCTCGAGGTAGAGCTGCTCGATCTGCTTGACCGGGCGTGAACCGCGGGCGGCATCGAGGGTGAGCGCGTGGGTGCGGAGGCTCGCCGTGTCGAAGCGCCGAGCTGCCTCGCGCGGCTCTTCCGCGCGTTCGACCGGGAGCGTCTCCTGACGCGGGGCTGCCGCGAGGAGGTCGGGCTCGTACAGCGGCGCGCTGACGTCGTCTTCCTCGTCGAGGAGGCGCGACATCGCGGAGCGATGCGTCGTGGTGCGCATGCGTGGGCCCTTCGGAGGTGCCTTGCGAGTCTTTCGAGCGGGCATGACCTCAAGCGCCTCGGGCGATGGCGTGGCGGCGCTGCTGGGGTCGTGCGCCTCGACCTCCGAGGAGGTCATCGGTGCGCCGAGTGCCGTACGGAAGAGGTCGCCGAAGGGGTCATGCACGTCATCGGCCACGGCCTCGTGCAGCCCCGCGAGGGGGTCGTGACGCATCACGGAGAGCTCGTGGTCGTGCTCCGCGGCGAGGCGAGCGGCGCCGTCACGCAGGCCGTCACGCATCGTCGGCCGATCGGCCTCGGGGGCATAGGCCGGGAGCGCACCGAGCGTCTCTTCGAGCGCTGCGGCGTCGATGGCCTCTTCGTCGAGGTCGTCCTCCTCGAGCGTGGTGGGCGCGTCGAAGAGCTCGTCGGCCTCGACGAAGGCGCGTCGGCTCGGTCGTGCGTGGGTCTCGAGCGCGTCGCTCTCGTCGTCCTCCGCGACGTAGCTCACGTCGCGCGCTTCGGCGGCCGCGTCGACCAGCACCTCACCAGGCGCGAGGCCGAGATCGCTCGCGCGGTCGTCGTTCGGCGCGACCGAACGCTCGTCGTCGGGCCATCGGAGCGACCGCGGGGAGTGCGCCGTCGCGCCCGCATCCAACCAGCGCCCGAGCGTCGTCGGGACGTGGAGGGCGACCGCGCGATCCGCCTCCTCGAGGAGCAGCACGACGGGCTCCTCATCGGCGAGCTCGCGCCAGGTGCGGAGCACCTCGGAGTCGTCGGCCGAGAGCGCACCGTCATCGCCTGCAAGGCGTCGGAGCTCGGGGATCACGAGCGCGAGTCCCTTCATGCCGAGCGCGCGCACGCGAAAGAGCTGATCCTTCGCGAGCTCTAACGCCGAGCTGCCGAGGGCGACGTTCGAGGGGAGGGCGCCGCGGAGAGCGAGGGCCATCTCGAGCGACCCTTCGACCGCGTCCCGGAGCTGGCCCGCGACCGGAAGATCGAGGGCCGATGCGCCGCTCGATGCCCGCGGTAGGCGCGCCACGACATGACCGCTCTCGATGAGCTCGCGAAGCATCGCGGGCTCGTGCCGCTCGTCGACGAACGCGACCCCGTGACGCGGCGCACGGACGCGCGGCTCGGCCTCGCGCGCGGAGGAGAGCGGTGGAGCGGAGGTCGCTTCGTGCAGGACGGACATGCCGCGGACCCTCCCTCGTTCCGGGAGCGCGGGCCGAGTTTTCGACAAATGGTTGGCCCAGGTGGACGGCTGTGTATCGCACCTTGTCCTACCCGGTGCGCCTTTGCAGCGTGCGGCGAGGCGGGTTAAGGCACGGCCGATGCGGACCCACGTTCTCAAGGTCGCCCTCGTCCTCTCCTCCTTGGCGTTTGCAGGTTGCGACAACCCGTCGAGCCCAGGGCTCGACTCGGCGTCTGCGAGCGCCTCGGCGTCGACGGCCCCTGCGGCGAGCGCGGCGCTGGACGCGAGTGGCAAGCGGGCGTTCACCGTGACGCCCGACATCGCCGTCGACGAGCGCGGGATCGCCGTCGGTCCGGAGCGCATCGATCTCGGCGAGGCGACGGGCGCCGGCAAGCTCAGCGAAGCGCTCGAGCGCATCCCCGCCGATGGCAAGCAACCCGCCGTGCGTACGACGACGAAGTCGAACCTCCGCGACGTCGGCGCGGTCCTCGATGGGCTTGGCAAGCGCGGCTTCAAGACCATCCTCCTCAAGATGGAGGGTGCGCGGACCGATCTCCTCGGCGAGTACGTGGTCGTGCCCGAGCGCCACGTCGACAAGCCCGAGGATTGCTCGGCGGTCGTCAGCGTCCTCGAGGACTCGTCGACGGCGGTGTGGCCGGTCCGAGGCGGCGGCGGTAAGAAGGCACGCAAGGGGCTCTCGGGCCCCGACCTCAGCGTGACCGGTGAGAACGTCGTCGACCAGCTGAAGGGCTGCTCGTCGAAGGTTGCCTTCTTCTCGGCAAACGCGAAGATGCGCTGGGAGCATGCATTTCACGTCGGCGCGCTCCTCCGTAAGAGCGACTCGAAGTCCATCATCGAGCAGCTCGTATTCCTCGCGAAGGAGCCGGTGGCCGGGCTCCCGGTGAAGCTCGAGAAGTGATCGCACGGCTGACGCGGCTCGCGCTCGTTGCGCTCACGCTGCTGACCATCGCCTGCTCGGCTCCGCGGGCTCGCGGTCCAGCGGCGCACCTCGCCCTGCTGCGCGCGGAGAGTGGACGCTCGGAGTTTGGCAGGGCAGGGGAGTGGCTGCTCGCGGAGCTCGTCATGCCGGGCGGGACTCGTCAGGGGGTCCTGAGCGCGCGCGCGCGACTCGCTTTGCAGCCGCAGGGGAAGGCTCGCGACGCGCTCGTCGACGGGCTGGCCCTCGGGCTCGACGCGGACGTTCACGGTCGACTCCCGGAGGCATCGGGGGCGTACCTTGCCACGCTCGAGGCCGCTCGCACGTCCCCTCGGCGCGACGCCCCGCTCGTCGCCTGGTTTGCCGCGGTGAGGCTCGAGGCGCTGCGGCCGGCGGTGGCTGGCGCCTGGGAGCGGGCGGCTCCTGTCGTCGATGCGGCGATTGCCGAGCCCGGAAACCTCGGTTGGCGCGCGCGCGCGGTGCTCGTGGAGTGGCGCGCGAGAGAGACCTATCGCCGAGGAGGCGAGGGCGCCGGCGGGCGTGCGTTCTTGGCGAAGCTCGGCGCCGAACAGGGGTGCGTCGAAGTCGCGACCTTCGCGGGGCCTTTTGGTGCGCGACAGCCGGGCGATCATCGACGCCATCACGCCGCCGAGGGGCCGGTCCCGTGGCCGCGTACCTTCGATGCCGACGCGAAAGACGCGACGACGCGCGCGGAGATCGCCCCCGCCACGGCGCGCGGGTGCGGCTTGCGCTCGAACGCTCATCGAGGCGAAGGGATCCATTACGTCCAGACGTTTCTCGAGCTCGACGCGCCGCGCGAGATCGTGATCGCCGTCGCGGGGGCGTACGCGGTGCGGGTCGACGACGTCGAGGTCCTCGCTCGAGACGAGGGCGACTGGGGAAGCTGGCTGCGGTCCGGGGTTCGACTGCGCCTCGGCGCTGGGCGTCATCGGCTCGTAGCGCGCCTTGGTCGCGCCGAGACGAGCATCCGCGTCCTGGGCGTCGAGGGCACACCGGCGCACGTCGTCGCTTCGACGGACGAGCGCGTCCCTTACGTCCTCGAGTCTCCGACCGTTGGACTCGATCCGAACCCGCTCGAGCCGTTCCTCCGCGCGGCGGGGGTCGCCCCGTCGGCGGGCGCCGCGCACGCCCTCGAGGAGGACGCGTTCGGTCTTCGGTACGTCGCGGCAGCGCTCGCGTCGAGCGACGGGCACCGCGACGTTGGGGGCGTCTTGCTCGCGCCGCTCGTCGAGCCGCGCGACGCAACGCCGGTCGCCCTCGCTCGCGCGGCGGAGCTCGTCGATGGCGACCCGATCTTCACCGCCGAGAACGGTCGCACGCTCGCGCGGGATCTTCACGCTCGCGCCGCCGAAGGAGACCCAGGGCTCTGGGCCTCCCGGCTCTGGCTGACGCTCGACCGAGCCGCAGAGGCGCGACCCGCCGATACGGCGCGCGAGCTCGAGGGGCTCGGCGCCGAGTTCCCGCTGGTGCCAACGATCGTCGCGCAGCTCGCGACGATCGAGGACAAGCTGGGTTGGACGGTCGAAGCGTCCCGGACCGTGAGGGCGCTCGCCGAGCGATTCCCCGAAGATGTGCCGACTCTCGAGGCTCTGGTCACGGTCGCCGAGCGGCAGGGAGACGCAGCCCTCGTCGCGAAGACGATGCGCACCATCGCGGCGCTCGACCCGTGGAACGAGCTCGCGCTGCGTCGCGCGCTCGCCCGAGAGGATTTCGAAGAGGCGCTCGCAGAGCTTCGTCGCATCGAGGGCCTGCGGAGCGATCGTCCCGATCTCGCCGCCCGAATCGCGGCGCTCGTCGAGCGCTCGGGTGGAACGCCGGCAAGTCGAGCGGCCGTCCTCGAGCGGCTCGAGCGGGCACTCGCGGAAGAACCGCGTGACTCGGCGACACGGCTCGCGCTCGCGGACGCGCGCACGTCCGCAGGTGAAGCTCGCGCCCTCGATGCGGCGCTCGTGGAGGCGATCCGCGTCGGCGCCGATACGCGCCCCTTGCACAAGGCGATCGAGCTCGTGGAAGGAGCGACGGCGCTCGAGCCCTACCGCAAGGACGGACTCGCGATCATTCGCGAGACCGAGGCGAAGGGGATCACGTTGCCGGGCGCCGCGGCGCGCGTGCTCGACTACGCGGCCCTCTGGGTGGCCGCCGATGGCAGCGCGCGCATGCTCGAGCACACGATTCTGCGCATGCAGTCGCGTGAGGGCATCGCGCGGCACACCGAGCAACGCCTGCCTCGTGGCGTGGTGCTGAAGCTCCGCACCATCAAGAAGGACGGCCGGGTTCTCGAGCCCGAGCTCGTCGCGGGCAAGCCGACCGCCACGATGCCTCACCTCGAGATCGGAGACTTCATCGAGATCGAGAGCCTCTGGCTCCTCGAAGGGGATGGCGAAGGGCGGCGCTTCCGCTCGCCGCGCTGGTTCTTCCGCGAGCCTGGTGTCTCGTACCACCTGTCGCAGTTCGTCGTGATCACGCCGAAACATCGGCCGCTCACGATCGAGACCACTGGGCGCGTGCCCGAGCCCGAGCTCGCTTCGAGCGACGGCTTCGAAGTCCGCCGCTACACCGTCACCGGCGCGCTCGCCCTTCCCGAAGAGCCCGGGGCTCCACCGGTGGAGGAGTTTCTTCCGAGCGTGCTCGTGGGGTGGGGCGCCGACTGGATGTCTCAGCTCTCGCGCGTGTCGGCAGCGCGCGCCGGAGGCGAGCCGGCCGACCCGAGGCTTGCTCGAATCGCCCGCACGATCGCCGCAGGGCGACTCGACGGCGACCTCGCGTCCGTGCCTCACGACGAACGTGCGCGCCGCATCTACCGCTGGGTCGTCGACAACGTGACCCCAGGCAACGAGCGCTGGCCCGCGCGCATCGTCACCTCGAAGAGCGGGGATCTGACCGAGGCCTTCTTGTTCTTGTGCCGCGTCGTCGGCGTGGATGCGCGGCTCGGGGTCGTGAAGAGTCGACTCGCTCCGCCGTCGCGCGGGCCGCTGTCGGAGCTCGAGGCCTACGCGTCGACCGCAGTTCGAGTTCGCACCGAGCGAGGGACGCGCTGGCTCTTGGTCGGGTCGCGGTTCGCGCCCTACGGGTTCTTGCCCAGCTCGCTTGCGGGGCAGCACGCGGTGCTCGTCGACCCCGCGACGCGAGAGACCGGGCCGACTCAAGCTCCGCTCGACGAAGAGACGACCTCGACCGGCGGGGTCGAGGACGGGGTCGTTCACCGCGGCAAGGTGCTCCTCGCCGCCGATGGGTCGGCGCGCCTCGAGCTCACCGAGGAATTTCACGGGCGCTACGCGATCGCCGTGCGCTCTGCGCTGTCGAAGGTCGAGGCCGTCGGCGCAGGGCTCGAGGAGAGGCGCCGCGAGCTCGTCGAGCAGCGCATGGTCGGCCCGAAGCTTCCCGGTGCGCGCGTCGTCAGCGTGACGCTGCCGAATCTCGACGACCTCGACGCGCCGCTCACGATGGGGCTTGTCCTCGAGGCGCCGAACCTCGCGCGTCGCAACGATCGCGGGCTGCAGCTAGACGTTCCGTTCCTCGGCTCGCTCGGGGGCCTCGTCGCGCTCCCCACGCGCGAGACGCCGCTCTACGTCGAAGAGAGTGCGAAGACGCTCGTGGAGCTGACGGTCACGCTCCCGAAGGGCGCTCGGCTCGTCTCCACCCTCGAGACCGCGACCCTCGATGATCCGAGGCTTCGGGTCCACGTGGCCGACGCGTGGAAGGGAGGGGTGCTCCGGCTCGAGCGCGAGGCGGACCTGCCCGCGGGGCGCGTCGCGTCGGAGGACTACCCGGCGTTTCGTGAGTTGGTGCGGCGAGCCGATCAGGTGTTGAACCAGCCGGTGCGGATCGAGCTCTGAGCGGCGCTTGCCTCCATGCGGCTCACGGACGTGGTAGAGCGCGTCTTATGCGGACCGCGTCGCTCCTCTCGTCGTCCCTCGCCCTCCTCGTCGCCGCGTGCAGTCCGCGCGTGGCCGAGTTCGATCCTGCCAACGACCCGACCCGTGTCGACGGCAAAGACGCCGTCCCGCCCGCGGTCGCCGATCCGGAGCGCGAAGCTCGGCGTGAGTTCGCGAACCCTGGCGGCATGTGGACTCCGTCGCAGATGGCGGCTCACGTCGTCACGCTGCGGCAGCTCGGAATGAAGCTCGACCCGCAGACGCTCACCGATCCTCTCGCGTTTCCGCTCGGTGCGGTCGTCTGGCTCGGCGGCTGCACCGGGTCGTTCGTGTCGGCCGACGGTCTCATCGCGACGAACCACCACTGCGCGACCGGCGCGCTCCAGTTCAACTCGACGAAGGAGAATGACCTCCTTCGCGACGGGTACCTCGCGCGCACCCGCGGTGACGAGCGCTCGAACGGCCCGGCCGCCCGCGTGTTCGTGACCCGCTCCGCGCGCGACGTCACTCAGGAGGTCCGCGGCGATCTCGCCGCCGTCACCGAGCCGAAGGAGCGCTTTGATCGCATCGAGCGCCGCCAGAAGGAGCTCGTCGCGGCGTGCGAGAAGGGGCACCCCGAGCTGCGTTGCAACGTGGTGAGCTTCTTCGACGGCGAGACGTACATGCTGATCGAGCAGCTCGAGCTCCGCGACATCCGGCTCGTGTACGCGCCCGCCGAGGGCGTCGGGGATTTTGGCGGCGAGATCGACAACTGGCGCTGGCCGCGGCACTCGGGAGATTTCACGTTCTTCCGGGCCTACGTCGGGGCTGATCAGCTTCCCGCCGACAACGACCCGAAGAACGTCCCCTACCGCCCGAAGCACTGGCTCTCGATCGCGAAGGAGCCGCTCGCTCCCGGGGATCTCGTGTTCGTCGCGGGGTACCCCGGCCGCACCTCTCGCCTGAAGACCGCGGCCGAGGTGTCCGAGGCGGTCGAGTGGTACTACCCGCGTCGGATCCGCCTCTGCGAAGACTACCTCGCGCTGCTCGATCGGCTCGGTCGCGAGGACAAGGAGCTCGAGATCAAGGGGCGGAACCTCTGGCGTGGCCTCTCGAACGTGCTCACGAACACGAAGGGGCAGCTCGATGGACTCGTCGCCGATGGGCTCGCCGCGAAGAAGGGGGTGCTCGAGCGCGAGCTCCGTACCTGGGCAGCGACGCAGCCCGAGCACGCGAAGGTCGGCGCCGCGCTCGATGCGCTGGCGTCGGCGCACGGGAGGTATCGCGCGCGTCGCGACGAGGAGGCCGCGCTCCTCGAGGTGGTCAGCATGTCGGCGCTCCTCGGCGCCGCCGACACCATCGTCCGCATGGCCCGGGAACGACCGAAGGCCGACGCCGATCGCGACCCGGCGTTCCAGGAGCGCAACCACAAGCGGCTCGTCCAGTCGCAGCGCCACCAGCAGCAGACGTACGCCCGGCGCCTCGAGCACGAGAAGCTGAAGCTCGCCCTGACGCGCGCGGCTGCCCTCCCGCTCGAGAAGCGTCCGAAGCTCGTCTCGCTCGTGGTACCGAAGGGCGAGCCGACGGCCGCGGCCATCGACGCCGCGCTCGCCGCGATGTTCGCGAAGACGAAGCTCGAGGACGTAGAGCTTCGCGTGAAGCTCTTCGAGAAGGCAACGCAGGACGAGCTTAAGAAGAGCGACGACCCATTCCTCAAGCTCGCCCTCGCGCTTCGACCCACGCTGCAGGAGCTCGAGGATCTGGGCGAGGCTTACGTGGGCGACACGCTAGACGCTCGAGTGACGTACGTGAGCGGCCTACGCGCCAAGGCAGGGGGAATGCTCGCCCCCGACGCGAACGCCACCCTGCGCCTCACCTACGGGACCGTACGTGGCTACTCCCCGAAGGTCGGCGCCCCGACTTACCACCCGTTCACCAAGCTCTCCGAGATGGCCGCGAAGCACACCGGGGCCGAGCCGTTCGACGCGCCGAAGCCGCTCGTCGAGGCGGCGCGCCAGGGGCCGTTCGGTCCTTATGAGGACGCGGCGCTCGGTGAGGTCCCCGTCAATTTCCTCGCCGATCTCGACATCACCGGCGGAAACTCCGGCTCGCCGACGCTGAACGCGAAGGGAGAGCTCGTCGGGCTTGTGTTCGACGGCAACTACGAGGCGATGGCGTCGGATTGGCTGTTCATGCCGCCCATCACGCGCTCGATCCACGTCGACATTCGCTACCCGCTCTGGATCATGGATCGCGTCGACGGCGCCGACCACCTGCTCCAAGAGATGGGCGTCCCGCCGAAGCTCTAGCCGCGCCTCCGCCGACGCGCGGCGACCGTCACTCCGAGGAGCATCGCCGGCCACGCGAGCGAGCGCTCGTCGGCGTCGCGCTCCCCCGGTGCGACCTCGCAGCCGCAGCCGTTGTCCCCTCCGTCGCGGACGCCTCGACGATCGCCGATGACGAGCGACGCCAGCGCTGCCGTGGCGGTCTTCGCGGCTCCGCCCTGGAATGGCACGAAGCGCACGCGCGTGATCGTCGCTGGGAGCGAGGCCACGGGGATCACGATCTCGTGAAGCTCTCCGTCGGCCGGGAGCTCGAGCGGCAGCGAGGTCCCGTCGAGATCGAGCACGGCGGCTCCGTCGGGATCCCCTGAACGACGGGCGCGTAAGACGAGATCCCCGAGCCCGGCCGTGGTGATGTTGATCGCAGGCGATTCGGCGGCCAGCGCGGCCGCGGCGCCGGTGAGGACGAGCTCGCCATCGGCGGCCGCCTCGCCCATCTCGGCGGTGCTCGTGACCGCGAGCATCTGCGCCGAGGTCCATCCCTCGAGCCGCTCGCCATCGAAGTCCCAGCGGCGATCGCTGTACACGTCGACCGAGCGCGTCGCGGTGACGTCGCCGAGGGTGGCCTCGATCGACACCGGCGCGACTTCGACCACCGAGTATGCGAGCGCGTCGACCCGCGCCTCGAGCGTGGTCGACGTACCCGCGGCGAGCGCGCCGATCGAGAGCGACATCGTCCCAGCCCCGCTGCTCGAGAGCGCGGCCGGGAGCGTGACGGTCACCGTCGAGGTCTCGAGATCGGTGTCGGTGCCATTCATGACCGTGATCGCGAGCGTGTAGCGCTTGCCGACCACGAGATCCGGGACGCCCTTCGAGGGGCCGTCCGCGAAGGCGTCCGGCGCATCGAGCAACGCCACGGCGAGCTCGACCTCACCCCCCGGCGTCGAGCCGCCGCCGCCACCGCCACCGCCGCCCGTGCCGCCGCACTCGCTCGGGACCGTCGCGAAACCTTCGGCCGGCGATTGCTTCAGCCGCGCTTCGGTCTGCGGCCCGTAATCGCCATCCTCGGCGATCGGATCCTCGGGATGGTTCAGGTTCCACAGCTGCTGAAAGGCCTTCACGCCAACGCCCGATTGGTTCGCGGCTCCCGGGCCTTCGTAGTCAAAGTGCACCGGATCGTTCGACCCGAGCCACGCGAGGCCTTTCGCTTCGAGCTTCGGTCGCCACGTCGAGTACTCCTGGATGTCGATCGCGAGTCCGGTCTCGTGATTCGAGCTGCCGGGTTTGGCCGCGAGCGCGATGCCGCACTTGGCGCCGAGGTACCACCGGTAGAGCAGGTACTGCTGCGCCACGGTGCGGAGCATCGAGTTGATGGTCATCTTCGTGCCTGGGCTCGCGTCGAGCGCGGCGAGCAGCGCGTCCCGCCCAGGCTCCTGCATGTAGGGCAGCACCGCGCTCCCGAAGGTGACGTTGGGGCGCTTCGGCACGTTGCTGAACGCCCCCATGGCGATGCACTCGGCTTGCGCCACGATCTGCTTGCTCAGGCCTTCGACGATCTTGGTCGAGCAGCCGCCGTTCACCGCCGCATCGACGGTGAGCGCCTCTTCGACGGTGCCCACGCGCTCGGGCGCTTGAGGCTCGAGGTCGGCCGAACAGGCGGCAAGAATTGTGAGACCGATGAAGCCAACGCGCATGGCAGCACGATACCGAAGCCAGCCGTTCGTGGGAACTCCGAGCACGCTTGGTGGTCGGCGAGCCGCCCTTCCGCGTCGCGCGGTGCCCTGTCAGCGAGCGAGCCCGCAGGCGACGGCGACCGCGTCGCGATAGCGCAGCCAGGCCTCGAGCACGCGCCGCATGGCTGCCACGACGTCGTCACGGCGAGACGGTACGATGTGGTCGAGGAGCATGGTCCAGGCGGCGGCGCGGTGTGCGCCTTCGACGCGTCGGTGCGCCTTCGTCAGCGCGAGGCGTTCGACATCGAGGCCGTAGTGGACGACCAGCGGGTGACGGTCGAGAGGCGGCTCGGGTCGGCGCTCGGCCTTGGGATCGAGCTCCCCCCGCTCGAAGCGGGTCCCTTCGAGGAAGAGCGTGCTCACGGCCGCGGCGACCTCCCAGCCGTGCTGCTCGGTGAGCTCGTCGAGCACCGCTCGATACGCGGCCGTCTCGGGGAGGAGCGTGACGTGCTCGAAGCGCGCGAGGTCCATCTGAAGCCCACGCGGCACCTCGAGGAAGAGGTCGGGGTGAGGTCGTCCGGCCGCGAGGCCTCCGGTCTCCTCTTCGTAGACGTTCTCGACGAGGAGGCGCCGCACCTCGGCGATCGGGCACGCGACGTACGCGCGCGCAACGAGGACCGGGAAGTCCCTCACGTAGCTCGCAAACTCCTGCTCGAGGTGATGATGGAGCAAGTCCCGTGGCACCTCCCCCGCCGTGAACCGAGGCCAGGCCCAGTGGTCCTTCTGCTCCATCACCGAGAGCAGCGCTTCCCGGAACTCATCGCGATCGAGGGGCATCTCTCAAGGTGTACCCGCGCCGTGCATGCTGGCAACTTCGCGGGGGCGCTCTTGCTTCGCGGCGCTCGGCTCGGCATCGTGGCCGGGTGTGGTCGACGCGCGCATGGTCGGGGTTCGGGGCCTCGGCGCTCCTCGTCGCTGGTGGGTGCGGCGCGACGGTCGTCGTCGAAGCAGAGCCGGCGGCTCCCTCGCCGACGTGCGACGGCTCGCTGTGCTTCGAGCCCGAGGCGGTCGCACGCCTCGCCGAGACGACCGACGCGCTCGAGGCGTGCGTGGCGGACCCCGCAATTCAGGACGGCGCTCCCGATGGTCTGCGGGTTGGCGGCGTCATGGTCGTCGGGGCGACGAGCGTCGACGTCTCGCTTCGCCTCGTCCTCGCGAACGTTGCGCCTCACTACGTCAGCAGTTACCCAGGCCTCAGGCTCGTCGTCTCGCGCGCGGGGGCCGTGACGGCCACGTTTGACGACGCGATCTTTTTCGCCATCGAAGGGTGCTCGACTCAGGCGTTCGACCAGACGCTCGCGTGGAACCTCGTCGACGGCGCGGAGCTCGAGGTGTTCGCGACGAACGCCTTCGGGTCGGCGGTTCACGACACCGTCGCCTTTACCCTCCGGCGGTGATTGCGCGTTCGACCGCGTGAGGGGCGGCGTAGGTCTCGAGGAAGCCCTCGACGGCCTCGAGGATCGCGGCGTCGATGTCGCTTTGTGTCTTCTCGTGCCGACCGAGCCAGCGCTTCGTCACGAGGAGCGAGTGGTCACCCTCGTCGACGACGACGAGCTCGCTCGTCGCGGTCATGCGCCCGCGCACTCGGTCGAGCACGTCGAGCGGGCACAGCGGATCGCGCGTTCCTTGCACGAAGAGGATCGGAGTGGCGAGCCCGAGCAACACCTCGTCTCGGAGCTTCCCGGCCGGCGAGCGCAGCGGATAGCCAAAGCACACGAGCGCGCTCGGGGCACGCTCAAGGGCGACATGGCAGCCCACTCGACCGCCCATCGATTTGCCGACGAACACGAGCGGCCCATCGCACGAGGCTGACGCGTCGGCTGCGTCGCGGTGCGCAGCGACGAGGACCGGGAGGCGATCGGGCCGACGTCGACCAGCGTGCATGTACGGGTAGTCGAGCGTGCGCACGTCCCCGAGCGCGCCGAGTCGAGCCGCCCACGCGCGCATCCACTCGGAGGTCGAGGGGGCACCTGCGCCAGGCGCGAAGAGCAGCGACCGTCTCATGAGGACACCGTCAACGCGAGCGTCACCTCGAGCGGTCGCGCCGGCTCGAGCGCCGCGTCCCACACGAACACGAGCGACGTCCCCCGGTGAATGGCCTCGAAGCCTCGCTCGCTTCGCGTCACCGTCTCGATCGGGAGGCGCCAGAGTTCGCACGGGGGAGAGGGGCGGAGGGTCACGTCGATGCCGAGAGCCTCGCACGCGACGCGGACGGACGTCACCCCCTCGAGGCGTGGCGCGCGCGCCCGGCGCGAGCGGCCCAGGCCCCGCCTCGCACGTGACCTCGATGAGACGGCCGCCGAGCTCGTCCGGCGCGAGGAGCGTCAGGTCGATCGAGCTCGCGAGCCGCAGCGCTCTCGTCCCGTCGCGCGACTCCAGGCGGTACGCGCACTCGAGCGAGCCGTCGAGCGACCGGCGTTTGTCGAGCCTGAGGCCCGAGCCCTCGAATACGAGCCGAGCCCAGCGACGCGCATGGTCCACCTCGAGGACGTCGCGCGCAGTCCCGGCCTCGCCAATCGTGCGGGCGAGCGCAGGCTCCCCCACGCGCTCCGCGAGCCACATCCTCGTGGGCTGCGCGCCGAAGAGGGCCTCGCATCGAGCGGCGTGCAAGGTCGGCTGGGCACGTCCATCTCGCTCCGGGAGCACGGCGAGCACCGGCTCCTGCTCGGCCCCGCCGAGGAGCTCGACCTGCCCGCGCGCGACGAGCTTCTCGAGCTCCTCGAGGACGTCGGCGGGGCGCGTCTCGAGCCAGTCGAGCAGCGGCACCCGAGACGTGGAGCGCGGTAAGGATGTCGGGGTCGTCTGCGAGCAGCGCGACCGTCGGCCGGTAGCAGTATTCGACGGCCGCTTCGAACACCTCATCCAGGTTCCCAAAGGGCCGGTGATAATGGATCGTGAAGACGAGGCGCGATGTCGTCATGCTGCAGGTTCCCGGGCGCGTTTTGGTGTACCTTCCCCGAGACCCAACCGTGCGTTTCCTCCTCACCTCGACTGTCTTCCTCACCGCGACCTTCGCCGCGTCGTCGGCGCGCTCCGATGACGTGACGCCCGCGCCTCGTCGACCTCGACGCGACGCGACCGAGGAGCCCACGACGGCGGAGCGGACGACCCGTCGCGAGCACGGCGACGAGAGCGCCGAGCCAAAGGCGGCGACCCAGCGCGCCTCGCGCGAGGACGCGTCGCGACGTGAGGACGAGCCTCCTCTCGCGGAGCGCTCGAGCACCGCACCGAGCGACAAGCGCACGCCGATGGCCGATGCCCCGCCGAAGGTCGAGCCGCGTGAGCCGGTGAGCCCACCGCCGTCCGAGCCTGCTCCTACGCTCGCGCGTGCCGGCCTCGTCGTCCCGACCAACACGAACGGCCATCGCGGGACCTTCGTCTTCGGCTCGTACGGGCGCGTGCTCGCGGCGAGCGATGCGGCTGGTCGCCCCGCCCGCGACAGCGACATCGTGGCCTACGGCAGTCGCGTCGACGCGGTCAACTACGTCGAGCTCGAGCTGCGCCGCGAGGACCACTGGGAGGCGACCGGCATCGACACGCGCATCGTCTCGACGCTCGCGATTGGCAACTCGATCTTTCACCACAACGGCGTGTTCGACGCCCAGGTAGCGGTGCGCAACCTCTACCTCGAGGCGATGAACCTCGGGCACCGCGGGCTCTCGGCGTGGGCCGGCTCGCGCATGTACCGCGGCGACGACATCTACCTCCTCAACTTCTGGCCGCTCGACAACCTCAACACGATGGGCGCCGGGCTCCGCTTCGAAGCGCCGACCCACACCATCGCCCAGCTCCACATCGGCTTCGGCCAGCCCGACAGCCCGTTCTACAAACAGCGCGCGTCGCGCCCGTCGCCGCTCAATCAGTTCGGCGCGGCCACCATCGACCTGCTCGATCGACAGCGCTGGATCGGGAGCGCACGGCTCGAGCAGCCGATTCGATTCGGCGAGAAGGTCGGTATGAAGCTCGTCGCGTACGGCGAGGCGCATCGGCTCCCGGCGGGCGAGCGCGAGACGGCGCGTGACGGAGTCTTCGAGGCTGTTCCGGCCGAGGCTGGCTTTGTGGTCGGTGGCCAGCTCGGCGCCTGGACGGGCGAACGCAACAGCCACCTCAACGTGTTCGTTCGGTACGCGGGCGGGCTCGCGGCCTACGGCGAGTTCGCAACCCCCTCGAGCCTCGGCGTTGATCGCACGACGAGCGGCGCGCGCGAGCTACAGGTCGCCTTCGGCGGCAACTACGAGCTCGGTCGCTTCGCGGTGATGGCCGGCGGCTACCTCCGGTCCTTCCGCAATGCGAGCCGCGCGCTCGACGCGAGCGACGTCGACGAGGGCAGCGTCATCGTCCGGCCGCAGGTGTGGTTTCGTGACTGGTTGGGCATCGGCGTCGAGGGCGGCTATCAGCTCCAGCAGCGCGGTACGCTCGTCGTCCCGGAGGAGGGCGGCTCGCCGGCCCCGATCGTCGCGACGATGCCGCGCTTCGCGGTGATGCCGTTCATCTCGCCCGCGGGCCGCGGCTCGTTCAGCCGACCGATGATGTGGCTCATCTACTCTGCGGGCTTCCGCGACGCGGGGGCGCGCGCCCTCTATCCCGTCGACGATCCATTCAGGACGCGCGCGGTAGAGCATTTCTTCGGAGTTGGCGCTGAGTGGTGGTTCGGCTCTTCGAGCTACGGAGGCACGCTGCAATGACACGCGCGATAGGTTTTCTCGGAGCGGCGCTCCTCGCGATGACGACCGGCTGCATGTCGTTCGACGGGCTCGACGCGCCGGTCCGACTCGAGACGAACGTCGCGGACTGGCGCGATCGCGTCATCTATCAGGTGCTCGTCGATCGCTTCGCCGACGGGGACGCCGGCAACAACTTCAACGTCGACATGTCGTCGCAGGCGCGCTGGCACGGCGGCGACTGGGCCGGCCTCGAGGGCAAGCTCGACTACCTGTCCGAGCTCGGCGTCGGCGCGCTGTGGATCTCGCCAGTCTATCGCAACGTCGAGACCGACGCGAGCGTCGACGGCTACCACGGCTACTGGCCCCAGGATTTCACTACGACCAACATCCACTACGGCGACCTCATGGCGCTCCGCTCGCTCGTGCGAAGCGCTCATGATCGCGGCATCGCGGTGATCCTCGACGTCGTGACGAACCACGTCGGGCAGCTCTTCTTCTACGACATCAACCTGAACGGCAACCCTGACGAGTCGGTGCGCGGAAGCGGTGAGCAGTCCGAGGTCACGCACATCAACGAGTACGACCCCGACTTCGATCCGCGTGGCATCCAGGCCGAGACGTCGCTCGGTGAGGCCGGTCCCGCACCGGTGATCTTCAACCACGACCCGGCGTCGAACCACATGCCCCCCGTCCCGGTCGTCTTGCAGCGCCCGGAGATGTACAACCGTCGCGGTCGGACCGTGAGTTTCGAGGACCCGGACCAGCTCCTCCACGGCGACTTTCCGGGTGGTCTGAAGGACCTCGACACGACGCGCTGCGAGGTGAAGCAGGCGATGGTCGACGTATATGCTCGCTGGGTCGAGCTCACCGACGTCGATGGGTTCCGCATCGACACCATCAAGCACGTCGACCGCGAGTTCTGGCGCTACTTCGCGCAGAAGGTCAGGCAGCGTCTCGCTCGCCAAGGCAAGACGAACTTCTTCATGTTCGGCGAGGCGTTCGACGGTCGCGAGGAGCTCGTCGGCGCGTACACAAAGAGCGAGCTCCCGAGCGCCGAGACGCTCGCGCGTGAGAACGAGTGTGTCGAGGATGGGCTCGGCATCACCGGTGACCAGCTCGACGGGGTGTTCCACTTCCCCCAGTATTACCAAGTCATCCGCGACGTCTTCCGAGACAGCCTCTCGACCGATCGCATCGAGCGACTTTGGTCCGACCGGACGAAGCACTACGGCACGTCCGCCAACGAGCTCGGCACCGGCCTCCCGCCGGTGAAGACGCTGGTGAACTTCATCGACAACCACGACGTCCCGCGCTTCCTCTTCGAAGGCGACGCCGCCGGGCTCCGGCTCGCGCTCCTCTTCGTCATGAGCCAGGACGGGCTGCCCTGCATCTACTACGGCACGGAGCAGGACCTCCGTGGCGGCAACGACCCGGCGAACCGCGAGGACATGTGGCTCACCGGCTACGCGACGACCGGGGACACGTTCCGCTACACGCAGGCGCTTGCCCGCTTGAGGGCGAAGTACGTCGCGCTGCGGCGCGGAGACGCCCGCGTGGTGTGGGCTTCGGCGCGGACGGGCGCGGAGCAAGATGCGGGCATCTTCGCCTTCGAGCGCTCGGGCGGCGACGCGGGAGACGCCTATGCGCTCGTCGTCATGAACACGAACCGGGAGCACGTGTCGGCCCCCGTCTTCGGCGGCGCGCCGATGAAGGTCGGGGTCAACCCTGGCACGGTGCTCGTCGACGTCCTCGGCAGCCCGAGCTCGCCACCCGGCACCAAGTACACCGTGAGCGGGCAGGGCACGCTGCTCATCGAGCTCCCTCCAAGGACGGGCGCGCTGCTCGTCCCCCAGTCGGAGCTCTGAGGGAGGCGAGCGAAGATGGCCTCGGTCGCGGTCGAGCGTCTCACGAAGCGCTTCGGGTCGAACACGATCTTAGACGAGATCGCCCTCGCGATCCCCGAGGGGGCCTTCGCGGTGCTCGTCGGTCCGAGCGGTTGCGGCAAGTCGACGCTCCTGCGTGTGCTCGCCGGGCTCGAGCGGCCGAGCTCGGGGACCATCCGGTTCGGCGAGCGCGACGTGACTCGACTCGAGCCGCGCGAGCGCGACATCGCGATGGTGTTTCAGTCGTACGCGCTCTATCCGCACCTCACCGTCCGCGACAACCTCGCCTTCGGCCTCACGCTGAGGAAGGTGCCGCCCGCCGAGATCGCGTCACGGGTGGCCGAGGCGAGCCGCATGCTCGGGCTCGACGCCCTCCTCGACCGAATGCCGAAGGCGCTCTCGGGCGGGCAGCGACAGCGCGTCGCGATGGGGCGCGCGATCGTGCGGCGACCGGGCCTCTTCCTATTCGACGAGCCGCTCTCGAACCTCGATGCGGCGCTGCGCGGTCAGGTGCGCGTCGAGATCCGTCGCCTGCATGAGGCGCTCGGCACCACCAGCATTTACGTCACGCACGATCAGGTCGAAGCGATGACGCTCGCCGATGTGATGTTCGTCTTGCACCGCGGGAAGGTCGAGCAGTCGGGCGCGCCGCTCGAGATCTACGACCGGCCGAGGAGCCGTTTCGTCGCGGGCTTCCTCGGCAGCCCGCCCATGAATTTCCTCGAGGCGACGCTCGTTCGGGACGGCGCCGCCTGGATCGCAGACTCGGCCGGCGCGCGCTTCACGTTGGGCGCGGCCGAGTTCGATGGGCTCGTCTCCGGTCGTCGCGTCATCGTCGGCGTGCGTCCGCACGACGTTGCGCTCGTCGACGAGGCGAGCGGTCAGGCCACGGTCGAGCTGCGCTTCGAGTTCGCGGAGAAGCTCGGCGGCGAGACTTACGCGCATGCGTCGATCGGCGGGGCGCCGTTCGTCGTTCGCCTCGAGCCCACCGTGGACGTCCGCGTCGGCGAGGCTCGCCGCCTCGCGGTGGAGCCCTCGCGCGTGCACCTCTTCGATGCCGAGACGGGGCTCGCGCTGCGATGTTGAGGGCGCTCGCGGCGCTGCTCGTGCTCGTCGCCTCGCTCGCGTCGACCCGCGCGGCGAGCGCGGAGCCCGTGCGCCTCTGGCACGCCTACAGAGGTGCCGAGGCCCGGGCGCTGGAGGAGATCGTCCGCACCTCCGGGATCGAGGTCGAGCTTCTCGCGGTGCCGGCCGACGCGTTCGCGACGAAGCTCGCCGCTGCCATTCCTCACGGCGAGGGTCCGGACCTCTTCATCGACGCGCACGAGCGCCTCGGGGACTACCTGCGTCAGGGGCTCGTCGCGGAGCTGCAGGTCGAGCGCGTAGGGTATGCGCCCTCCGCGCTCCGGGCGGTAGAGATTGAGGGGCGTCAACTCGCGGTGCCGCTCTCTCAGAAGTGCGTCGCGCTCTACGTGAACCGCGCGCTCGCGCGACGGGTGCCGACCGACCTCGAGGATCTCGAGGCCGTCCTCGTGCGACCGCTCGCGAGCGGTGAGGTGCTCCTCGCCTACGAGAGCCGGAGCGCTTATTACCACGCGCCGTTCCTCGCCGCGTTCGGGGGGCGGCTCCTCTGGCCCGACGAGCGCTTCGGCTTCGTCGGTCAGGGGGCCGAGCGTTCGCTCGTCCTCGCCCGTGAGCTCCAGCGCTCCGGGAAGGTCCCGGGCAACGCCGACGGGGCGCTCGTGACGCAGCTCTTTCGCTCGGGGCGCGCGGCGTTCGCCGTGAGTGGCCCGTGGCTCGCGGGAGATCTCGGCGACGCGGCGGTGCAGTACGCCGTCGCGCCGCTGCCTCGCGTCCGCGTCACCGGAGGTCGCATGCGGCCGCTGCTCACGGTCGAGGCGGTGATGGCATCGCCGCGGGGCGCTTCGCGACCGGAGGCCCGCGCGCTCGCGGCGCTGCTCGCGTCGCGTGAGGCGGCCGCGACGCGGATGCGAATCGCCCACGTCGTGTCGGCGCGTACCGACGTGGAGCTACCCGACGATCCGGTCGTGCGCGGCTTTGCCGAGGCGGCTCGCGAGGCCGACCCGATGCCGACGAGCGCCGCGATGCGCGCCGTGTGGGAGCCTTCGGAGAAGGCGATCCGCAAGGTGTTGAACGGCTCCGCGGAGCCGCGCGCTGCGCTCGAGGAAGCGAAGCGACGTTTCGACGACGTGCGCCGTCCGCCGCCGCCCGAGGCCTCGCGTCGCCCGCTGCTCGTGCTCATCGGCCTCGCGCTGCTCGCCGGGGCGCTCACCCTGGTCAGGCGTTCGCGCGACGCCTCCTTTCGGGCCGAGGTCGTCGCGTCGCTCCCTGCGTACCGCTATCTCATCCACGCCGTGCTCGCGCTCGGCCTGCTCGTCTTCGCGCCGCTCGTCGCCGGGGCCGCGATCTCACTCACCGCCGGGCGCCCGGGCGAGACCGTGTACGTGGGCACCGCCAATTTCATCGACATCCTCACGGCGCGCGGCGGTCCGCTCCTCGCGACCGGCTCGTTCTACCTCGTCCTCGCCGTCACGGTCGCGTGGACGGTGCTGAACGTCGGCCTCCACGTGACCATTGGCGCGACGCTCGGCGTCCTCCTCTCCCGCCCCGTCCTTCGCATGCGCGCGGCCTACCGCGTCCTCCTCATCGTGCCGTGGGCAGTGCCGAGCTACGTCACGGCCCTCGCCTGGCGGGGCATGTTTCATCGCCAGTTCGGCGCGGTCACGGCGCTCACTACGAAGCTCCGCGCCCTCGGCGTCGACCTCGAGCCGATCGATTGGTTTGCGCGCTTCGCGACGGCGTTCGCTGCCAACGTCACCACCAACGTCTGGCTGGGGTTCCCTTTCATGATGGTGGTGACGATCGCCGCTCTGACGTCGCTCCCTCGCGAGGTGCTCGAGGCTGCAGAGGTCGACGGCGCGACCCGTTGGCAGCGCTTCACGCGCATCGTCGTTCCGATCGTGCGACCGTCGATGATTCCGTCGGTCGCTCTCGGCGCCGTCTGGACGTTCAACATGTTCAACGTCGTCTTCCTCGTGTCCGGGGGCGAGCCCGACGGACAGACCGACATCCTCGTGAGCGAGGCCTATCGCTGGGCGTTCACGCGCCAAGCGCAGTACGGCTACGCCGCTGCCTATTCGGTCCTCATCTTCGCGCTGCTCTTCGGAGTGACGCGGCTCGGTGCGCGCTTCGGTCGGAGGGCGGCGACGTGAGCGACCCCGCGCGTGAGCCTCCTTCTCTTGCAGAGTCGCTCGCGGTGCACGCGGTCTTGCTCGCTGCGACGGCGTTCGCGCTCTATCCGGTCCTCTGGGTGGTCTCGCTCGCGTTCTCGCGGCAACAGACCCCGGAGCCGAGGCTCTTGCCGTTGCCCGAGCAGCCGACGCTCGAGCACCTCGTCGAGGTCGTCGGCGCCTCGCGCACGAGCTCCGACGGGCGCGAGGTCTGGCTCTTCGGGAGACAGATCGTGAACTCGCTCGTCGTCTCGTCGTCCGCGGCCCTCGTCGGGGTCCTCATCGCGGTGCCCGCTGCGTACGCCCTCGCGCGCTTCGAGTTCGTGGGCAAGCGCTCTGGCACGAACGCGCTCCTTGCGACGCAGATGTTTCCGGCCGTCGCGGGCGCCATTCCGCTCTACGTTCTCCTCGAGGTCCTCGGGCTGCTCGACTCGCGGACGGGGCTCGTCCTCTGCTACGCCACCACGTCCGTTCCGTTCGCGATCTTCCAGCTTCGCGCGGCCTTTGAGGCGATCCCGCTCGAGCTCGAGGAGGCGGCGATGGTGGACGGGGCGACGCGCTTCGAGGCTTTCCTGCGCGTCGTGCTGCCCGCGGCGCGCCCCGCGATCGCGGTGACGTCGCTCTTCGCGTTCATGAGCGCGTACAACGAGTTCATCCTCGCGGCGACGCTCCTCGGAAAGGAAGAGCTCTTCACCTTGCCGGTCGTCCTGCAGCGCTACATCGGCGAGCACGACGCGAACTGGCCCGCGTTCGCGGCGGGGGCGCTCGTCGTCTCGACGCCGGTGATGGCGATCTTCTACTGGGTGCAGCGGCACCTCGTCGCGGGGCTCACGGCGGGTGCCGTCAAGGGCTGAAGGCGCGCGCCTCCAGCGTCGTCGGTGGTATCTTGTGAGGCACGTGATGCAAGCGTCATCCCTCGGTCGTCCTGTCCTCGTCGCGTGCGCCGTCGCGGGCCTCACCTCAGCGTGCTCGCTGCGCTTCATCGGTGGCCTCGAGGGCGAGTCGACGTCGAGCGCGATGAGCGCTTCGGCCTCTGCGGGCTCCGGCGGCGCGGGAGGCGAGGCGGGGGCGGGCGGTGCGTCGTCGAGCGACGGCGCGTCCTCGAGCGCGATGACGGGCAGCGGAGGGGGCGTCGTCGGTCCGCGGCCCTTTCCCGACACGACCAAGCGGACCGGCTTGCTCGTCGATCGACTCCCCGCGGCGATGTCGCCGGCGCAGCTCTCCTTCGTCGCGAGCCATTTCGACGGGGCGCGCCGCATCACCGCTCCGGTCGCCCAGGCGATCCGCGCGCACCGGTCTGACTTCCTCGTGTTGCACGAGCGGCTCGCGATTTGGCAGCCGACCGCCGATCTCGAGTTCATCCTCGACGGCAAGACCTGGGGCAGCGACTTCGACGTCGTGGACGTGTACGAGCCCTGGTTCTGGCACGACGCCAAAGGCAAGCGCGTCGCGAGCGGATACGACGGGAAGTGGCTGATGAACGTCGCGAATACCGATTTTCGCGGCTACTGGTCCGACAGCGTCGCCAAGCAAATCGCCGCCGGTGACTTCGATGGGGTCCTCGCGACCGTGGGCTCGCCGACCGCAATCCTCGAGGAGGGCCTGAAGCCGCGTGAGCCAAGGCTCGAGGGCACGGGGCTCGTGACCGCGAAGCTCCCCGAGCTCGGCGGCTTCACCTTCTCGGAGGAGTGGGAGGGCTTCGCGGTTGGGGTCGAGAAGGAGCTCGCCGCGAAGGGCTACCCGCTGCTCGTCGACGTGGGCGATCTCGCGGAGCCGTGGGACACCACGAAGTACGGCAGCGTCGGCGGCGTGATGGTCGATGTGACGCGCTCGGCGGGGTTCTCCGTCGGACAGTGGATCCCGTGGGCGAACCGCCTCCTCGCGCTGACGGGCGATCGAACCGTGATCGTGAAGGGACGCCTCGACAAGCCGACGAACCGTGAGCTGAGGCGCTATTTCCACGGGGTTTATCTGCTCGTGCGCGGTCCTCGCACCTTCCTCGACTACCACGCCGCGAACGCACTCGAGTGGTACCCGGAGTGGTCGATCGATCTCGGGGCGCCGCTCGAGACGGGGAAGTCCATCGACGAGCTGGTCGACGCGGGGGGCTTGTTCGTGCGGCGCTTCGAGAAGGGTTGGGTCTACGTCAACCCGACCGACAACGCGGTCCCGGCCACTTTCGAAAGCGTCGTCAACCGCGTCGTGGCGACCGGTGGGGGCACCGTGTTCGCGAAGGGCGTCGAGCCTGGGGAGCTCACCGAGGTCGTCGTCGATTTCTTCAAGGTCGAGCCCCACTCGGCCGAGATTTTCAAGCTGATGCCGTGATCGGTCGCGGGGATGCGCGCCGTTGCGCGGAGGCCCGTGTCGGAGGTGGCGCCCCTCGCGAGGCTGTCGCTTGTGGCGGCCCGGCGCCGCCCTGCAGCGTCGCTCAGCGGCGGCGAGCGCTGCCCGAGGGAGGGCGCTTTCCGCGGGAAGCGGCGCCTTTGGAAGTCGGCTTCTTCGCAGGGCGCTTCGACGTCGCGGGCGCGGGGCCGACCGAGTCGAGCGCGTCGCCGTGCTCCTCGCGGAGCTTTCGGAGCCGATCGCGGAGCCGGGCGGCTCGCTCGAACTCGAGGTTCTCGGCGGCGGTGAACATCTCCTGACGGAGCCGCTCGGCGAGCTCGCCGACGTCGACCTCGTCCGCGCTGACGTCCGCGGCTTCGCCTCCGCCGCGTGACACCGCGTAGTAGTCGCGCTGGCCCGAGGTCGGCGACAGATCGAGGATGGCCTTCATCACGGTCTTCGGGGTGATGCCGTGCTCTTGGTTGTAGCGAAGCTGCGCTTCACGTCGGCGCTCGGTCTCGCCGAGCGCTTGCGCCATAGCGGCGGTGACGCGGTCGGCGAACATCACCACCGTGCCGTTCACGTTTCGTGCGGCGCGGCCGATCGTCTGAATGAGCGAGCGCGCGCTGCGGAGGAAGCCTTCTTTGTCCGCGTCGAGGATCGCCACGAGCGAGACCTCGGGGAGGTCGAGCCCCTCCCTCAAGAGGTTGATCCCGACGAGCACGTCGAACTCGCCGCGCCGCAGGTCCCGCAGGATGGCGACTCGCTCGAGCGTATCGATGTCGCTGTGCAGGTACCGAACGCGGATCCCGAGCTCGGTGTAATACTCGGTCAGATCCTCCGCCATGCGCTTCGTCAGCGTCGTGACGAGTACACGCTCGCCCTTGGTGACGCGCTCGCGGATGAGCCCGAGGAGGTCATCCACCTGGCCCGAGACCGGGCGCTGAACGATGATCGGATCGACGAGGCCTGTCGGGCGGATGATCTGCTCGACCACCACGCCCTTCGTCTGCTCGAGCTCGTATTCCCCTGGCGTCGCGCTGACGAACACGACGCGGCGGAAGTGCGTGTCGAGCTCCTCGAAGCGGAGCGGCCGGTTGTCGAGCGCGCTCGGGAGCCGGAAGCCGTGCAGGACGAGCGTCTCCTTGCGCGCGCGATCGCCGCGGTACATCGCGCCGAGCTGCGGGACGGTCTGGTGCGACTCATCGATGATCAGCAAAAAATCTTTGGGAAAGTAGTCGATGAGCGTGGGCGGCGGGTCCCCGGGCTTACGCCCTGACAGGTGGCGCGAGTAGTTCTCGATGCCCTGGCAGAAGCCCATCTGCTCGAGCATCTCGAGGTCGTACATTGTGCGCTGCTCGAGGCGCTGCTTCTCGACGAGGCGTGCGTTCTCGTCCAGCTCGTGCAGGCGCGCCCTTAGCTCGGCGCGGATCGAGTCCATCGCGCGGCGCAGCTGCTCCTTCTCGGTGACGTAGTGCGAGCCCGGGAAGATCTGTGTCCGACGCAGATCGCGGAGCACCTTGCCGCGCAGCGGATCGATCTCCTTCACCGAGTCGATCTCGTCACCGAAGAGCTCGATCCGGATCGCCTTGTCTTCCTCGTACGCGGGGAAGATCTCCACCACGTCGCCCCGCACTCGGAACGTCCCGCGGTGGAAGTCGACGTCGTTCCGCTCGTACTGGATGTCGACCAGGCGACGCAAGAGCACGTCTCGAGGCAGCTCGTCGCCGACCTCGAGCGCAATCAACATGCCCTGGTAGCTCTCCTGCGAGCCAATGCCGTAGATGCAGCTCACCGAGGCGACGATGATGACGTCCTCGCGCGACAGGAGGGCGTGCGTCGCGGCGTGCCGCATGCGATCGATCTCGTCGTTGATGATCGCGTCCTTCTCGATGAAGGTGTCGGTCGTCGGGATGTAGGCTTCGGGCTGGTAGTAGTCGTAGTAGCTGACGAAGTAGTGGACTGCGTTCTCGGGGAAGAGCTCGCGGAGCTCCCCGTAGAGCTGGGCCGCGAGCGTCTTGTTCGGGGCGAGGACGAGCGCCGGCCTCCCGCTGCGCTCGATGAGCTTCGCCGCGGTGAACGTCTTGCCGCTGCCCGTGACGCCCAGGAGCACCTGGAACCGCTCGCCCTCGTCGAGCCCCTTCGAGAGCTCCGCGATCGCCCGCGGCTGATCGCCGCGCGGCTCGAACTCGGTCACCATCTTGAAGGGGGAGGGCATGGACGACCCGTCACCATAGCAAACGCGCGAACCGCGCGAGCCGTCTCGCCGTGCACAGGGTTTCTCCCCGCTTGTGACGCAACGTCAGCTTTCCGTGCTAGGACTCGCGCCGACCATGAATGCCCCTGTGGTTCGAGAGCACCCCTACGCGTCGTTCCTCGCCAGGGTCGAGAAGCCCGCGCGTTACGCGGGCGGTGAGGTCGGCGCGGTCGTCAAGGACTGGGCGAGCGTCGAGGCGCGCGTCTGCCTCGCCTTCCCCGACGTGTACGACATCGGGATGAGCCACCTCGGCTACAAGATTCTCTACAAGATCCTGAACGACGATCCGCGCACGCTCGCCGAGCGCGCGTACTGCCCGTGGGTCGACATGGAGGCCGAGCTTCGCGAGCGGCAGCTCCCGCTCGTCTCGCTCGACGGCTACCACGCGCTCTCGGAGTTCGACGTCGTCGGCTTCTCGCTCCAGTTCGAGCTCACGTTCACGAACATCCTGACGATGCTCGAGCTCGGCGGGATCGCCCTGCGCTCGGCTGAGCGCGGCGAGGACGCTCCCCTGGTCGTGGCGGGCGGCCCAAACGCGACGCACCCCGAGCCGCTCGCGCCATTCCTCGACGCGATCGTGATCGGCGATGGCGAGGCAAAGCTCACCGAGCTCGCGCTCACCTGGACGCGACTGCGACGTGAGGGCGTCACGCGTCGGGAGCGACTGCGTGCGCTGGCCGCGCTCGGCGGCGTGTATGTCCCGTCGCTCTACGAGGTCGAGGTCGAAGCCGCGAACGGGCTGCAGGTCGTGGTCGAGCCGGCCGATCCGACGCTCCCGTTCCCGGTGCGGCGCACCACCGTCAACATCAACGACTACCCCTTCCCCGACGATGGGCCGACGGGCGGTCCCGAAGCGATCTTCGACCGAACCTCGATCGAGATCACGCGCGGCTGCACCGAGGGCTGCCGCTTCTGTCAGGCGGGCATGATCTACCGCCCCGTCCAGGAGCGCGATCCGATCCAGGTGCTCGAGACGGTCCGCAGCGCGGTGAAGAAGAGCGGCAACGACGAAGTGTCGCTGACGGCCCTCTCGACCGCCGACGTCTCGTACATCCATCCGCTCATCAAGCAGCTCGGCCCGGAGCTCGCGGCGGATCGAGTGAGCCTCAGCGTGGCGTCGCTCCGCGCCTATGGCCTCGCTCCGGAGCTCCTCGACGAGCTGCGGCGCGTGCGCGCGGGCGGCCTCACCTTCGCGCCCGAGGCGGGGACGCAGCGCATGCGGGACGTGGTCAACAAGAACGTCACCGAGGCGCAGCTGATGGAGACGGCCGAGCGCGTGTTCTCGCGGGGCTGGGATCGCATGAAGCTGTACTTCATGATCGGCTTGCCGACCGAAGAGGACGAAGACGTGCGTGGCATCGTCGAGACGGGGGCGCGGACCGCGCAGATCGGTCGACGCGCGACGAAGCGCGCCGAGGTGACGGTCAGCGTCTCGACGCACGTCCCGAAGCCGCACACGCCGTTCCAGTGGGCGGCGATGGATCCGCTCGCCGAGATCGATCGCAAGCAGACGCTCCTCCGGGAGACGGTGCGCCCCCATCGAGCGGTGAAGCTTCGGACGCACGACGCTCGGGGCAGCGTGATCGAGGGCGTGCTCGCGCGTGGCGATCGTCGCTTGGCGGACGTGATCGAGCGGGCGTGGCGGCACGGCGCGCGCTTCGACTCGTGGGACGAGCAGCTCCGCCTCGAGGTGTGGGAGGAGGCGCTCGCTCATCACGAGGTCAATACGACTCTGTTCCTTGACACGCTCCCCGTCACGTCGCGACTCCCGTGGAGCCACATCGACGTCGGCCTCGAGGACGGCTTCCTCGCTCGCGAGTATCGGAAGGCGCTGCAAGATCGGTTGAGCCCGCCATGCGGTAAGGTCGCGGGGACCTTCGTTCACCACACGAACCTCACCGAAGCCGAGGCCGACGCGCGAAAGCTCGTCTGCTACGACTGTGGTGTCGCGTGCGACCTCACCTCCATGCGCGGGGAGCGCCTCGTGCACCTGCGACGCCTCGGCGCCAACGCGCCCGAAGAGCCCCAGGCCGAGCCGCGGCGCCGCGTGCGGCAACGTCCCGTCGTCGGCGACCCCAACGCAGGTCATCGCCTGCGGATTCGCTTCGAGAAGGTCGGCGCATCGGCGCTGCTAGGCCACCTGGATCTCGTGCGCGAGCTGCCTCGCATCCTCAAGCGCGCGGGCGAGAGCATCGTGTACGGCGGCGGCTTCAACCCGAAGCCGCAGATGGTGTTCACCCCGGCGCTCTCTCTCGGCCTTGCGAGCCTCGGAGAGCTCGTCGATCTCCGGCTCACGAGCTCCTACGAGGGGGACGCGCTCACCGATCTCCTCGCGAGGATGAACGCGGCAAGCCCCGCGGGGCTTCGCTTCGTCGCGGCCGAGGCGCTCCCGTCCCAGGCTCATTCCGTGGCGCGCATGGTGGTCGGCGCGCGGTACCTCGTCGTCCTCGCGCGCTCGCTCTTCGAGGGCGATGCCGAAGCGGTCCTCGCGCAGCGTTGCGCGTCGGCGCTCGCGGCGAGCGAACTCTTGGTCCTGCGTGATGCGAAGGGCATCAAGCGGACGCTCGACGTGCGGCCCTACCTCGAGACCCTCGCCGTCGGCGGTGACGCGGAGCTCGCGCTCGCTCGACGCGCCGGCTTTTCCGGAGATCTCGTCACGCTCGTCGCCGACATGACCATCACGCAGAGCGGCGCCTGCAAGCTGAGCGAGCTCGTGACCGCCGTGCTTGGCGTGGGGCATCCGCATCAAGGTGTGCGCCTCGAGGTGAAGCTCGGTGAGCCCGTGCGCGCGCCGCGTGGCTCGAACGACGAGGTGTCGAGCGATGACCTCGAAGGAGCCGCGCTCGATGCGGACGACGCCAACGCGGCGCGCTCTGTCGACGCGACGGTTGGGCTCGCTGCCGATGCAACCTCGATGAGCCTCGCGAACTGACACGCCGCTCACGCCTCACGCGCGCGGTGTCGTGGCGGGGTCGAGCGCCAGGTCGAGCGGCGGATGGATGACGCGAGGGCGCTCGCGCCGGGCCGCGAAGTGGGGTAAAAGCGTCGAGTCGTATGCGAGTCCTGGTGGCAGGTGGAACGGGTTTCGTCGGCGCTCATCTCGTTCGTGCGCTCGTCGCGCGCGGAGATATGGTCACCGTCCTCACGCGCGACGTCGTCGCGGCGCGCAAGGAGCTGCCGCGCGAGTGTCGCGTCGCGCAGTGGGAGCCGGGCAAGAAGGGCCCGTGGTTCGACGAGCTGTCGTTCGTCGACGCCGTCGTGAACCTCGCGGGCGCGCCTGTCGCGCAGCGTTGGACCGACGCCTCGAAGCGCAACATCAAAGAGAGCCGCGTGCGCGCGACCGCATCGCTCGTCGAGGCGCTCGACGCGGCCGGCTCCTCTCGGGCTCGCAACGCGCGGCGCCCTGCCGTGCTCGTGAACGCATCGGCGATCGGCTACTACGGCACGCCCACCTCGGGTGAAGTCGACGAGTCTGGCGGGGCGGGCGGGGACTTCCTCGCCGGCGTCTGCAAGGACTGGGAGGCCGCGGCCGAGGGCGCCTCGAGCCTCGGTGTTCGCGTCGTGGCCCTGCGCATCGGCGTCGTGCTCGGTCGCGGCGGCGGCGCGCTCTCGCGAATGGTCGGGCCGATGGGCGCGTTCGTCGCGGGGCCGATCGGTAAGGGCGACAACGCGGTGTCGTGGGTTCACGTCGACGACGTCGTCGGCATGATCCTCTGGTCGCTCGACAACGAGGCGGTGAGCGGCGCCATCAACTGCACGTCACCTTACGCGACCACCGGCAAGGGCCTCGCGAAGACGATGGCGAGCGTGCTCGGCAAGCCTGCGTTCGCGGCCCCGGAGGCGTTCGTTCGTCCGGTGCTCGGCGACATGATCGAGCTCGTCGTCGGAAGTCAGAAGGTCTTCCCGAAGCGCGCGGTCGAGCTTGGCTACGAGTTCCACTACGCGAAGCTCGTGCCCGCCCTCGAGCGGGCGCTCGTCGCCGACGAGTGAGGTCGCGGGAGAGCGCGCAACGCGCGAGTCGTTGCGGTTCATCGGCCCGCGTCTGGCTCAGCGAGCCGGCCGAACCGGGGCCGCGCAGCGGAACCCGATCGTTGGGGCGCTGGTCGTGGCGAGCTGGTGCTGCCGCGCCGCCGCGTTGACGAGCGTGGGAGTCGCGCCGTCGAAGCCGCCGCCCCGGAGCGCCTTACGATCGCCGGCGCCGGGGCCCTTCGGGTTCACCTGCTCGTCGACTCCGTAGAGCGCGTACCAGTCCTGCGTCCACTCCCAGACGTTGCCGATCAAATCGAGGTGGCCGCTTCGGGTTTGTGCGCGAGGGAAGCTCCCGACCGGCGCGGTTCCCACGTAACCATCGTCGGCCGCGAACATCAGCGTCGCGGGGCGAGGCAAAGACCTTTCGGTGAGCCACGCGCGCCACTCGAGCCCCGCCGCGTTCATGTACGTGTGGTTGCCGGGATCATCTCCCCACGGAAACTTCCGGCCATCCGCGCCGCGAGCGGCGAGCTCCCACTCGGCTTCGGTCGGGAGGCGGTGCCCCTGGCTCGCGCAGTAGGCGTTCGCGCGTGCCCAGTCGACGCAGTTGATCGGGTGCTCCTCGCGCGCCGCGTTTCCTTGGTTGCAGTGCTCGGCCATCGCTTGGAGGACCTTCGCGTGCTCGTCGTCGCGCTGACCGTCTGCCTTCCCGTACGACGGGGTTGCGTCGGCAGGCTTGCACGCGCCCTTGTCGACGCACGCGCGGTACTCACGCGCGGTGACCTCGTGGACGTCGAGGCAGAACGTATCGAGCGTGACTTGGTGGGCCGGCCGCGAGAGCGCCAGCGCCGGGTCGTTCGAGCCCATCGTGAAGCTCCCGCCGTTGACGACCTTCATGCCTCGAGGACACGGTCCCTCCTGCGCGCCCCCAGCGGCCGCGCTCGCGAGCGGTGCTCGTGCGCTTGTCTCGTGCGTCGCGGATGCGGATGAGACGGCGGCGGGGGGCTCCCGGTGGACCGTCGGGCGCAGCGCGAGGTACACGCCAAGGCCGCCGAGCAGCACCCCGCCGAGGGCGATCCGCAGCGCGCTCGTGGTGCGGCCCGCGGCGCTCCCGGTGGAGGTCAGCGGGGCGCTCGTCGCGGCCGGTGGCCCTTCGGGCGCGAGGCTCTGCGGGTGCAGGTGCGCGGGGATCGAGCGCGCGGTGACGGCCGGCAGCGGCGCGGGCATCGAACCCTGGATCATCGGCGGATCGACCGTCGTACCGCGGGTCTGCCAGGCTCCCGTGCCGGGGAAGACGAGCCGATGAAGCTCGAGCCAGAACTCGCCCATCGTCGCGTAGCGCTCGGATGGCGCGATTGCGAGCGCCTTCGTGAACACGGCTTCGAGGTCACCTCCCACGTCGAGGCCGAAGTAGCCAGGGGTCGGCCGCACCGGGTGGCTCGACGCGACGCCGAGCTCGAAGAACGACGCCCCGTCGAGCGCGCGCAGGCCGCCCCTCAAGACCTCGATCAGGATCAGCGCCATCGCGAACACGTCGGTCCAGGGGCCGGTCGCGCCGTATTGGCGACTGAACTGCTCGGGCGCGCCGTAGTTCGGAGTGAACGCCGTGATCTGCTGACCGGTGAGCTGCAGCTGTTGTTGATGCTCGACCTGCTCGCCCATCACCTTCGCGATCCCGAAGTCGAGCAGCTTGCAGCCCACCGCTCCGTCGCCTTCGCTCGTCATCAGCATGATGTTCGCCGGCTTGAGATCGCGGTGGGCGACGTTACGTCGGTGCGCAAGATCCAATGCCGCGGCCACCGGCTCGAGCATCAGCAGCGCGTCGGCGAGGCTCCTCGGGGGCTTGTCCTGGCGCCGCTCGGCCGAGAGGATCCTTTCGAGCGCGTCACCTTCGAGCCACTCGAGCACCATGTACGGGATCCAGCCGCTGTCGCGCTGGAGCTTTCCGATGTCGCGCGCTTGCACGATCGCCGCCGAGCGGCTCGACAGCTCGCTCATCAGCTTGCCTTCGCGGATGAAGTCGTCGAGCAAGCGCTCGCGCACGTTAGGGTCTGCCTCCTCGAGGATGACGAAGAACTTGATGGCGACCAGCTGCTGCCAGATGAGGTGGCGCGCCTGATAGACTTGGCTGAAGCCGCCCTGACCGGCGAGGCCGAGGATCAGGTACTTCTCGGCGACGACCGTGCCCACGATCCCCAACGGATCGCTGAACTTGCCGGTGGACGAGGTAGCCATGACGCGACGGCGAGGAGGATAGCCGCTCGCGTCGCAGCGCCCAACGAATTCCCAAGGCGGGCTCCGGGAACTTCCGACGTTAGGCGTTCGCGCTCGAGGGCACGCGAGGGCGAGTCATCGCTTGGCGCGCTGGGCGGGACTCGAACCCACGACCTTTGGCTTCGGAGGCCAACGCTCTATCCAACTGAGCTACCAGCGCACTCGCGTCGGACCCTAGTCTCGACCCCCGAGCGACGCAAGCGACCCGTGCCTCGGTGAACTTGGCCCCGCGCAGTCGGATCTGCGATCCGCGAGTCGATGCGTTCGGGAGCATGCTCGAAAGTCTTGTGGGCGGCAGTCGCCGTCGCCGTGATCGGCGGTTGCCGTGGCGAGGACGGCAAGCCTACCGAAAAGGTGGCGCCGCCCGACGTCGCGAACCTGAAGACGGCCCCCGTGGGGACTGCGGTTTCCGCCGAGGTCGTCCGCGAACCCGCCATGATCCCGAAGGAGGGCGGCCCGCTCCTCGGCGCGGTGAAGATGGCGATCGTGATCCGCGAGCGTCCCGACCCGCGCAGCCAACAGTTAGGTTACCTGCGCGTCGGGCAGACGCTCACCCGCGCCGAGAAGCCGACGGCCTTCGACGCGTGCCAAGGTGGCTACTACGCCGTGCTCCCGCGGGGCTACGTTTGCGTCGATGAGGGCGCGAGCCTCGATGCCTCGCAGCCGCTCGTGAAGGCGAAGCTCACGGCGCCGGATCGCTCGAAGCCGCTACCGTATGCCTACGCCTTCGTGCGCGCGATCGCGCCGCGCTACTACCGGCTGCCGAACTTCAAGGAGCAGCAGCAGTACGAGATGGCGCTCGATCGAAACCTGCGCTCGTTCGAGCGCCTGAAGGACAAGTGGACGAGCTACGAGGTCGGCGCAAACGACGTGCCCCTCGACGAGTCGGGCAGGGTCATCGGCGAGGCGCCCGCCGACCCTCCACAGCTTGATGAATATCAACGTTTTGGCGGGGTCGCTGGCGGGAAGATCCCGTGGTTCTTCGATGGCGGGCGAAAGATCCCGAACATCTCGAACTTCGCGGTACCCGAATACGCCGTCATCACGAACCGCATCAAGCGGCACGCGGGGGTCGCGCTCATCGGTGCCTTCGCCGGAGACCGCCGCGACTTCGCGCTCACGACCGACTTACGCCTCATCCCCACAAGTAAACTGAAGCCCGGGCGCGGCTCGGCGTTCCACGGCGTCGAGCTCGAGAAGGGGTGGTCCCTTCCGGTCGGCTTCGTGAAGAAGGATGAGGTCTACCGCTACGAGAAGCTCTCGGGAAATCGCTGGCGGCGCATCAAGACGCGCCTCGCGCACGGCAGCTCGGTGCAGCTCTCGGGCGAGTCGAAGGGCGAGGGCGAGAAGCGCTATGTCGAGACCCACGACGGCGACTGGTTGAAGAGCTCGGACCTCGCGATTGCCGCGAAGACGTCTTCGTTGCCGTCGTTCGCCAAGGGCAAGCACAAGTGGGTCGACATCTCGATCCTGCGCCAGACGCTCACGCTCTTTGAGGGTGAGAAGCCGCTCTTCGTGACGATGGTGTCGACCGGAAAGGACGGCCTCGGTGACCCGAAGACCACCCACTCGACTCCCGTCGGCACCTTCAAGATCCGCGAGAAGCACGTCACGACGACGATGGACTCGCAGAGCCTCGGGAGCGAGTTCGAGCTGAACGACGTGCCCTGGGTCCAGTACTTCCAGTCGGGCTACGCGCTCCACGCCGCGTACTGGCACACCGAGTACGGTCGGCCGCGCAGCCACGGCTGCGTGAATCTCTCACCGATCGACGCTCACCGCATCTTCGGCTGGACCGAGCCGCCCGTTCCCTCGGGCTGGCATGGCGCGAGCGCGGGCGAGTCGATGGGCGAGGGCACCACGGTGCACATCCACCCGTGACGTCGGTGTAGGCTGCGCCCGTGGAGGTGGCGCGGCTCGTCCTCGCGATGGTGCTCGGCATCGTGCTGCCGCTCGTCGCGCAGTATGTCGACCGCTCGCGCATGGACCCCGCGTCGCGCGCGCGCGGCTGGAACGGGGCGACCTGGGGCGCGGCGCTCTATGCCTTTGGTCCGCTCTCGATGCTGGGCTGGTGCTGGGTGACGCGAGCTCCCTACCGACGCGTGTGGGTGGGCGCGCTGTCGACGGCTGGGCTCGTGTCGCTCGTCGAGCTCGCCGACGTCGGCTTCGGCCTCGCGCTCGGACGTGCGGTCGCGTCGCCCGCTGAAGTCGCGACCGTCTTCGGGGCGACGGCCATCGCGGGGGCGGTGCTGCTCGGCCTCTTCGAACTCGTGGTTGCGGCTCGTCGCCGGATGAATTGAGATGCCGCCGTGTTTCTCGCCTGGTCTGCGCTGACGCTGTTCTCTGCGCTCGCCCCGCCGTTCGAGCGCGGTCGAGACCTGCCCCTCGCGCTAGGTGCTTCGAGCTGGTCCGAGGAGGCCCTCGGCGCCGTGCGCGGCATCACCGTCGGGCCTATCGAGAGCACGGTGCATCCCGGGGTGGGCTACGGCACCGATGCAGGCCGCGCAGCTCTTGAGGAGGCGCGGCGCATGGGCGCGACGTGGGTGGCGCTCACGCCGTTCGGACGCGTCTGGGACCTCACGGGGGGCGGCGTTGATCGCACCTTCGAGGCGCCCTACGTCGAGAACACCGAGGCGGTCCTTCGGACGATCGAGGATGCACATCGCCTCGGATTGCGCGTCATGCTGGTGCCGCATCTCTGGGTCGAGACCGGCGGCTGGCGCGCGCAGATTGATCCGGGCGACGACGCGGGCTGGGCTCGCTGGGCCGCCTCCTATCAGCGCTTCTTGCTCCACTGGGCGGACGTGGCCCAGGCGGGGCACGCCGAGATGTTCAGCGTCGGCGTCGAGCTACGCAGCTGGGTGACGACGCGTCGAGCCGAGAGCTTTCGTCCGCTCGTCGCCGAGGTGCGTCGTCGCTACTCGGGGCTGCTCACCTACTCGGGGAACTGGGACGACATCGCCAATACCGTGATCTTGGGCGACCTCGACGTCATCGGAGTGAATGCGTTCTATCCGCTCACCGACCGCGAGAGCGCCTCCACGCCCGAGCTCCTTGAGGGCGGCCATCGCGTCGCGCGCGAGCTGCGTGCCCTCGCGGAAGAGTGGCGCAAGCCCGTGCTCCTCACCGAGATGGGCTACACGAACCGCGCCGATCCGGCGCTGCGCCCGTGGGAGTGGCCAGACTCGATGGTCAACGTCCGAATCGACGAGGACGCGCAGGCGAGCGCCTACAAGGGGCTGCTCGCGCCGCTCGCGGATGAGCCGTGGTGCGCTGGCTTCTTCGTGTGGCGTACCTACGCCGATCCTGGTGACGTGTCGCAGGAGGCCGAGTGGGGGTACTCGCCGCGCGGCAAGCGGGCCGAGCTCGTGCTGCGCGACGCCTTCGCGGCCGAGTGGGCGGGCGACGGTCACACCGACCGATTCCATGCGCTCACGACGCCGCGCGCGCGCACGCCGGGGATCCATGCCTTTGAGCTGACCCCGCCGCGGGCTCAGTAGTCGCTGTCGTCGAGCACCGGCACGGGCGGGACGACGAGGCTCGGTGTCGCGACCGCGGCGGCGCCGCCGTCGAGGTACTGGTACCGAAGCATGTTGCCCACCACGGCGGCGACGTAGTCACGGGTTTCGCGAAACGGGATGCGTGCGACCCAGAGGTCGAGGTCTTCGTCGGTGCGATGCGCGAGCCAGGTGTGAACCGCGTGGGGGCCTGCGTTGTAGGCGGCGGCGGTCACGGCCGGGTTCTCGCGGTAGCGCGAAAGGAGCTTCTTCAGGTAGTGCGCGCCGAGGCGGATGTTGACCGACGCGCGCGCGACGTCGTCGTCGACGAAGGTCAGCCCCGCCTCCCGCGCGGCCCTCGTCGCGGTCGTTGGCATAAGCTGCATCAGCCCGCGAGCTCCCACGGGGCTCGTCGCCCCTGGATCGAAGGCGCTCTCTTGGCGCATCACGCCGTGGACGAGCCCGCGCGGCAGCGAGTGCGCTTGGTCCTCGCGCGCGACGAGGCCCGCGTACGCGTCCGGATACACGCAGCGCCACGCCCAGCGCTCGTCAACGCCCGGCGCTCGCATCAAGAGCTCGCGTGTGACCCGCTTGTCGCCGACCTGAAGGCGCCTCCGCGCAGTGGCGAGCCTCCCGTAGGTCGCGCAGAGCGCCTCGGCTTCTCTCCCTGCGTATGCTCGGGCGAGCGTGTCTTCGCCTTGAATGAGGCGCGCCTCGGCGAGCTCGTCAAGGCCGAGCGAGGCGAAGAAGCCTGCCGCCGCTGGAAGCTCGGCGTCGAGCGAGCCGTTGGCAGGCCCTCGTGAAGGCTCGACCGGCAGGGCGTCGGCGGCGTGGCCCGCGCGGACGAGGCGCGCCGCGGCCAGCCACGAGGCGAGCGTGAGAGGCTCTCGTGCGACGAGGTCTCGCCAGATCGCGACAGCGTCCTCGCGATCGCCTGCGAGGTAGGCCGCCACCCCCTCGAGTTCGCGCAGCATCGCGCTGCGGCGTGACTTCTTCGAGGCCTTCCGGAGCTCGGCGAGCGCCTTGCGCGCCTCCTTGGCTCTGCCGCTCCCGAGCAGCGCGAGTGCCCGCGCGTGAGCAACGCCATCCTCGTGCGGCGGCTTCATCGACGCGAGGTAGCGATCGAAGTTGACCCGCGCCTCGTCGTGTTTGCCGAGGAGCGACTGCACCTCGGCGAGGCGCACCCTGGCGCGCCCCGACCATCGCGACGTGGGCCTCGCGTCCGCGAGCTTCGCGAATCGCGTCGCTGCCTCACGGAGCTGCCCTGCGCGAGCCGCGGCCCGCGCCGCCTGATAGCGAGCCTCGCTCGCCGCGTCTCCAGTGACCTCGCGCGAGGCGATGTCTAGGGCCGTCGTTGCCTCCGCGAAGCGCCGCGCGCGAGAGAGAGCCTTGCCCCACACCAGCGCGAGCTTTCCGCGCTCGACGCCGGCCTGCGCGCGAAGCTTGTCGAGGGCGCTCCGGATCGCATCGAGGGTGTCGGGGCTCGCCGCGCGCTCGACGACGGCGAGGCGTTCGTCGAGCGAGGGGGGCGCACCGAGGCCGTCGAGCGCCGCAAGCGAAGGGAGGCCGTGCTCGGGCTCTTCGCGCAGGATCCACCGATGATCGGCGATCGAGGTCGCGTGCTCTCCGGCTCGCTCGGCGAGCGATGCGCGCGTCGCGCGTGCGAGGGCGCGCCTCCGCTTGGAGCGATCGGCGAGCAGGACCGCGCGATCCGCGGCGGTCCGCGCGAGCTTTGGATCGGCGTTCCCCGCGAGCGCATTCGCGACCTCGAGGGCGTCATCGACGCGATCGCTGGTGAGCAACACCTCCGCGCTCGCCGGATCGAGCGTTGCTCGGAGGAGGGCGCGAGCCCGTAGGTCTTTCACCTCGGCCGTCGCGAGAGGGAGCGCCTCCTCGAGCTTGGCGAGCGCCGCCGCCGCCTCGGCGTGATGGCCCGACTTCCATGCCGCGAACCCGAGCACGAGACGGATGGGTGCCTCCGCCCGTCGCGCTCCCGGAAGGCTCGCGAGGAGCTCGTAGGCGCGCTGCCACTCGTGATGACGGAGGGCGAGCCGCCAGTCCGAGTCGGGCGCGCCGTCCGTAGGCAAGAGGCCATCGAGGTTGGGAGCGGGCGGCTCCGCGGTCGGCTCGCTCGGTGCGGCGCTCGACGCCGTCGGGGGCGGTGTTGCGGCAGCGCTCGAGGAGTGTCGCCCGCATCCGCTCGAGCCGCAGCTCGAGGCGAGCACCACGAGGGCGCTCGCCCCCAACGCGCGCCGGACACGCTTCGCGCAGATCTTCCCCCTCACGCGTTCATCGACCTCGGGCCACTTCGCCCGCGCGCTCGGTCACGCCATCGGGACCGCGACGAACACGACGTCTTTGGTGTCGATCTCGACGGAGAGACGGAAGGGCTTGCCGTGCTTGTTCGTCAGCTGCAGCTCGACCTGCTTGATGCGGTTCGAGAACGGCGCGAACTTCACCTCGACGGGCGTCCCGGTTTTCTCCTGGCCGGAGAGATAATCGTCGTAGAGGCCCTTGTAGTAATCCTCGGGCTCGACGTTCCGAAGGTCGGTCGCACCCTCGACGTCGTCGATGGTCGCTTCGGCGTGACGCTCGTCGAGGTGCAGCGGCGCCGTGAACGCCGCGGCCGCTCCGCCCGCCGACTTGGACACGCGTCCGTCTTCGTCGGAGTTGTCCTCCTGCACACCCGTTAGCTGGTTTAGCAGCGAATTCAGTCGAAACACGAGCCCGCCGTACAGCTTGTGCTCGAGCTCGAAGCGGATGTCTGTCTGGCCGTTGAGCACGGCGAGGAGGCCCTCCTCGAGGTCCTCGACCGGCTGTGACACGAAGCGATCGACGATGTGCGCTGCGATCGACACCAGGACGAAGCCGACGATCAGTGCGAGGCCGAGCGCTGGGAGCATCGACGAGATGGTCCCAAAGGGCTTCGACTCGATCACGGCCGCGACCACCGCCTGCTTGCCGTTGCCGTAGTTCGACAGACCGCGCGCCGCGCCCTCGAAGTTGGCGCCGAGGCCGCCGAGCACAACGGTCTGGTCCGACCCGAGCGCCTGGCGCGTCGACGGGACCGCCGCTTCCATGGCCGCTGTCGCGTTGCCGGTCCGCGCGAAGATTGCCATCTCGTCGCCAGCGGGGACCACCGCGAAGAGGGGCGTGTTGTTCGCCAGGTTGCTCGCGGCGTTCAGCCGCTCGAGGAGCGCGCGCCCGAAGGCGATGCCACCTACCACCTGGCCCGCGTTGTTGCGGATGGGTGCGTACGACGCGAGCATCTGGTGGTTCAGCGCCTTGCTGATCCACAGGGCCGAGCCCGTCTTACCCGCCGTCACCGCTCGCAGGAGATCCGGGTAGATCTCGCCGAGCTGATCGCCGCGCGACAGCTTGCTGTGGTCACGGCCGACGACGACGCCCTTGTCGTCGAAGACGTAGACGCCGGCGGGCTTGATGTCGGCGAGGTCACCGCCGGTGGCGAGGGCGCGTTCGGTGACGAGGTCCGCGAACTTTGTCGCGATCTCTCCGCGGCTCTCCGGGGTCGCGGCGTCGAAGGCGTCGTTGGCGGCTTCGTCCGCCGCTTGAGTCGCGAGCCAGCGCTCGACATGCAGCGTCTCGACCTCGAGCTGCGCGGCGGCCGCGTTGACCGCCGTGCGAGCGGCTCCCTTCGAGGACGGGTCGCCGAAGGTGAGCCGCACCAGCCCGAAGCACAGCACGCTTACGATCAAGACGATGCCGCCGAAGACTCCGATGAATGTATCGCGCATGCCGCGCCGCCCTCTCGCTCTCGAGCCGTTCGTTCGCCCACGCGGCCCGCCCGCGAGGCGTCTCACGCTACCACCGCGCGCTTTCGGGCCACAACAGGCGTTTCCGGGCGCGCGCCACCATTGTCTTCGAGCGCGCCTTGCGTATACTCCGCCCCAGAGCGTCTCGGCGACCGTCGCTTGGACGCTCTGTGGTGGGTATAGCTCAGTAGGTAGAGCACTGGATTGTGGCTCCAGGTGTCGCGGGTTCAAATCCCGTTACTCACCCCAACGCTCGCAGCGAGGTCGCGCCGGCCCCCAAGCCGGTCGAAGCCTACGCAACGCCTACGCAACGGAAGCCACTCGGCGATTGATCCCGTCGCGCCGCGGGGTCGACCCCGGTCTCATCGGGACGAACGAACGCGTTGTTCGTCTACCGCGGGCTCGGCTATGACGTCGCCCCATGAGCCGCCCTTGGTCCCTCGACACCGCCGCGATCCACGCCGGTCAGCACGCTGATCCCGTCAGCGGCGCGGTGATGACGCCGATCGTCCTCGCCAGCACGTTCGCGCAAGAGAGCCCCGGCCGACACAAGGGCTACGAGTACTCCCGCAGCGGCAACCCGACCCGCAAGGCGCTCGAGGAGTGCGCCGCGGCGCTGGAGGGAGGCACCCAAGGGTTCGCGTTTGCGAGCGGACTTGGCGCCTCGACGACGATCCTTCACACCCTCGCGCCAGGCGATCACTTGCTGTGCGGCGACGACGTATACGGCGGCACCTTCCGCCTGCTCGACAAGGTGATGAAGCCGCTCGGGATCGAGTCGACGTTTCTTGACATGAGCGACGCGGCCAAGGTCCGTGCCGCGCTTCGACCGACCACGCGGATGATCTGGATGGAGACGCCCACGAACCCGCTCCTCAAGGTCTTCGACATCGCCGCGGTCGCCGAGGTCGCTCGCGCCGCGAGCGTCCCGCTCGTGGTCGATAACACGTTCGCGACGCCGTTCCTCCAGCGCCCGCTCGAGCTCGGCGCGACCGCCGTCGTGCACTCGACCACGAAGTACTTGAACGGTCACTCCGACGTGGTCGGCGGGCTCATCGTCACCGCGGACGCAGCGCTCGCCGAGCGCGTGGGCTTCCTGCAGAACGCGATGGGCGCGGTGCCGAGCCCGTTCGACTGCTACCTCGTCCTCCGAGGACTGAAGACGCTTGGGGTTCGTATGCGGCAGCACGTCGCGTCGGCGCAGTTGCTCGCGGCGCGCCTCGAGGAACACCCCGCGATCGAGCGCGTGCTCTACCCAGGGCTCCCGAGCCACGCCGGGCACGCCCTCGCGATGCGGCAGATGAAGGGCCCGGGCGGGATGATCTCGTGCGTCGTGAAGGGCGGCGTCGAGCCGGCTCGTCGGATGCTCGAGCGCCTGCAGATCTTCGCTTGCGCGGAGAGCCTGGGCGGAGTCGAGTCGCTCGCCGAGAGCCCGGCGATCATGACGCATGCGTCGATCCCGCCCGAGCAGCGCGCCGCGCTCGGCATCAGCGACGGCCTCGTGCGCCTGTCGGTCGGGATCGAGGACGTCGAGGACCTCTGGGACGATCTGCGAGCTGCGCTCGCTTGACCCGCTCCTCGCGGCGCCCGTCTCTAGCGGTCGCGGCCGCGCGGTGGTAGACGGTCGAGCAGCCATGATGACCTCGACCCGTCTCTTGGGCGCCGTCGGCGCCACGCTCGCGCTCTTTTGGTTCGGCTGCAGCGAGGCGGTGCCGCCTGCAAGCCAGGGCGCGTTCATCGCCGAGTTTCGTCAGCCCGACGGTGGCAAGTGCAAGGTCGCGTCGCACCCGATCAAGGTTGGCTCGGCCACCGTCAAGGATCTCTTCGACCTGCGCACCGACTCGGTCGATGGGACGACGGTTCAATGCACCGTGACCGAGGCGAGTGGCGGCTACACGGTCAAGGGACTCATCGACGACGGCGACGGAAACCAGATCGACTTCACGATCCCGTCGATCTCGGCGAACGCGTCCAAGGCTGCGCCTGTGAAGGGAAACGTGGGCGTTCGCAGCCCGAAGACCGGCGACACCTACCGCTCGCCTGGGAATGATTGCTCGTTCTGGCTCGAGCGGGACAATGGGGCGAAGGGGCAGGTCGGCTCCGGAATTCTCTGGGTCTCGTTCGAGTGCCCCAAGATCGTGAACCTCGGCGAGGCCTCGGAATGCAACATCGACGGGACGACGTTCAGCAGCGTGATCGCCATGCAGAACTGCGACCAGTGATGAAGCGAGCGCCTCGTCGCGCCGGACGCTCTCGTCGATCCGCGCGTCAGGCGACGACTCGACTGGTGAGTGCTATCACTTTCCGATGAGCCTTGACCCGGCACGGCCGACGCGATGGGCGCTCGTCGTGGTGGCCGCCTCGCTCGCGTCCGCCACCGGGGAGCTTGCCTGCGGCACGACCGCCGCGCCGAGCCCTTTCGCCACAGGCCCGAGCGGGCAGGGGGGAAGCGGTGGTGGCGCTGACGTCGGCGCAACCGGCAGCGGAGGCGAAGCCGACGAGACGCTCGGAGGGCCGTGCACCGTCGACGCGCAGTGCGACGACGGTGTGGCCTGCACGCTCGACGCCTGCGAGCTCGGCCTTAGCCGTTGCCGACACCTGCCCGACGACTCGGTCTGTCAGGACGCGCTCGTCTGCAACGGCGAGGAGCGTTGCGACGTGGACGCGGGGTGCTCGCCCGGCGCGCCGAAGACCTGCACCGACGGAAATCCTTGCACGATCGACACGTGCGACGAGGCGACCAACAGCTGCAAGACCGAGCCTCGCGACGCCGACGCCGACGGCGACCCTGACGTCCACTGCGGGGGCGGCGACTGCGATGACGGCGTCCCGCTCGTCTCGTCGCTCCAGTCCGAGGTATGCGCGAACGCCATCGATGACGATTGCGATGGGGTGGTCGACGAGGCGGGCTGCGGCGCTCCGATGCACGACGACTGCTTCGACCCGCTCGAGGCTGCGGCGCCCGGGACGTACGCGATGTCGACCGTCGCGGCGAAGGCCGATTACGCCTCGAGCTGTCCGGTCGAGAACTCGCCGGCGGCGCGCGATGTGGTCGCGGCGGTGTCGGTTCCGACGGGCCTCCACGACGTGCAGCTCACCGTGCGCACCGAGTTGGCCGACGCGGCCGTCGCGCTCTTCGGTCAGTGCGGGCCGCCGGGGCCCGAGGCCGCGTGCAGTCGGGGATTTCCGCATCCGCAGGGGGGGCGCGTCGCCAAGCTCCGTGCGCGCAGCGTCGGCGACGCGCAGAAGCTCGTACTCCCCGCGATCGTGAGCTCGGACTCGGCCGTCCCGATCACGCTGCGCTACGAGCTCCTCGCTCCGACGACCGCCCCCGCCAACGAGACCTGCGGCACCGCGGCTGCGCTCGCAGACGGCGTGCCGCAAACCGCGTCGTTGCCGGGGACCAAGGTCGACCTCGAGACGGCGTGCGGCGGCGACACCGGGGAGCTCGTCTACCGATTCGAGCTCACGGAGCCGCGTGACGTGGATCTCTTCGCGGCCTCCGTCGACGGCGACGGAAGCCCGGTGCTCTCGCTCCGCAACGAGAGTTGCGCGCTCGCGACCGACGAGCTCACTTGCGCGCTCGCGCCCTCGGGAGCGGCGAAGGCTCACCTGTACCGGCGCGCGCTGCCGGCGGGCGTTCATCACGTCGCGGTGTCGGCTTCGGCGCCGACCGACGTACTCGTCACGCTCGCGACCTCCTCGCCGACGTCAGCTCCGCCTGACGAGTCGTGCGTCGGCGCTCCCACCCTCGTGCCGGGCGCGACCGTCGACGTCCCGCTCCTCCTCCACCAGGACGACGTCGACACCGGCTGCCTCCCGGGCGGCGTCGACGCGGCGTACTCGCTCGAGCTTTCGACGACCTCGGACGTCCTCGTCGTCGGTCGCTACGCGAGCGGAGACGCGGCCGCGGTGGCGCTCGCCGAGAAGGCGTGTGGGCCGCAGGATGGCGTCGCGTGTGCGGTGGGGTATGTCTCGCCGACACGCGCGCGCGCTCACGGCCTCGCGAAGGGGAGCTACCGGGTGCTCGCCGAGAGCCAAGGCTCGCTGCCGATGCAGCTCACGGCGTTCGTGCGGCCTTCGGCTCCGCCCGTGGTGGTGCCGTTCTCGGACGCCTGCGCCGACGCCCTGACCATCCCTCCGACAGGGGGGCTCTTCAAGGGCACGACGAAGAACGCCAAGCCCGACTTTCCTGCCGGCTGCGACCAAGGCAACCAACCTCCGAAGACCGCGGCCGACCAGCTCTTTCGCCTCGAGCTTGGGGCCCCGAAGAGGGTCGTGTTCGACATGCAGGGCTCGGGCTACGCGACCGTCTTGGTCGTGCGCGAGGGACCCGGCTGTCCTGGGAAGGATCTCCCTCAGGCCTGCGCTGCCGGGTATTACCCCGATCGCAGCTTCCTCGATCTCACGCTCGCGGCCGGGACGTATTACGTTCAGGTCGATGGGTTCGCGGGACAGAGCGGGCCATGGTTCCTCGACGTCTTCACCGCGGAGCCGACCAACTAGCGCCGCCTTTGCCGCCTCGCGCCGGGGTGTTATGACCTCCTAGCGCGGCGGCCCGGGCCCGTTCCCCTCGCGGGCCGCGCGTCGAATGCCATGCTCCAACGCATCGCCACGATCGCCTACGGCACCTACCGCGAAGCCGTCCGCGCGCGAGTGCTCCTCGGGCTCGCGGGCGTCGCGGTCGCCGTCGCGTTCTACTCGCTCGTCGTCGGCGCGTTCACGCTCCACGAGGCTCCGCGGGTCGTCGCCGACCTCGGCGCCATGACCGTGAGCGTCTTTTCACTCGCGGTCGCGATCCTGATCGGGGCGACCTCGCTCCACCGCGAGCTCGAGATGAAGACGATCCTCCCGATCCTCGCGCGCCCGATCGCGCGAGGTGAGTATCTCGTCGGGAAATACCTGGGCATCATGTTGGTCGTCGCGGTGTTCGTCCTCGCCGAGAGCGGGCTCGTCCTCGCGATGAGCGCGGTGCTCGGCGGCCGGTCCCCCGTCGTCTCGGTCTGCAGCATCGCCGGGCTCGCGCTCGCGCTCGCGTTCGCCGTTTGGCGTCTCCCGTCGGCGCGTACCGCAGCCCCGATCCCCTGGGCCATCGCGATGTTCGCCGTGGGTGTGGGCCTCGCCTCGACGGCGCCGGCCGAACGTTCGCTGATCGTCTCGTCGGGCGCGCTGACGTTGATGGAGGTCGCGATCGTCTCTGCGATTGCGATGCTGTTCTCGGCGTTCTCGACGCCGTTCCTGTCGGCGCTGCTCACGCTCGGCACGTTCCTCGTCGGGCGCAGCGCAGACACGATGTCGCGGCTCCCCGTGAAGGTCTTCGGGCAGGTGATGCACGACGTCTCGGCCGTGCTCGCGAAGGTCGTCCCGAACCTGCATGTCTATGTTCCGGCTCGCCCGCTCCTCACGGGCGAAGCGGCGGACGGGAACTTGCTCGGGTATGTGCTTCAAGCCGGCGTGCAGAGCGCTGGCTGGGTGCTCGGTCTCCTCGCCGTCGGCGCGCTCGTCTTCCAGCGGCGTGACTTCACGTGAAGCGGGCGCTCGTCGTCGTCGCAGTCCTCGTTGCCGGGCTCGCCGCGTGGACCGTGCGCGTCGTCGTCGGCGGTGAGCGAGCCCTCGACGCGAGCGATGCGGCCCTCGACCGGGGCGACGCCGACGCCGCGATCGCGGAAGCCCGACGAGCCGCGAGCTTTTACGCCCCCGGAGCGCCGCACATCGAGCAGGCGTACCGGCGGCTCGGCGCCCTCGCGCGGGCGGCCGAGGAGCATCACCGTCGCGACACCGCCCTCTACGCTTGGAGGGCGGTCCGACAGGCAGCTCTCGACACCCGGTGGCTCGTGACGCCTCACGCGAGCGACGAGGCTCGCGCGGCGTCGGAGATCGCCAGGCTGTCGGCGCTCGGTCGGCACGAGCGGGCCGAGCCGGATCGCGCCATCGAGGCGGCCGAGCTCGCTAGGCTGCGCAGCGATGAGCGGCCTCGAACGCTCTGGGTCGTGTTCCTTGTGCTCGGGCTCGCGCTGTCGTCGGGCGGGTTTGCGTTCGCAGCTCAGCGGGTCGCCGGCGTCGCGCGCCTCGAGTGGGAGAAGGGCACCCGGCCTCTCGTCGTCGGCGCCGTGGGACTCGCGCTGTGGCTGCTCGCGTGGTGGCGCGCGTGACCGGGCCTAGGCGGATCGTCTCGCTCGTGCCGAGCGACACGTACACGCTCGCGCGTCTCGGTCTTGGCGAGCGGCTCGTCGGTCGCACGGAGTACTGCGTCGCGCCCCGGCAAATCCTGGGCGTTCCGACGATCGGCGGGACCAAGAATGCCGACGTCGACGCGATCCTCGCGCTCGAGCCGGAGCTCGTCGTCGCCAACCAGGAGGAGAATCGGCGAGCCGACATCGAGCGGCTCGAGGCCGCGGGGGTAAAGGTCTTCTTGTCCTTCCCCTGCACCGTCGCCGAGGGGCTCGCGCACGTGAGGGCGCTCGCGGCGCTCTTCCCCGAGCTCGAGCTGGAGCCTCTGTTGGAGGAAGCCGAGGCGCGTCTCGCGCGTCACGCTGCGGCCGAGCGAGGGGACGGACTCCCGACCTTTTTTCCGATCTGGATGGACCCGCTGATGACCGCCAACTCGGGGGCCTTCCTGTCCGACGTCCTCGAGCTCTCGGGTGGTCGCAACGTCTTCGCCGATCGCGCGCGCCGCTACCCGCTTCGAGCCGACCTCGGGCTGCGACCCGCGGTGTCCGCGCCGGGACGCGACACCCGCTATCCGCGGGTGACCCTCGACGAGGTCGACGCCCGGCGGCCGAGGCTCGTCCTCTTGCCCGACGAGCCGCACGAGTTCTCGCCGAGCGACGCCGCCGTCTTCGAGGCGCTCGCGTGCCGGCCCGAGGTCCGCTTCGTCGATGGCAAGGCGTTCATGTGGTACGGCCTCCGCGCGCTCGAAGCGCTCGATGAGGTCGCCGCGCTCATCGAGGCTGTGCGCTCGACCTGACGGGCGCTTATCGCGCTGTCGCCTCGACGAAGCGCGCAGGCCTTGCTACGACCGAGGGCATGAGTTGGACGCGAGCGACCGTCCTCGCCGAAGTGCGAAGCGTCATCGTCGAACACGCCGATGAAGGCACCGAGGTAGGCGACTCAACGGAGCTCGTGTCCGACCTTGGGATCGACTCGCTCGGTGTGATGGAGCTCGTCGGCGACCTCGAGGACCGCTTTCGGCTCCGCATCACCGATGCCGATCTGCGTGACGTCGTGACGCTCGCCGACGTCGCGCGCGCGATCGCGCTCCGGCTCGAGGGCGAAGGCCGACTCCACGCCAACGAGGAGGGGAAGCCATGACGCTTCGCACGATCTGTCAAGCGCTCGAGGACGCTGCGAGCGCGACCCGCAACGGCTTTCGCTTCATCGACGACGACACGCGCGCCGAGCCGTTCTTCTCGTTCGGCGGGGTCGAGCGGGCGACGGGATACTTTGGAGGCGCGCTCCAGGCTCTCGGCCTCTCGAAGGGCGATCGGGTCGCGCTCGTGTTGCCGGACAACCAGGACTTCGTCTTCGCGTTCCTTGGCGCGCTGCGGGCCGGGCTCGTCCCGGTGCCGATCTACCCGCCTGCCGGGCTCCGTAAGCTCGACGGGTACCTCGAGAGCACGCTCCACATCGTCGCGAAGAGCGGCGCTCGAATGCTCGTGACCGACCGCGAGATCAAGGCACTGCTCGGCTCGGTGCAGGCCTCCGCGCCTTCGCTGCGTCGAGTCGTAGCGGTCGAGGACATGCGCGGCTCGACGGCCCCGCTTCGACCCGTGTCGGTCTCGCTCGACGACATCGCGTTTCTGCAGTTCACCTCGGGCTCCACCTCGGCGCCGAAGGGCGTCGTCGTGACGCACGCGAACGTCGCTCACAACGTGCATGCGTTCATGAAGCTCGGCATCCGGATCGAGGACGGGAACGACAGCGGCGTGAGCTGGCTCCCGCTCTATCACGACATGGGTCTCATCGGGTTCGTGCTCGGGCCCCTCTACCACCGGAACACGATCACGTTCCTCCCGCCGTACGAGTTCTTGAAGCGGCCCGTCCGCTGGCTCGAGGCGATCTCGCGCCACCGCGCGACGATCTCGTTCGGACCCAACTTTGCCTACGCGCTCTGCTGCAAGCGCATCAAGGACGCGGAGCTCGCCGGGCTCGACCTCTCGACGTGGCGGGTCGCCGGGTGCGGCGCAGAGCCGATCCGCGCGGCCAACCTCGAGGCCTTCGCCGACCGCTTCGCTGCCGCCGGCTTTGATCGGCGCGCGCTGATGCCGAGCTACGGGCTCGCCGAGGCGACGCTTGCGGTGTCGTTTGCAGGACTGGGGACTGGGCTTCGGACCGACGACGTCGACGCCGAGGTGCTCGCGGCCGAAGGTCGTGCCGACCCGCTCGCCTCGAAGGCCGACGTCCCTCCGGAGCGCGTGGCCTCGGTCGTGAGCTGTGGTCACGGCTTCGACGGACACGAGGTTCGCGCCTTCGCCGAGGATGACGCGGCGAGCGCGTCGCCGCTGCCCGAGCGCGAGGTCGGTGAACTCCGGGTGCGCGGGCCCAGCGTGACCTCCGGCTACTTCGACGAGCCCGCCGAGACCCGGGCCGCGTTCGCTGGGGGCTGGCTACGCACGGGGGATCTCGGCTACCTGGTGGCGGGCGAGGTCTACGTCTGCGGGCGGACGAAAGAGTTGATCATCGTCAATGGTCGCAACTACTACCCGCAGGATCTCGAGTGGGCGACGAGCCGGGTCCCGGGAGTGCGAAAGGGGAACGTCATCGCGTTCGGGACCTCGCGTCCGCTGAACGACCGAGAGCGCGTCGTCCTCTGCGTCGAGGCGAGCGTGGCCGACCCCGACGCCCGTGAGTCGTTGAAGGGCGAGGTGCAGCGAGTCGTTCGACAGGCGATCGGGCTCGCCGTCGACGACGTGGTGGTGGTCGAGCCGGGCGTGCTCCCGAAGACGTCGAGCGGCAAGCTCAAGCGGCGGGAGACACGCAGCCTCTACGAGTCCGGTCGGCTCTTCGTGCGCTCCTCGGCGCGCGGGGGCGGTAGGGTCGATGCGGCGCGGGAGCTCACGCGGAGCCAGCTCGGCTACCTTCGCGACGCGGTGTTCGGCGGGAAGCCGCCTCGCTAGCGGCGCGGTCATCCCCCGAGCGGCGCGAGGGACTCCTCGATCGCGCAGCCGAGCGCGTCGACGACCACTGCGTCGCCGAGCAGGGACCGTACGCCCGGCCAGAGCGCGTCGGCGAGGGCGTCGTCGGCGGGGACCGAGATCCCATGGCGCTCGAGCGCCTCGGCAAGCGACCGCTCGTCGGCAAGGGCTTGACGTAACGCAAGTCGAAGCTCGGCTCGCAGGGCGTCGTGGCGACCGAGGCCTCGGACGCAGGCTGCGACGGCGTCGAGCGCCCGCTTGCCCGCCGGCGTGTCGGGCGACCACACGAGGTGCTCGAGCGGTACGGCCATCACCGCGCTCGCGAGCTCCGTTCGCAGCCGCACCATGTCTGGGTCGCTCCGCCGCTTCGCGAACTCGCTCGCGGCCGCGTCGAAGGAGCGGCGCACGAAGGTCGCGAGGTAGCGTCGGATCTCGGGCTCGAGCCGTCGCTCGAACTCGGCTTGAAAGGTTGCGAGCGCGCCCTTCACCGCACCACGCGCGAGGAGCGGGAGCGTCCCGACGAGGAGCGGCAGGCCCCATTCGGCGACGAAGGGGTTGACGCGACGAGAGAAGCCGTCGAGCGCTTCGAAGAGCTGCCCGCTCGCGGCCTCTTCGACCCCCTTCGTCTTCACGATCGCGTCCACCAGCGCGGCGCTCACCACCTCGGGCTCGCCGGCGGTGCGGGCGACGGCCCTCTCGGCTTCGGCTCCGACGAGCGCCCCGGGACTCTCCTCGCGGAGCGAAGCGCGGCGCGCGATCGCGTCGACCAGCGCAGCGACCGCCGGCGCGAGCGTCCCATCGAGGAGGGCGGGGGACAGGTAGGTGTCGAGCATCCGCTCGAGGGCCGGCTCGTCGACGAGGTCAGCGAGCCTCGCGGTGAGCAGGCGTTCACGACCGCGCAGGACGAGTGCTCGAAACGCGGCGCGGGCCTCCTCTCCCTCGAGCCACCGCGCGTACCACGCGAGCTGCGCCGCGCGGACGGCGCGCCTGGTCTCATCGTCGAGGTGCGTCACTTGGCGTAGTCGCAGGAGGGCGTTTCGGTCGCGAGGCAGTGATGCGTCTTCGGGTGGCTCAGGTAGTAGAGATCCGTCCCGTCCGACTCGAAGAACCGCGCCACCAGATTGGTGAGGTAGCTCCCGTGATCGAAGCTCTGGCAAGGCTCGCCGTTGACGAAGGTGTGCTCCCCTTGCGGCACGGTGTACGCGTCGAGGAGACCGGTGATGCGGCCCGCCGGCGCGGGCAGCGGCTGCATCGCGTTGGCGTCCTCTCCGAACGGGACGCCGAGGAGGCGCGGAGCCCAGACCGCATCCACGCTCGAGGTCGCTGCCGAGGCGGTGAGTCGCGCGAGGCGATGCGGGACGGGCGAGCGCTGCTCGAAGTAGCGGTGCTTGCCCTCATCGAGATCGTCGGCGTCCCAGAGCGCCTCCTCGCAGCGTTGCTCTCCGAGCACGCGGGGCACGCAGCGCATCGAAGCCTCGTCGCACCGCGTGCCGGAGTAGCAGTCGCCGTCGCCGGTGCAGCTCGGGTAGCAGGCGCGCGCCTCGCCTTCGAGCGAGGTCCAGGTCGCGTCCGCGTCGGCGGCGTTCGCGCTCGTCGCACACGCGGCGCCTGCGGGGTGACGTGCCAGCGCGGTGATCCCCTCGACGACGTGACGGTCGATCAAATCCTGGTTCGGGGTTCGGCCTCCGAGCGCGTCGTAGAGCGCCTTCGGCGTCACGTAGTCGAGGAGTTCCGGGTACCGCTCGGCCTGGTCGGGCCGCAAGAAGGGTACGGCGCCCGCCGCGCGCGCCTGCGCGATCCCGGAGTTGATCGGCACGTTCATGTCCCCGATCGTGTTCAGCGTCAGCATCGCGTGGGGCGCGATCGTCGCGCCGAACGGATCGGTCATCGATTTCAGCGCGTAGTACGGTGAGAAGCTCACCGGGTCGCCGGGCTCGAGGGCCGCCTGCGCGAGGCCGATGAAGCGGCGCAGCGAGGGCGACTGACGGCGCAGGCCGAGCCCTTCACCGGGGCTCGTGAGCGGCGAGCCCGCCTCGAAGAAGGCCCCCTCGAAGCTCGTGCACGCTTGCCCGGTGCAGGTCGCCGAGCCGTCGCCGCTCTGCGCGCCGGTGAGGTGCCGACCGAGACCCCACGCATCGATCGTGTGGCGCAGGTCCTGGGTCTTCAGGATGCAATGTTCGTAGTCGTCGACCTGATGCTTGCCGTCCCAGAACGTCACGAGCACGCGATCGCCGCGGCTCGTCGGGAGGCCGATGCGAAACCGCTGGGCATCGTCGACGCTCGTGCAGCGCACCTCGCCCGTGTCGAGGTTCTGGACGAGCACCGTCGAGTTGGCGATCGCCGTGGGGTCGACGCACTCGACCTCGACCTCGCCGGTGCCGTTCACGTTGGGCAACACCCAGCGGACGCTTTGCTCGCCCTCCGCGCACATCGTGCAGTTGTCCCCGTTGGCGGAGGTCGCCGAGCATTTCGGGCGAGACGAGGCGGGGATGCTGACGAGCAGCGGTCCCCACAACCGCAAGAGCACGGCCTCGACGACGCCGCCCTGAAACGAGCGTACCCCGATGTCGACGAGCCCCCCGCCGCCCGAGCCTGGGACCGCGCTCGTGACGTAGGCGTCGATGGCGCCGTGGATCGCGCTCAAGATCCCACCGAGCGATTCACCCCACGTCCCGTAAGTCGCGTCCGGCCCTCCGAGGTCCGCTACGCCGTCGCCGTCGAAGTCTCCCGCGACGTCGCCCGTCCCGTCGCCATCGAAATCGCACGGACGGACGGCGCTCTCGGCGTCGCCGTCGTTCCGGCATTGCATCGTCGCCGTGCCCCCGAAGGCGCGCATGATCCGCACGAGCTGGATGTGATCGAGCACCGACTGGCGAACACCGTCGCGGGTGTGAAAGAGGTAGCTCGACCAGAAGTCGCCTCCCGAGTCGAGGTCGCCGTCACGGTCGAGGTCGCGCGCGCGCGTGAGCCCGAGCGCGTCCAGGAACGGTCGATAACAAGCGCCGCCGAGCAGCGCGCCTGCGCCGGTCTCCTCGTTCTTGCTGAAGCTGATGCCATGGCCCATCGCGTTGATGCCGGCCGTGGCGAGGCCGTGCTCGGCCATGTTCCCCGCGTAGAAGATCTGTTCGAGGAAATTACCGGTGTAGCCGTGCCCATACAGGTTCACGTTGAACGGTTGCTGATGCTTCGCGCTCGCCTTCGGCACCATCATCCAGACCTGCACCGTGTCGGTCGTCTCTTCGCCTTCGCCGGAGCGGTAGTTCAGGCGGAAGGCAGCGTTCGGGTCTGTCGACTTGGGGCCGCCTTCGAGCAGGAAGGGGACCTTGTAGGTGCCGATCACCATGTGGTCGATCGCCGAGAGCCGTCGCAAGAGGAGATCGAGCGACGGTCCGCTGGCGAGCCCGAATCCCTGCGAGAGGATGTTCTTCAGCGTGCTGCGTAGATCGTCGAATTTCACGATCCAAAGGTTGCCCGCCTTCTTGGGGCACTGGGCGTCGACGCCGAGCGGGCTCGTCTGCCAGTTCGGCGGATCGGTCGCCCCTTCGTTGAGACCGCCGACCAAGCCGACCGCGCGCTGGAGCTCGAGCACGGGCGGGTACGAGGTCGCGAACCGCGCGAACGGACCTGTCCCGTAGAGCCCGTCGCGGAGCCGCTTGAGATCGTCGACCGTCGGCTGCGTCGTGAACGACCAGAGGAACGAGACGCGCCCGAGGCCGGTGCCCGCGACGTCACCCCAGTAATTCGCGAGCTTTGGGTTGTCGATCGCCGCCTCGACCTCGGTGGCGGCGACGCGCTGCGCGGCGTGAAACACCTGCGGAAATGGCGAGCGAACGGGGTTGCCGAGGCCGTCGACGGTCCGGTCGGTGACGACGACGGCGTAGCGCGTCATTTCATCCATCGGGATGAGCGGGCGGAGCACCAACGTATCGGTCTCGCGCTCGTACCAGTCGAGGAGATTGTCGGCGATGCAGCGGTCGCGAAGCTGCCGCCTTTGGCGGCACTCGGCGCTCGCGTACGGCTCCCCGCTCTCGGGTGCGTCGCAGATCGGGTCGGGCCCCGGGCAGATGTTTTCGCGCGCGAGGTTCGGCCGGTCGAGCACACCGTCGTAGTCGCTGTCGTGCTCCGGGGCGTAGCTCGTCACGGCGCCGCCGTTGGTCTCGTCGACGGTCTCGAAGAGCAGGTTGCGTTCGCTCTTCCGCGGGTCGTTCGCCCAGTACTTGTCGAGCTGCTTCAACGTGTAGTCGAAGTTGCCGTTGCCCATGTCGAGTGGGATCGGCAAGCCGGTCTTCAAATTCACCAGGTAGACCGCGTCGTTCGCGAACTCGTAGTCGTCGCCCTGGTGACGCTTTCGAAGGTTGTCGAGATCGAGCGCAGCGCCCGCGTAAGCCGCGTACCCGTCGGCGTCGCGGTCGACGTCGAAGCCGACGGTCACGGGCGCGAAGGTCCCCCAGCCCTCCATCTGGCTGAAGCGCTCGCGCGCCTGCGTCTCGAGGTTCGTGGGAGCGATCAGGCTCGCGTTCACGCGCAGCCCCGTCCGGCTCGTCGGGTCGGGCCACGTGGCGGTGTCGTTCGGCAGCGGGATCGAGGGCAGCGGCCGGGCCCCGAGATCGTACCGCACGACGGAGCCTCCGCCGTCGGGGGTGCGACCGTAGTCGAGCGGAGCGCGACCGACGTCGCAGCCGGCCCCCGAAAGCCCGATCGTCAGCGCTCCGAGGACCACTCGCTTCCACACTCGCACCGTCGCCATGTCGTCTCCCTCGTGTCCGTCTTGCGGCCCGTCGGTGGCGCGTCCCGGGGGGCATCGGAGGCCCCCTGACGCTGCCGCCTCGTGCGTCGAAATCCCAACGCTTTCGGTAGTCTACGGGAATAGACGACGACTGAGTGCAAAGAAATACAAGTGCGTGACAATCGCTCGGGTGGGGGATGGTACGACTCCGTCCGCCCATGAGCATCATCCTCTGCGTCATGTATTTCTCGGTCCTCGCCGTCCTCTCGGCGTATGGCCTCCATCGAGCCCACCTCGTCTACCTGTGCTGGAAGAACCGCCGGGTGATCGAGCGCGTCCCCGAGCTCGCGCCTCGCCGCGCCGACGCGGAGCTCCCGATGGTGACGATCCAGCTCCCAATCTTCAACGAGTCGACCGTCGTCGTTCGCCTCCTCGAGTCGGTTGCGAAGATGGACTACCCGAAAAATCGCTTGCAGCTTCAGGTGCTCGACGACTCGACCGACGAGACCGTCGCCATCGCGCGCGACGAGGTCGAGAAGCTCCGCAAGCGCGGGTTCGACGCCGAATACGTCCACCGCGTCGATCGCGTCGGCTACAAGGCCGGCGCGCTCGACAACGGGCTCAAGACCGCCAAGGGCGACCTCATCGCGATCTTCGACGCCGACTTCGTGTGCAGCCCCGACTTCGTCCGCGCGATCGTCGGCCACTTCGAAGACCCGAAGATCGGCTGCGTTCAGGCTCGCTGGGCGCACCTGAACCGCGACGCGTCGCTGCTCACGAAGATCCAGGCGCTCATGCTCGATGGGCACCACATGGTCGAGAACCGCGCGCGTTTTGGCGCCGGGCTGCTCTTCAACTTCTCGGGCACTGGGGGCATGTGGCGTCGCGTGGCCATCGCGGACGCGGGCGGCTGGCAGCACGACACGCTCACCGAGGACCTTGATCTCTCTTACCGCGCGCAGCTCCGCGGTTGGCGCTTCATCTACCGCCCCGACGTCGTCTCGCCGGCGGAGCTGCCCGAGGACATCGCCGCCCTGCGCGCGCAGCAGCACCGCTGGGCGAAGGGCACCGTTCAGACCGCGCGCAAGTTGCTCGGTCGCGTGGTCTCGAAGGACAGCGGGCTCACGCTCTCGCAGCGGTTGGAGGCGCTCTTCCACATGACGCCGCACTTCGCGTACCCGCTGATGGTGATGCTGAGCCTGCTGCTCCTCCCCATCCTCCTTACGGTCGAGGCGACGAACTGGAAGATCATGCTGCTCATCGACCTGCCGATGTGCATGGCGCCGGTCGGCTCGCTCGCGTCGTTCTACATGCTTGCCGAGGCCTCGCAGGGCCGCTCGCGGCTCGGCGCCATCAAGCTCCTTCCGGCGCTGATCGCGCTCGGCGCGGGCCTCGCGCCGCACCTCACCCTGGCGGTGAACGACGGGCTGCGCTCGGGCGGCGGCGAGTTCGTGCGAACGCCGAAGCATGGCAACAGCCGCGGCCGCTACAAGGCCATGTCGAGCCTCCCGCTCGGAGAGCTCGGCCTCGCGCTCGTCTCGGCGACGAGCGCCGTGATGTCGCTGGTGATGGGGCACTGGTTCGTGTTCCCCTTCGTGTCGCTCTTCACGCTGGGCTACGCCCACATCGCGATTCTGGTGATCACCGACCACCTTGGCCGGAAGCCTGCTCCGGTGGCGGCGCCCTCCGAGGAGGTCGACGAGGCCCTCGACATGGCGCACTCCGGCATCCGCCCGAGCAACAAGGGCACGCTCGCTTCGACCGACGAAGAGCTCGCCGCCTGACGGCCGCTCACCGCGACGCGGCTCCCGGCCTCCCGGTGAGCCGCGGTTCGTTGCGTCTGGACCTCGGACGGGCTTGCTGGCATTCTTCGCCGTCGGCGGGAGGGCACCATGACGGAGTCTACCAAGGACAAGCGGACCACGAAGTTCGAGCTCGTTCAGGCGGTCTACGGCCAGCTCGGCGGCTTCTCGAAGAAAGAGGCCGCGGATCTCGTGGACCAGGTCTTCGAGCTGATGAAGGAGACGCTCGGTCGTGGCGAGACGATCAAGATATCCGGCTTCGGGAACTTCGTCCTTCGTGACAAGCGCGAGCGCCAGGGCCGCAACCCGCAGACCGGCGATCCGATCGTCATCACCTCGCGGCGCGTGCTCACGTTCAAGCCGAGCCAGCTCCTCAAGGAAGACCTAAACCCGGAGAGCGCCGAGGCCGAGGCCCCGACCAAGCGGGCCTGACCGACGGACATCGTAGCCGCGTGAGCCGCCCTCAGCTGCCCGACAAACTCTACTTCCGGATCGGAGAGGTCTCGGAGATCGTCGGCGTCGAGCCGCATGTCCTGCGCTACTGGGAGACGGAGTTTCGCTCGATTAGGCCCGAGAAATCGCGCAAGGGGCAGCGGGTCTACTCGCGACGCGACGTCGAGACGCTCCTCAAGGTGAAGGAGCTGCTCTACGGCCACCGCTACACCATCGCGGGCGCGAAGCGAAAGCTGAGGGGCGAGGGCGTCGAGCCGCTCGACGAGGCCGATCCGACCTACCGAGAGATCCGCAGCTTGCGCGCGGGGCTGCTCGCGCTGCGCGACGATCTCGCGAGCGCCCTCGCGTCGTTCGAGTCTCCCGGCGCGACGTGAGGTTCGACGCCCCGGAGGTCCGCGTCCAGGTGACGCTCGACGGGGCGGAGGAGGCGTTGCCGCGCGCGCTCGACCTCGGCGGGATGGCCGGGGCCCGCGTCGTGCTGCACCGCGCGTTCGCGCTGCGCGAGGTCCACACCACGGTTGCCTGCGTGGTCGCGCCGACGACCTTTTGGGTGCCCGGCCTCGAGGCGACGGTCCTCGATGCGGCGTCGGCGAAGGTCCGCGCGGGGGCGAGCCTCGCGACGCTCACCCCAGGGCAAGTGCGTGACGGTCGACCGATGGAGCAAGGGTTCACAGGGGCCGGGCCGGGGCTCCGCGCGAGCGGTCGGCACGTCCTCGGCTTCGTCGGAGATGAGGCGGACCTGCTCGTCTGCAGCGCGGTGTGCGTCGAGCCCGAGGGCGACGGCTCGGCTCGCTCGGGGTGTGACGGGGCGGCGGCGGCCTCCACGGTCGAGGCCGCGTTCGTCGGCGCGCCTTCGCCTGGTCCGCTCTTGAGGCTCGCGCTCGCTGCCGCCGACTCACCGCGCGGCGCGGTCGCCGTAGGTCTCGTCGCAGGCGCGCTCGTGATCGTGGCGCTCTTGCGGGCGCGGCCACGCCCAGGTCGCACGCACTGACGGCCGGGGCTCAGCGGCGCGCTCGACGCTCGGCGAAGAACGCCCGCAGCACGTCGCTGCACTCGCTGGCGAGCACGCCCGTCGTCACGGGGAAGCGGTGGTTCAGCCGCGGGTCGTGGCCGAGGACGAAGAGCGACGACACCGCACCCGCCTTCTCGTCGTGGCAGCCGTACACGAGCCTCCCGATGCGCGCGTTGACCAGGGCCCCCGCGCACATCACGCACGGCTCGAGGGTCACGACCAAGGTGTGTCGCTCGAGCCGCCAGCGCTGCGTTCGCTCGGAGGCCTCCCGGAGCGCCTCGATCTCGGCGTGCGCCGTCGCGTCGCCCCGCGCTTCGCGGCGGTTGTGACCGCGCGCCACGACCTCGCCGTCGGGCCCAAGGATCACCGCGCCGATCGGGACATCGCCCGCGGCCGCTGCGCGCGCGGCTTCCTCGAGCGCGAGCCGCATCGCCGCTTCATCGTTCACGCTCGTCAGCGTAGGGGCTCGTGCGCGCGAGGTGAAGGGGGCGTGACTCGGCGCGTCGCGCGCGCCGTCACTTGTTCGAGATGGCGAGGTTCTCGACCTTCGTGTAGTCGCCGTCGTAGCCCTCGTGAACCGAGAGGACCTTCATGGTGCGCGGGTTGACCACGGTCTGTTGCGGCGTCGCGAACGACGAGCTCGCGGCGAACGCGTAGTCCGGATCGGCGCCGACCGCGATCTCGGTGAGGCCGTACTGCGTCTTCCACTTCCCGGCTGCGGCCAGGTTCGGGTAACCACCGTAAGGATCGTCGATGATCAGCGTGAGCACCTTCACGTTGAGGCCCTGAGCCTGCCACTCGTCGATGTGGGATTGGAGGTACTTCGCCTCCTGGCTGCACGGGCCGCAGCCGAACTGCGAGGTGATGACCAGGATCGCGTGGATCCCCTTCGAGCCGTCGGGGTCGAACCAGTCCTTGATCGCGAGGGTCTGCGCGGGGCCGTTGCCGTCGGGGTAGCCCTCCCAGGTCAGGTTCTCGGGCACCACCTTGCCGACCTTCACCCCGTAGGGGCCTTGCGGCCACGAGACCGGTCCGCCGCTGCCCGTGCTCGCCGCCGTCGACGCCACGCTCGACGCCACGCTCGACGCCACGCTCGACGCCACGCTCGACGCCACGCTCGATGCCACGCTCGATGACACGCTGCTTGCCGAAGACGACGACACCGAGGTCGGGCCAGCGCCGCTCGCGACGCCGGTGGTCACGGTGGCCGTGACGCTGGTGCCCGCGCCCTCGTCTGTGCCGCCGGTGGTCGCGGGGCCGCCGCTCGTCACGCCGCTTGCGCCGCCCCAGCCGTTGCCGCTGGATCCGCTGAACTCGGAGTCGAGCTCGATGCTCGAGGCGCCCGTGATGTCGTTGCAGGCGACGGCGACGAGGCCCGCAAGCCCAACCGCGAACCCGGCGATGAAACGGTCGCTCCTCATCAAATGCCTCCGCCGTCAAACTGCAAACCGGCCAACCGGCCGATGCTTGCGGCCAGGATTATCCTGTACGGATTGGATTCGTCAAGAACCGTTCCGTCTCCTTGGCCGACGTGTCAGCCCGCCCGCGCGGCGCTCACTTCAGCGACGACCGGAGCACCACCATGGTCGCGAGCGTCGCGCCCTTCACGTCGCGGAGGCGCGCGGTCAGCTTCGGGTCGGCCGCCTTCGTGTCGAAGTCGAGCGTGGCAAAGTGATCGCCCGCATCGAAGCAGGCCACCGTCTGCGCGTCGGGCTCGCTCGAGGCGGGGCAGGTGCCGCCAGGATTCGCGAGCGCCGACGAGACGATCTCCGGCAGGTCGTAGGCGCCCGCTGCCTTGCGTCGCAGCTTGCGCAGCTCCGAGCGGTGCACGTCGCCGGCGAGCAGCACCACCCCCCCGATCGCCTTGTCGCGGATGAGGTCGAGGAGCGCGGTCCGTGCACCCGGGAAGTCGGCCCACGTCTCGCCGCCATGCGCGCTCCACATCGAGCCCGTGACGAGCAGCTTGAAGGTCGCCGTCGAGGCGAGGAGTGCATCCTCGAGCCACTTCGTTTGGCCGCTTCCCAGCATCGTGCCCTTCGGATCGCTCTCGGGGCTTCGGTAGTAGCGATCGTCGAGCAGGAAGAGCTCGACGTCGCCCCAGCGGTAGGTCGAGAACACGCCCGGCGTTCCGGCGACGCCGTACGTCGCGTTGGCCCAGTACTCCTTGAAGACCCGCAGCGCGTTCTCCTTGCCGGGGCTCGAGCCGAGGGTGTTGTTGCCGACGTAGTCGTGGTCATCCCACACCGCGAGCGTCGGCGTCGTCGCGAGCAGGGCGGCGCGCTCGGGCACCTCGAGGGCGCGGCGATAGTTCCAGCGCAGGCCGCCGACGTCGGGGGTGTTGCCGTAGTGGTTGTCACCGACGAACAGGAAGAGGTCGGGCGTGACGGCGGCGATCGAGTCGAAGATCGGCTGGTCCCAGAGGCGCGCGCATGATCCGAAGGCGAGGCGCAGCGGCGGGTGCGTCGCCGCGGGGGAGGGGGTCACGAACGAGCCCGTCCCCTTCGTCGAGGGCACGCCGTCGACGTCGAGCGACAGCTCGTACGCCGTGCCGGCCTCGAGCCCGGCGAGGTCGAAATGGGCGGTGAAGTCGGTGTGCGGCGACGGCAGCTCCGTCGCCACGATCGCGGCCTGACCTGCGGCGCCCTTTTTCTTCAAGCGAAGGTTCAGCTTCCGAGTCGCGTCGGCGCGCACCATCACGCGCGCGCTTGTGGGGGTGACGGCGCCGACCAGCGGCCCGTGCGTCACCGGCTCGGGGTAACAGGTGACGCACGCGAGGTGCAGGCCGAGCGGGTCGAGGTAGCTCTCGACCTCGATCCCGCCCTCGCTGCCGAGCGCGACGTCGAGCCCGTCCTCGCAGTACACGGGCTTGCCGTCGAACTGGATCTCGAGGCAGGCCGGGCGATAGCGGTCGGTGCCGTTTTGGCTGCGCAGCTCGACGCGGTCGATCGCGGCGAGCGGGAGGTCTACGTCGTCGAAGTGGTAGACATCGAGCTCGCCGACTCGAAAGTCGTTCACGTCCGCGACGTTCAGCGGAAAGCAATCGGTGGACGTCAGGCAGAGAGCGAGCTCGTTCTTGTCGGTGCCGTCGTTCGGGCCGCTGCCTGTGCGCATGGCGAGCGAGAGATGCGACAGCACGTCGGGCATGGAGCCCCCGCTGCCACCCCCGACGCCTCCGGCCCCGCCGCTGCCCGTCGCGGGCATCCCGCCGAAGCCACCGGCGTTCGCCGCGCCGCCCGCGCTCGCGACCGAGACACCGCCTGCGCCGCCGTTGGCCGTCGTCGAGGACACGGTGTCGACCGGCAAGCTCGCCCCCTCGCTGCCGCAGGCGAAGGTTCCGAGGAGGCCAAGGGCGAGCGTCGAAGCTCGGAGCGGGCTGGACATGGTGTCGAGTCTACACCGAGGGACTCGCGCTTGACGTGGACGGTCCGCGAGCGCTCACCGCGGCATCGTCGAGGCCCCACTCGGATCGCGCGGGCCCGGCGATGGCGCGAGCGCGGGAACGAAGAGGGGTAAGCTGGCGCGCCCAGTACGATTCGAACGTACGACCCCAAGCTTCGTAGGCTTGTGCTCTATCCAGCTGAGCTATGGGCGCAATCGAGGGCCCTCTTCTACGACCCCTTGCCACGGCGTGTCAAGCGCACGGCGACGAGCCCCAAATGAAAAACACGCGGCCACCGCCCATAGGTGCCGCGTGTTCGACCGACGCGAGGAGACACGCCGATCTCAATCGCGCTCCGGAAGAAGCGCGGTGCCCCACCATTCGTCAACGACCGGGAGAGAGACGGACCGAAACGAGCGACGAGCGACAACGAAGAACGAATCGACGACCACGAGGAACGATTCGCCGACGCCGACGGTTTCGAGACAAACCACCGAGGTCGACTCAGGCGACGCCTCGAGCCACGAGGTCAGCAGAGGCGCTTCAGCGGCTCGTGCGGGTTGGGAGGCACGAGCACGAGGTCGCAGGGAAGCCAGACCGAAGGAAGTCAGCGCGAACGAAGAAAGACAGGACGAAGGAAGAGAAGAGAAGATGCGAAGGAACGAAGCAAAGGAGGCTACCGTCGCGTCGCAGCCCACCGCGACGCGCGTGACCGCTTCGTTAAGCATCGTCCGTGCCAGTTGGAATTCATCGGAAAATCGCTTGGAAACCTTCAATCAACGGAACACACGCCCAGCCCGTGAGGCGCCGCGGCGCGCGCGACCCCTGACGCGTCAGTCGTGGTCACGAGGTCGCTCGAACTTTTTTTCATAGCGACGGTACGGTGGCGTGCTGCGGCGGCCCGAACACGCCCGCGTGCGGAGCTTCGGCGTGGCAGCGCGCGCAGGCCGACAAGTCGCCCTCGACGGCGACGCGCCACGACGGGTCGAGCACCTCGAACGCCCAGTCGAGCGTTCCAGGAGAGGTCCCGGGCGCGAGCTTCGTCATGGTGAACAGCAGCGTCAGGCCGTCGCTGCCTGCGGGGTGAAGCCGCTCGACCAGGCGGGCCCCCGTTGGCCAGGGAGCGCGCGGGTGCCCCTCGGCGTAGGCACGGGCGCCCTCGTCGACGAGGACCGTTCGCTCGTGACCCCCGACGCCGTGCTCCGAGCGCTCGCGACCTGCGACGGCGAGGAACGCCGCGGCCGCGTGGACCCACGGGCGGCGCGCGGCGAGCGGCACCACCCGGGGGCGCGGGGGGGCGAGGAGCTCGGCCGTCTTCCCGGGGGGGCGCGAGCTCAGGTCCCAGTCGAGGTCGGGATCGAGCGGAGCGGGCGCGGCGCCGCACCCCCACGCGAGGAGGAGGCCGCAGGTCACGGGCAGCGCGCCGTGGGTGGTCGGTCTCGAACTCCGCCTCATCGACTCGAGGATGCTAGCGTACTACGCCGTGGCGCACGCGCTCTTCCGCTCGTCGATCGCCTCGTCGCCGCTCGTCGCCGCGACGCTCCTCAGCGCCGCGCTCTCGGTCGGCCTCGGTTGCGGCCCGGCGCGCTCACCGGCGGACGATTCGCGGCCCGCCGCGGCCCCGGCGGTGAGCGGTTCGTCGACGTTGGCGAGCCCGCCGCTCGCGCGCATGGTCACGGCCGCTCCCATCCCGACCCAGGAGCCGCCGCCCTCTCTCTCGCCTCCGTTGACTTCTGTCAATCGCGTGCTGCCCGCCGGTGAGCTCGCGGCGACGCGCTTTCCGCCGGCCGATGTCGCGCCCCCGCACGTCCGCACCGCCGCGCCGGGCGACGGCGTCTGGCAGCCGGTCGTGGGGCCGCTGCGTGAGGGCCAACCGTTGATGGCGCGGACGCGGCTCCACGGTCACCCGATCCGCCGCGACAAGTTCATCGACGTGGTCGCCGTCGATCGCGCGTACGTCGAGCCGGTGCTCGTCGTCGGGTCGATCGAGCCCGAGGCCCCCGCCGTCCCGGCCGAGCGGCGCCCGGGGCTCGTTCCGGTCGAAGACCACCCGCGCTTGCTGGCCGTGCTCAACGGCGGGTTCATGCAGCGCCATGGCAAGTGGGGCATGCGCGTCGGCGAGGACGAGTTCACGCCGCCGCGCGAGGACGGCTGCACGATCGCGCGCCGCCGCGACGGAACCGTCCGAATCGGCAGCCACGCGACGCTCGCGCTCGGGGGAGACGTCGACTGGTACCGCCAGACGCCGCCGTGCCTCGTCGAGGGCGGCAAGGCGCACGAGCGGCTCACGCGCGAGCCCGGCAACGCGCTCTGGGGCAAGGCGATCGACGGCAAGGTCGACATCCGGCGCTCGGCCCTCGCGCTCGATCGCAGCGGCCGAGTCCTCTACTACGTGTTCAGCGAGTGGAACAACGCGAGCGAGCTTGCGCAGGCGCTGGTCGCGCTCGGGGTCGACGTCGCGGCCGAGCTCGACGTCAACTGGTCGTACACGCGCTTTTACTGGTTCGAGCCCGGGGCAGGGGCGACGCCGAAGGTTCGCGAGGCGCTCGTCCCGAAGCTCGACGCCGACCCTCGCCGCTACGTCGAAAAGCCCGCGGAGCGTGACTTCTTCTACCTCCGGCTGCGCTGACGTCGCGCCTCGCGCCCCCGAGCCCGAGCACCCCGGTCACGAGCGACAGCCGAGGCCGTTCGGTGTAAAGGGGCGGTCATGGCCAACGACGCGAGCGTTCGCGAGAAGCGTGCCGAGATCCGCCGAGGCGGCGCGCCCAAGTACCACGAGTCGAACACGAAGCAGGGCAAGCTCTTTGCCCGCGAGCGCATCGCGCGGCTCTTCGACGAGGGGAGCTTCGTCGAGGACGGCGCCTTCGCGAACTGCCGAGCCGAGGGCCTGCCGGCCGACGGCGTGATCACCGGCACCGGGACCATCGGCGGGCGTCGGGTGTGCGCGATGGCGAACGACTCGACCATCAAGGCGGGCTCATGGGGCGCGCGCACGGTCGAGAAAATCCTGCGCATCCAAGAGACCGCGATGCGCTTGCAGTGCCCGATGGTCTACCTCGTCGACTCGGCGGGCGCGCGCATCACCGACCAGATCGACATGTTCCCAGGCCGACGCCACGCGGGACGAATCTTTTACCACCAGGTCGCGATGTCCGGTCAGGTGCCGCAGATCTGCCTGCTCTTCGGGCCCTCGGCGGCGGGGGGCGCGTACATCCCGGCGTTCTGCGACATCGTCGTGATGGTCGACAAGAACGCGAGCATGTACCTCGGCTCGCCGCGCATGGCCGAGATGGTCATCGGCGAGAAGGTGAGCCTCGAGGAGCTCGGCGGCGCGCGCATGCACTGCTCGGTGTCTGGCTGCGGCGACGTGCTCGCGAAGACCGAACCCGACGCGATCGCCTACTGCCAGCGCTGGCTTGCGATGATGCCGCAGAGCTTCCGCGAGAAGGCTCCGGCCGCGCCGCCGCGCGCACCCAAGGCCGGCCGAGCGATCGCCGACATCGTCCCGGTCGACGAGAACAAGCCGTTCGACATGTTCGAGGTGATCGACACGCTGATCGACGAGGACAGCTTCGTCGAGGTGAAGGAGCGCTTCGCCAAGGAGATGATCACCGGGCTCGCGCGGATCGACGGGCGCGTCGTCGGCGTCGTCGCGAACCAGCCTAAGCACAAGGGTGGCGTGCTCTTCGTCGACTCGGCGGACAAGGCCGCGCGCTTCATCTGGCTCTGCGACGCCTACAACATCCCGCTCCTCTACCTCGCCGACGTCCCGGGCTTCATGATCGGGACGATCGTCGAGCGCCAGGGCATCATTCGCGCGGGCGCCAAGATGATCGCGGCCGTGAGCGAGGCGACGGTGCCGAAGATCAGCGTCGTCGTGCGCAAGGCCTACGGCGCGGGCCTTTACGCGATGTGCGGCCCCGCCTTCGAGCCAGACGCATGCCTCGCGCTGCCGACCGCGTCGATCGCGGTGATGGGTCCGAGCGCAGCGGTCAACGCCGTGTACTACAACAAGATCCAGGAGGTCCCCGAGGGGCCGGAGCGCGATCGGATGGTCGAGTCGCTGCGCGACGAGTACCGCGCCGACGTCGACCTCGAGAAGCTCGCGAGCGAGCTCGTGATCGACGACATCGTCCCCGCCGACGAGCTCCGCGGAGAGCTCGTCCGGCGCTACGCGAACATCGCAGAGCGGCGAGGCCTTCGCCCCGAGAAGAAGCACCTCGTGCCGCCGGTCTGATGCGGCGCGTCTCCGCGATCGTCACGCTCGCGGCCCTCGCGGCCCTCGCGGCCGTCGGTCGAGACGCGCGCGCGGATGCGCCGGCGAGACCGCTCGTGCGGCACCTCGTCTCGCCCTCACGCGCACGGTCGAGCGCGCTCGTCGATCCGGAGGGGCGCGTCCCCATGCTCGTGCGCGTCCCTGCGGCCGACGACCCGCGAGCTCACGGCCTCCTGCCGGTCGCTCCGGGGCTCGGCGCGATCCACCTCGCGCCGGGAGACGTCGAGGCCTTCGCCGCCGCGCACCCGGCGCTCACGCTCACCACGGCGCCGCCGCGCCGTACGCAGCTCGATTACTCTGGGAACAACTGGACGAACGCGAGCTCGTTCCGCAAGGCGGCGGGCGTCGACGGGACGGGGGTCGTCGTCGGCATCCTCGACACCGGCGTCGACGTCTCGCATGCCGACTTTCGAGACGCGAATGGTAAGTCGCGAATCGCATGGCTGCTTCGTCGCGAGCCTCCGCTCGGCCGACATCCCGAGCTCGAGGCCCGCTTCGGGTGCACCGACCCAGCGCAGTCGCCGTGCGCGATCTACTCCTCGGTCGAGCTCGACGAGCTTATCGCGGCGGGCTCGCCGCCAGGCGACACGAGCGGCCACGGCACCCATGTCGCGGCGATCGCCGCAGGAAACGGCGGGCTCTCGGTCACGAAGAAGCCTCGCTACGTCGGCGTCGCGCCTGGAGCGACTTTGGTCGTCGCGGCGCCGTCGAGCGAGGGCTTCAGCGACCCGGACATCTTGAACGCGGCGCGCTTCATCTTCGACCGAGCCGACGCGCTCGGGCTGCCGGCGGTCATCAACGCGAGCCTCGGCTCCGAGTTCGGGCCTCATGACGGGACGAGCGAGCTCGAGCGTGGGCTCGCCGCGATGATCGGCGAGGACGCGCCTGGGCGCGCGGTCGTGGTCGCGGCAGGCAACGACGGGCAGCTTTACGAGAGCGCGCGCGGCGACGGACCCTACGGCATCCACACCGAGGTGCGCGTCTCCCGGCACGGAGTGACCCGGGTACCCATCGTCTCCCCTGGTGCGTCGGGCACCATTGTCGGGGCGGGCTTCGTGTGGCTCACCTTCGATCCGGAGGACGAGGTCGACGTGGCGCTCGAGGGTCCTCTTGGCGCGTCGATTGGCTTTGTCGGTCCCGGTGACGATCGCGGGCATCGCGGCGACGAGGTGGTCGCGGGTGTGATCAACGGTCAGATCGGGGACGGTTACCTGCCGGAGGGGACGAACGGCGCCATCGTCTCGTGGAGCGGCACGTGGCCCGCGTCGGAAGAGATCGCGGTGGTCCTCCGCGGCGACGGGCACGCGAAGCTGTGGCTCACCGCAACCGGGGGCGCGGGCTACGGCAACGGGCTCGGCCTCATGTTCCCGCGTGCGCGGCGGAGCGGAACGATCGCGGTGCCCGCGAGCCACCCCGAGCTCATCGCGGTCGGGTGCACCGTGAACCGCCGCTCGTGGCCGATGCTCGAGGGCGCGGTGCTGGTGCTCGCGGAGCTCGAGCCCGACGACGTGTGCTCGTTCAGCGCGGCCGGCCCCAACGCGCTCGGCGTGATGAAGCCCGATCTCGTCGCGCCGGGCATGAACCTGGTGTCCGCGATGTCGCGGAGCGTCGACCCGCGCACGAGCGACGCGCCGATCTTCGCCTCGTCGGTGTGCCCGGCCGAGACCCAGTACTGTTACGTGGTCGACGAGACGCACGCGGTCTCGAGCGGAACGTCGATGTCGGCGCCGCAGGTAGCCGGCGCGATGGCGCTGCTCCTCCAGCGCGATCCTTCGCTCACGCAGCGGAAGCTCTTGCAGCTCCTCCAGGCGAGCGTCGCGCAACCGACCGGGGCGCTGCCCTTCCAGGTCGCTGCGGGCCCGGGGCGGCTCGACCTCGCTCGCACGCTCGACCTCCTCGAAGGGGGGACGCTCGGGGTCGAGGCGAGCGCTGCCCGCAGCTTCTGGAACCTCGGCGGCGATTACTTGCGCCCGCGCCTCGATCGCACGCTCGACGGCGTGGTCGAGCTCCGCGACGAGGAGGGGCGCGTCGTCGGCAGCGTGCCGCCAGGCGAGCTCGAGGTGCGCGCCGTCAACGCCCGTGTGGTAAAGCCCATCACGCGCGTCGCCCCGGGGCTGTGGCGCTTCTCGGTGGCCGGCGAGGCCGTCCCTGCGGGAACCCTCGCGACCGTCGAGGTGCGGCATCGCGGCGTCTCGCTGGGGAAGAGGACGCTGCCCGTCGCGGCGGATCCGTGGCTCGCAGACGGCCGCCTCGTCGCGGCGGGCGGCTGCGCCGCATCACCTTACGCGGAGACGACGCGGCTCTCGTTCGGCTCGTGGGGGTGCGTCGCGCTCGGCTGGCTCGCCGCGCGACGCCGTACGGTCACTTCTTCGCGAGCTCGGCCTCGATCGCGGCGGTGATCTGCTTGTCATCCGGCACGACCGCGTGGCTCCAGTGCTTCACGAGCTTGCCGTCGCGACCGATGAGGTACTTCGAGAAGTTCCACTGCGGCTCGAGAGTCGCCTCGGGGCCGGGGTTTGACTGCTTGGCGAGCCATGCGAAGACCGGCCGCGCGTTGGCACCCTTGACGGGTGCGATGTCGAAGGTGTCGAAGGAGATCTTGTAGTTCGCGTTGCAGGCTGCGGGATCGCCACCCTGGTTGCCGAAGTCGTTGCTGTAGAAGCCGAGCACCTCGAGGCCCTTCCCCTCGTAGCTCGCCTCGAGCTTCTGGAGCGCGGTCGACTGCCCGGTGTACCCGCAGAGCTCGGCCGCATTGAAGATTAGGAGCACCTTGCCGCGGTACTCGCACATGCTCGTCGGCTTTACGTCACCGACCTTGGTTTCGCTCGTCGCGAACACGCTGTCGGCCGCCGCGGGCGGATCGCACACGACGTTGCCGCCGCCCGCGCCGCTCGTCGCCGCGGAGGAGGACTGCACCGCGGTGCTCGAGGAGGCCACGGCGGTCGAGGCCGAGGCCGAGGTCGTGGTGCCGGCCGCACCGCCCGAGCCCGCCGCCGCGACGCTGGGCGCCGCCGAAGACGACGAGCCCGACTCTTCGCAAGCTGCTCCGAGCGCCACCAGCGCCGCTGCCCACACCACCGTCGAAAGGCCCTGATTCATTGCGAACGCTGCGCGCATGGGAGGTTCTCCTTGCGGCGGAGCATAGCGGATCGCACACCGTTGTCGTGTAAAATGCCCCGGCCTCGCGGGCCACGCTGCCGAATGCCCATCTACCGCCTCGACGAACGCCTCGCGTTCCCGCCGCCCTCGCACGCCGATCCCGATGGTCTCTTGGCGGTCGGCGGCGATCTGCGCTCGGAGCGCGTCCTCCTCGGTTACGCGAGCGGCATCTTCCCGTGGCCGGAGCGCGGCTACCCGCTCCTCTGGCACAGCCCCGATCCGCGCTACGTGTTGCCGAGCGCCGAGCTCCACGTCCCGTCGAGCCTCCGCCGGGTGATGAACCGCGGTGGGCTCCGCGTCAGCCTCGACGAGGCCTTCGCCGAGGTGATCGAGCGCTGCGCGTGCGTCTCGAGGCCCGGGCAGCGTGGGACCTGGATCACGCCCGCGATGCTCGAGGCCTACGTCGAGCTGCACCACCTCGGTTACGCGCACTCGGTCGAGGTGCGACTCGCGAGCGACGGTGGGCTCGTTGGTGGGCTCTACGGCGTGTCGCTCGGCGGCGCGTTCTTCGGCGAGTCGATGTTCGCGGACGCGCCCGACGCCTCGAAGGTCGGCTTCGTCACGCTGGTGCGGCAGCTCGCTGCGTGGGGGATCGAGCTCGTGGACGCGCAGGTGCACACGGCCCACCTCGAGCGCTTCGGGGCGCGGCCGTGGCCTCGGGCGCGCTACCTCGCGGAGCTCGACCGGCTGCTCGAGCGGCCGACGCGCGTCGGTACATGGCGCTTCGACCCGCCGGCCTCGCGTGGTACGGCGACGACATGACGCACGCGCGGCCGACGGGCCTCGTCCTCTCGCTCGCGGTCCTCGGCTGCGAGCCTCCGCCCGCCGAGTCGCCTGACGGCTCGACCGCGAGCGCGTCGACGAGCGTCGCGGTGACCGCATCGTCGAGCGGTGGTGGAGGCGCGGGGATCTTCGACCCGTGCAAGCGCTGCGGGGCGCCGGCGGCGGTGGGGACGCTCGCGAGTCCGGACCTCGTCGAGGTGTCGGGCATTGCCGCAAGCGCGCTCCACCCCGACGTGTACTACGTCCACAACGACTCCGGGGACGGCGCGCGCCTCTTCGCGATCGACGCGAGCGGCAAGGAGCGCGGGCGCTTCGACGTCGACGGTGCCTTCGCCGTCGACTGGGAGGACGCGGCGGCCGGGCCGTGCCCCGAGGGGCGCTGCGTCTATCTCGCCGACATCGGTGACAACCTCGCGAAGCGCAGCTCGTGCACCGTGTACCGCGTTCCGGAGCCGAAGACGCTCGTTGGGACGCAGAGTGTCAAGGCCGAGCCGCTGCACTTCACGTACCCCGACGGGAGCCGCGACGCCGAGACGCTGCTCGTGCACCCGACGACGGGCGAGCTCTTCATCGTCTCGAAGGTCGTCGTCGGCGCGTCGACGCTCTACCGTTTCCCGATGCCGCTCACGCCGGGCGCGACGGTGGTCCTCGAGAAGCTCGGCGAGGTGCCTTCGCCGAGCGGCCTCACCCGCTTCACGTCGGGCTCGATTCACCCGCAGGGCAAGGGGATCCTGCTCCGCGCCTACACGATGCTCTACCACTACCCGCTCGAAGGGAGCGTCGCGGAGGCGCTTGCCGCCGAGCCGTGCAGCGCGCCCGTCGCGGTCGAGAAGCAAGGCGAGGCGGTCGAATGGACGGCCTCGGGCGACGGCTATGTGACCATCAGCGAGGGCGCGTCGGCGCCGGTCAATCGCGTCGGGTGCCCGTGACATGCCGTCGCGACGCACCGGTTGGTCGCGGGCGCCGAGTCGCCTGGCCGAGCTCACCGCGCGCGTCGGAGCCTCCTGTCTCGACTTGACGGAGAGCAATCCGACCCGGGCGGGGCTCGAGGCTCCCGACCTCGTGGCGCTCCTCGGAGACGGACGCGGGGCGCGCTACGCGCCCGAGCCGCTCGGTCACCCCATGGCCCGCGAGGCCGTCGCAGGTTACTACGCGGCGCGCGGGGTCACGATCGATCCTTCGCGCGTCGTGATCACCGCGAGCACGAGCGAGGCGTACGCGTGGCTCTTCAAGCTGCTCGCCGACCCGGGCGACACGGTGCTCGTCCCGTCGCCCTCGTACCCGCTGCTCCCTTACCTCGCCGACCTCGAGTCGGTGCGGCTCGAGCGTTACCCGTTGCTCCGTGAGGAGCGCTGGCGCATCGACCTCGCCGCCGTCGAGCGCGCGCTCGTCGCGACGCGGGCCCGCGCGGTGACGGTCGTGCACCCGGGGAACCCGACCGGCGCCTTCACTCGTCGCGATGAGGCTGAGGCCCTCGCCGCCCTCGCGCGTCGTCACGACGCGGCGCTGGTCGTCGACGAGGTGTTCGCGGACTATCCCGCCGGCCCGACGCTCCCGGCCGATCGCCTGCCGACGTTCGCGGGGACGACCGGAGGCTTGACGTTTATCATGAGCGGCCTCTCGAAGGTCGCGCTCCTGCCGCAGCTCAAGCTCGGCTGGATCGTGGTCGGAGGCGAGGACGAGGCGCTCGTGGCGGAGGCGCTCGCGCGGCTCGAGATCGTGGCGGACAGCTACCTGTCGGTCGGTACGCCGGTGCAGCTCGCGCTGCCCGACCTCCTCGCGGCGGTGCCCCGGATGCAGGCCCGCGCACGACGCAGGCTCGCGCAGAACCTCGAGGCGCTCGACGCCGCCCTCTTCGCGGCAGGGCCCGAGAGCCCGCTCCGGCGGGTGCCGTTCGACGGCGGCTTCTACGCGCTCGTGGAGGTGCCGCGCACGCGCAGCGACGACGAGTGGCTCGAGCGCACGCTCGAGGCGGGGGTGCTCGTGCATCCCGGCTACGCCTACGACATGCCGGGCCCGGGGGTGGTCGTGATGAGCTTGCTCACCGACGAGGCGAGCTTCGCCGAGGGGCTCGCGCGCGCGGTGCCGCTCTGGGCGCGCGGGTGACGAGGCGAGCGACGGTACGGCGGGTCAGCCGCGGGTCGGTCGGGTCATGAAGGACGCGCTCGAGGTGGCCCAGTCGCAGAGCGCGAGGAGCGTCTCCGAGCCGATCTCGAGGCCGGCGAGGCGCGCGATGGCGTCGAGGCGCTCGCGCGCGTCGGACAACCCGCCCTCCTTCTCGGTGGCGAGGATCAGCGGCGCCGCCGCGCGGGTGAAGACGACGATGCGCGACAAGAGCGGCACCTCGCGGCCCTGGAGGTCGCTCGGCTGCTTCACGGCCTCGACGATCGAGTCGGGCACGCGGTTCTTCGCGAGCAGCTGGCCGCCGACTTCCCATGAGGTCATGCCGTAGGTGTCGAGCTCGACGCGCTCTCGCTCGAGGGGCGCGAGCGCATGCGCGCGGAGGATCGCGGCGTAGTCGTCGTCGAGCATGAGGCACGCCATCGCGCCCATCTCGGCGAGCAGTCCGGCGACGAAGGCGGTGCTCTTCTCGACCTCGTAGAGCTCGGTCGTGAGCAAGCCTGCGAGGGTCGCGCCGAGCACCGACGAGGCGTGCAGATCATCGAACAGCGGGTGCTCGGACGACACCGTCCCGAGGAGCGCCATCGCGGTCGCCATCGAGTGGAGCTGGTCGAGTCCGAGGGTCATCACGGCGCGCTTGATGTCCTCGATCGGGTACGCGCGTCGGTACACGGCGCTGTTGGCGAGTCGCAGCGTCTCGGTCGCGAGCGCCGGATCGCCCGCGATGGCGTCGGCGATCGCGGGGACTTGCGCGTCTTCTCCGCCGGTAAGGGCGAGCACCCGCTGCGCCGTCGCGCTCATGGGGCGCACTTTGCTGAGCTTCGCGAGCAGGCGGCGGCGCGCCTCGACCTGAGAGCTCGCAGGTTCGGTCGTCGTACCGGCGGTCGCCGCGGCTCGTGGAGCGCGCGTGCGCAGCCCGCCGAGGGCGCCACCGCGCGGCACGCTCGAGAGCAGCGGGCGCGCCTCAGGGCGCTTCGAGACCGGTGGGTTGCGGTTCTGCACAGGCGACCTTCGAGCCGTCAGCGTCGCGGGGATCGGCCCTCGAGGCAAGCCTCATCTCGCGGCGCTCACCTGCGGATGTTGACGAGAGTTCGGGCTCGCGTATCGCTCGTGGACTTCATGCCGTGCCACCCCTCGGGGAGCGGCGGGTCGGTCCACGCGAACAGGCGATGCGCGTCGATCGGCGCGAGGTTCACGCAGCCCGCGCTCTTCTTCAGGCCCCAGCGATCGTGCCAGTACGCGCCGTGGAGCGAGTAGGGGCCCTCGAAATTCTGCGTGTACTGGACCTCGGTGTGCACGAGCGTGGACACCGTGCTCGAGATCATGGTCGCGGTCGTGAACTTCCCGAGCACCGCGTAGGTCCCGATCGGCGTCGAGGCGGTGCTGAGCGTGGTCTTTCCTGGCACCGGGGGGCCGCCGCGACCGGGCGACACCAGGGTCGCGTAAACCGGCTTCTCGTCCTCGTAGGCCACCAGCGTTCCGGCGAAGAGGCTGATGTCGACCCAGGTCTTGCGCCCGCCCGAGGTCGCGACCATCGGAGGCACGACCGGGGCCTGCCGCGCGATCGCGAGCTCGCCGCCGCGCAGCCATCGACCGTCGCGCGTCTCGTGGGCGCGCGCGCGTCCTTCGCCCTCGGTGCGGCCGGTCAGGGTGGCCCAGGCGAGGCGCGGGAGCGTCGTCCCGGTCGCGACGAGCGTGCCGTCGGGCTCGCGACGTAGCACCTCTGCGCCCTCGTCGGCGCGCACGAACGCGAGCGGCAGGGCGAGCTCGCCCCCGAGCGGCAGGCCGTGGAAGGGCGACTCGGGGTAGGGCTTTACGCGGCTCTGCTCGACGATGCCGCGATCCCAGGTGAGCAGGTACGGCTTGCCGTCGTGCTCGAACGCGTCGGTGTAGGCGACGGTCGAGCCGGCCGCGATGTCGTGGAACAGCGAGCGCCCGGCTGGATTCATCGGGAAGAGCGCGGGCCTCGTCGAGCTCGCCGCGCCGCCTCGGGCCTCGGGGAGCCTCGAGGCGACCGCTGCCCCGAGCGACTCGCCGTAGCGGTACGGCCAGGGCGAGCGCGTGTTGGCGCGGGTGCGCACGAGCTCCACGATCTCGGGGTCGTTCGCGTCGAGGGTGCCTTCCATCCCGGTGCAGACGAAGCCGCGCGGCTCGACGGCGTACCATTCGCGGCACCACGAGCCCTCGCCCCGCGCGACGTGCGCGCGCTTTGCGTCGCCGTCCCTCACCCGGATCGAGTCGCCCAGCGACAGGTAGCCCATCCAGTCCTCGCCCTTGCCGCCGGGCTGGCTGCGAATCCAAAGGTGCCGCGATTTGCTGTAGATCCGGTCACCGGTCACCGGCGCGGGCAGGCCGACGGCCCGCTGGTCGGCGCTCGGCCAGTCGGGCGCTTCGAGGGCCGGCACCGACGCCGTCTCGTCGGACGCGGCGGGGGGCGCGCTCGCGTGAAGGGGCGCGCTCGCCGATGGGGCAGGCTCTTCGGTCGCAGCCATGGTCGCCGTCGCGCTTGCCGCGCTGGTCGGCTCGTCGTGCCCGCCGCGCTCGGCGGCGCAGCCCACGAGCACGAGGGCGAGCCAACGAGCCGAAGGGGAGGCCTTCACCGCGCGAGTCGTAGCCTAGCGAACCCCCTTGCGCGAGTTTTTGCCCGGGTCCAAGGTAACTCCTCGATCAAGGCCCGTGGCCGTGGTCGCGCCGCACGTGGAGCCACCATGGACTTCGAGCTGAACGAGACGCAGGCCCTGATCGTGAAGAGCGCGCGCGAGTACGTCGAGCGCGCGGTGAAGCCCGTGGCGGCCGAGCTCGACCGCGAGGCGCGCTTCCCGCTCGAGCAGCTGCGAGGCCTCGCGGAGCTCGGCTTGATGGGCGTCAATGTGCCTGCCGAGCTCGGTGGCGCCGAGGCCGGCGTCGTCGCGTACGCGCTCGCGATGATGGAAGTGGCGCGCGGCTGCGCCTCGACCGCGGTCACGATGGCGGTGACGAACATGGTCGGTGAGGTGATCACCTCGTTCGGGAGCGCGGAGCAGCGGGA
>Ga0194129_10000522_pt1 | contig 73014 bp, 78 predicted proteins | sample TA2KigCa35mmetaG_FD_150862 | JGI IMG/M metagenome (GOLD analysis project Ga0194129, IMG submission 150862) | Freshwater microbial communities from Lake Tanganyika, Tanzania - TA2015038 Kigoma Deep Cast 35m | ecosystem: Environmental > Aquatic > Freshwater > Lake | place: Tanzania: Lake... | reverse complement strand
GACGATGAGGGCGCTCGTGCGCTCCGGCTCGTCGTGCAGCACCCAGTGCGTGGCGTTGTCGAACCACTCGACGCGTACGTCGTCGCACAGGTCAGCGCTCGGCTGCACCATCGTGTCGCTGAGGGCCATGTCATTGCGCCCCCAGATGATCATGGTGGGCACGTGCACCCGCTTGTCGGCCAGACGGCCAGGTCGTCGGCGCACTGACGCGCGATACCAGTTGAGCATGCCTGTCGCCGCTCCCGGCTGCGCCCATGCCTGCTGGAGCTGGGCGAGGTAGGGCTCGTCGAATGAGCCCGGGTTGGCGGTCCCGGCAATGAGTCGAGCGAATCGTGGGCGCGTTCGCCGCGAGAAGGCCACGCGTTCGGCGACTGCCGCTGGCTGGATCGCGAAGATGTACCAGCTCTTGCGGGTCTGGCGCCGATTGGTGCGCACCTCCTTGGCGAACACGCTCGGATGCGGCACGTTGATGACCACCATGCGGCGCACCCGGTCGGCGTGCGTCAGGGCCGTCCACCAGGCGACTGCGGCTCCCCAGTCGTGACCGACGATGTCAGCCCTATCTCGACCGAAGGCGTCGATGAGCCCGACGACATCGGCCGCGAGTTCCTCTATGCGGTAGGCGTCGATCCCCCGCGGCTTCTCGCTGAGGTTGTAGCCGCGCTGGTCAGGGGCAACCACGCGGTAGCCGGCGCGGGCCAGCGCCACCACCACGCCCGACATCCCACGCCAGAACTCCGGGAAACCGTGGAGGGCGACCACGAGCGGGCCGTCACCAGGCCCGGCGATCACGCAGTGCAGGCGAATGCCGTTGGTCAGGAGATCGCGGTGCTCAACCTCGACGCCGTCGATGACCTCACGCACGCTCAGACCCTAGTGCGGCGACCCCTGCCGGACCATCGCGATCGGTGAAGGCGCTTCCTGGAATGACCTGGCAGTGGCGCAGGCGTGACGAGGGTTCGGCGCATCGACGCACATTCGCCAAGAGCGTGTTTGGGAAGCAACCAATCTGCCCTATCTCGTCGTCAGCAACGACTCGTGTGCCGCGGGCGTGCAGATAAAGCCCCAATTCCGCGAGGACCGCCGCTACTACACCGGGGATCGCCTACCTCCACTTCAGCATTCGATGCACGCGCTAGTCGCATCCCGGCATCCCGACTGTGATGGGATACCGGGGTGTCCACCCCGGAATTCTCGTTTGCCCTCGGCACGCGCATGCCCGACGGGGCGGGGCGAACCGGTGTCATCTCCACGCCGCACGGCCAGATTCGCACCCCCGCCTTCATCCCCGTGGGCACGAAGGCAACGGTCAAGACGATGCTGCCCGAGTCGCTTCTAGATATCGGTGCGCAGGCCGTGCTGGCCAACGCCTACCACCTCTACCTCCAGCCCGGAGCCGACATCGTGGCGGAGGCGGGTGGGCTCGGGGCCTTCATGAACTGGCCGGGGCCGACGTTCACCGACAGCGGCGGCTTCCAGGTCCTCAGCCTCGGCGCCGGCTTCAAGAAGGTACTCGCCATGGATGCCGGTCGTCGCGATGACCATGTCATCGCGCCCGGCAAGGAGCGACTGGCGGTCGTCGATGACGATGGCGTGACCTTTCGCTCGCACCTCGACGGTTCGGAGCACCGGTTCACTCCGGAGATATCGATGCGCGTGCAGGCGGCCATCGGGGCCGATATTGCCTTTGCCTTCGATGAGTTGACGACACTGAACAACACGCGCGACTACCAGGAGGCCTCGCTGGAACGCACGCGACTGTGGGCAAAGCGCTGTCTCGTCGAGCACGCCCGCCTGCGCGAGGAGCACCCGCGGCGGCCCTACCAGGCGCTCTTCGGCGTCATCCAGGGGGCGCAGTACGAGGACCTTCGCCGTAGGGCGGCCCGGGACCTGGGGGCGATGGACTTCGTCGGTTTCGGCATCGGCGGTGCGATCGAGAAGGTGAACCTGCCGCTCATAGTCGGCTGGGTCACCGCTGAGCTCCCCGACGACCGGCCGCGCCACCTGCTGGGTATTGGCGAGCCCGGTGACCTCTTCGCCGGAGTGGCCGCAGGTGCCGACACCTTCGACTGCGTCTCACCTTCGAGAGAGGCGCGCAACAGCGCGGTCTACTCCCCCAGCGGTCGCTTCAATCTGGTCACCAGCACCAATCGCCGGGCATTCGTCCCGATCGACGAGGTCTGCGACTGCTACACCTGCGGCAACTTCACCCGTGCGTACCTTCACCACGCCTTCAAGGCAAAGGAGATGGTCGGCGCCACCCTCGCCACTATCCACAACATCCGATTCGTCGTGCGGCTCGTTGATCGCATGCGTGAATCGATCGAGGTCGGCGATTTCAGCGCATTTCGGTCAGAATTCCTCGGGCGCTACTACGCCGGGTCGGTGGCCAGGTCGTAGGACGGCTCGTGCCGCTTCACGAAGCGAATGATCGCGTAGGACACCGGTAGCAGCACGACTTCGATGAGGGTCTTGTAGACGTATCCCGCGATCACGTAGATGAGGAAGTCCACGCCGGTCAAGACCCCGAAGAAGGCGACCGTGCAGAAGACGATGGTGTCGGCGAGCTCGCCGACAGCGGTCGAACCGATCAGTCGCACCCACAAGGATCGCTCGCCGGTGCGCTGCTTGATCTTGACGAGCACCCAGGCGTTGAAAAGCTGACCCACAAGATAGCCACAGATGCTCGCGAGCACGATCCGCGGGACGAATCCGAGGACGGCTTCGAAGGCCTCCTGGTTGCCCCAGTCGGCGGCCGGTGGGGAGATCTGGACCAACCAAAGGGTGGCCGCAGCCAGGACCGACATCGCGAAGCCCAGAAGGATGGCCCGGCGCGCTGCCGTGAAGCCGTAGACCTCGCTCAGCACGTCGCCGACGACGTAGACGAGCGGGAAGAGGAATACCCCGCCGTCGGTGATGATCGAGCCGAAGGCGATGAGCTTGACGGCACCGATATTGGAGATGAGCAGCAGGCCCACGAAGATCCCGACGATGACGGGGTAGAGACCGCCGGTCGTTCGCGCGAAGTGGGGGTCGTTGCTGCTCACAGCACGACTATCCCAGTCGTGCCCGTCGACGGGTGCGTCACTCCCCGGTGAAGTCCGGCGCGCGCTTCTCACAGAAGGCAGCCAGGCCCTCGTGGAAGTCGGCGCTCGTCCAGGCACGTTGCCTCAGGGCCGTCAGCTGCTCAAAGGAGTCGGCGGTCAGCGGGCGAGCATCGGTCAGGGCGTTGATCTCCGCCTTGATGGCCTTGATGGACAAGGGAGCCAGTGAGGCAATTCGCCGGGCTAGTCGCTCCGACGACGCCGTGAGCTCGTCGCTCGAGTCGACGACGGAGAAGACGGTGTCGGCGAGTTGGGCCGAGTCGGCGCGAAGGGGCTCAGCGGTGAAGAACATCGCCTTGGCGACCGGCGCTGACACGGCGGCAAGGAACTGGGCAACCCCCTCCGAGTGATAGGGCACGCCGAGCTTGGCTGGCGTGATCGCAAACTCCGCCGTGCGAGTGGCGACGATGATGTCGCAGGCGAAGGCGAGGTTGCACGCAGCGCCCCATGCGCCACCCTCCACTGCCGCGATGACCGGAAATCCAGCCCCACGCACTGCGCGCACCAGGTGCTCCACCGGCGAGGTCCACGCGAGCGGATCGCTCCCGTCAACCGGAAGGTCATCGATGTCGTGGCCCGCGGACCACGTGGTCACGCCTGGCTCAGCTCGCAGGATCAGTGCCCGACAGTCGGCGCCTTCCACCGCGGGCAGGAGTTCGTCGAGCAGGGCCACTCCCAGGGCATTGCGCCGCTCCTGGTGGGTCATCGTGACGGTGCGTACGCCCTGGTCGTCGACGACCGAGATCAAGCCCACACGCACACCCTAGAGGCAGGTCACTGGCATTTGGGTGCCTTGGCGAAGGCATCGCCCACGTCACCATCGACAGCGTCATTGGCCTTCGATAGCGCGTCGAGGGTCGATGTGCCGGCGTCGAAGGTCTCCTTGGCCGCTCCAGCCGCCCTCAACCACTCCAGACCGGCCGACACCGGATCGCCGGCATTCTGCGCGGCCGTGACATGGCCCATGGTGGTGTCCTTGGCCGCATTGAGCGCATCGACCTGCGCCTGAAGGGCCGTCAGGGCCGCCGCTGCCTCGACGTAGTCGAGGGGTACACCGCCCAAGGCGGCGCCGAGGCGCTCGGAAGCCGCCTGGACATCACCCATCTGAGCCTCGACCTGAGCTTGGAACTGCTCGCCGACGGAGTCTGCTGAGTTTGGGTCGTAGTCGAGGTTGGTGGCGATCTCGCCGACGGTGGCGACGAGCTCATCGCGGGCAATGCACACGCTGCCTGCCCACGTGATGATCTCAGGCGTGGGAGACGGCGTCGGGGTCGGCGGAGCCGAACTCGTGGTGGGACTGCCCGGGTCAGGCGTGGGAACGACAACTGAGTCATCGCCGGCACATCCCACGACCATGACCGAAATCACCAACCCCATCGTCGCTGCGATCACACCGGACCCGGTCCTGCGCATCCGGCCATGCTCCACCCGCAGTAGCGCGGTGTCCACCCGATCTGACCGATCGCTGCCCTTCGGGCAATCCCCGCACGCAAGCGCCGAACGTAGCGAATTGTCACAGGGCGAGAGGTCTCATGCGTCGTGGACTGTCGGCACTCACTGCGGTGGGGAGCCTCGTGGCCTTCGCGCTCCTAGCCGGTTGCGGCGGAGGCGACATGGCACCAGCGAGGCCGCAGCGTTCACGCCACCGGGCTTCGTCTTAGGGCTGCAGTCCGGCTGGAACGCGTTTCGAACCGGGACCGCCACCCTCCTCACAGCGGCCGGGTTCTTGCTGCCCTTCCTGCTCGTGATCGCCATCGTCGCGATCCCCGTCATCGTGGTGGAGATCGCCCTGCGGAGGCGCAGGCGGCACTAGATTGGGCCCATGGCGACCGACTCACCAGACGCCACCACTCCGGCGAGGCTCGCTCCCGCCATGGTCAAGCACCTGCGCATCACCGGCCTGTGGGTGACCTTCGTCGTCATCGTCATCGTGTCGATCCAGCTTGCGCTACCCGATGTCGTCACCGTCGGACCAACATGGCTGGTGCCGTTCATCGAACTCATCGGCATCCCCATCATCTTTCTGCTCATGTTCTTCGGTGGCGAGCATCCGCGCGTCGTGCAAGGCGCGATGTCGGCCTTCCTCCTGCTGCTTGTCCTGGCCAGCGTCATGAACGCCGTGCTGCTCCTCCTCAGCCTGCTCACAGGATTCACCGAGCAGGGCGGCCTGCTACTCTTCGCGGGCTTCGGTGTTCTCATCATCAACGTGCTGAGCTTCGGGCTCGTCTACTGGTGGGCCGACGCCGGTGGCCCCGTGCTCCGCGCCGGGGGCCGACCCACGACCCCCGACTTCCTCTTCCCCCAGCAGGGCATGGACGGTATGGCCGACTGGAAACCCGGGCTCCTGGACTACCTCTTCACGGCTTACACCAACATCATCGCCTTCAGCCCCACTGACACCATGCCGCTGACCAAGCGGGTGAAGGTGCTCTTCGCCGTTCAGTCATCGACAGCGGTGCTGACCATCGTGGTGACGCTGAGCAGGGCAATCAATCTGATCGGCCCCACGCCTCCAGCGTCCTAGTCGGGCAGCCGCCACTCGCAGATGCGCTGCTCCCCGCCAAGGGCGAGGTCGGCGACCAGGCGACCGATGATCGGCGTGAACTTGAAGCCGTGCCCCGAGCACGCCGATGCAATGACGACCGGACCGCGACGGTCGAGGAGGAAGTGGTTGTCGTCGGTGACCGTGAACAGGCACGTGACCGCACTCGACACGCTGGTGTCGGCGCCGGGCAGCCATTCTCGCGCGTACGCCGCGGCGTCGGCGGTCCACTGCTCGCAGATGTCAAGGGTGCGCGCGCTGAGGTCGGGCACGGGGTAGGTCGCATCAAGGCCCACCTTGACCCCCTCTCCCGGCGACTCGAGCCCGTAGGTGACGTCGGCAACGGTGTTGGCCGACCCCTCGGCGTCGCGGTGGTGGACGTAGGAGGGGAAGGAGTAGCCGGGCCTGATGGCGAAGTGCACCGGCTGCTGGAGCGTGACCTCGAGGTGCGGAAGCGTGATACCGAAATCAGCCAGGCCGTCGACCTGCTCGAGCCATCCGCCAGCAGCGATGACGACGGCGTCGGCCTCGAAGGACTCGTCGTCGGTGTGAACTCGCACGCCGCTACCACGTTTGTCGATCCGACGAGCCGGCGACATGAATCGCACGGTGGCGCCGTAGCGCTCGGCGAGGGAGATCTGCGCCTCGACCGTGCGATCGGCGAAGACGCGACCGCCGTCTGGCGAGGAGATGACCGCCGTGTCGAAGACCATGCCGGGCCAGCGCTCGTGCGCCTCCTGCGGCGTCAAACGATCGAACGCCCACCCGCCCGCCTCGAGGGTGTGCTCGATCTCGTCGATGGCGCGCACGAATCCGTGATCGAGTTGGCCGGTCTGCTCCAGCAGCGTCTCGCCCGCCTCGGACTCGAGCTGGTGCCACAGCGGGATCGCGTCAGCAGCAAGCCGGGAGTAGAGGGAGTCGCGATAGGAGACGCGGAAGATCCGGGTCGCGCCGTGCGAAGAGCCCCAGGCGTGCCCGCGATCGAATCTCTCGAGCAGCACGACATCCCGTCCATCGCGGGCGAGGTGGCAGGCGGTGGACGAGCCCATGGCACCCGCACCGATCACGACGACATCCGCACGCACCCTCCGAGCCTAGGGCCACGGCGCGAGTGGAGGCGGCTACTGCACGGGATAGGCGGCAGGATTGCGGAAGGCCTCGAGATAGTCATCCATCTGCTCACTGGCCGATCCACCCACCGGCCGACCGGAGGCCACCGCCTCCTGGAAGAGCTCGAAGTCATGGGCCACGAGGTCGGCGTAGGTCAGCGAGAAGTCGGCGATGGCCGCCTGGATGATGCGCTGGCCTTCGACGACGCGCTGCCCCTGATTGGAGTAGTCCGCCACATCGGTGTAGGGCTCCAGGACCGACTTGCTGACTGCCGTCCACATGGTGCGTTGCTGCGCGCGATCGAATGACTTTTGCATCGCCTTGAGATTGAACTGCTTGGTGTTGGTGCGAGCCCACTGCTCCATGCATGACGCATCGATGCGGTCGTACCAGATGTCAATCTCATTCATGCTCGCGGATTGCGCCATCGACTGGCAGTATTGCGCAGCAGCGTCGCGAGCGGCAGATCGGGCGATCACATGCCCGTAGGAGTTATCGCAAGCAGCGAGGGGCACCCGACTCACTTCCTGCCCGAGCAGTAGTTCGATCGGGTCCGGGCGATCCGCGGGCACCAGCCACTGACCCTGTCGCGTGCGCGGCACCCGCTGGCGTGCGGTGCGCCCGACCGCCTCGCGCTCAGTGACGGTGTAGTGGGGGACGAAGGTGTGGATCCCGATCTGGGTCACGCGGGCAGCCTAGCCGGGGCGCTCGATCGCGGGGCCGCGACATTGGTGGGATCGAGGGGGACGAGAAGGCGCCGCAGTCGGATGCGCCAACCAGTGGCCGCGCCGATGGTCTTTCCGACGGTCGCGCTGCCCCGCCATGCCACTGCCACGATCGCTTCGTCTGGAGCGCTTGCTCCGTAGATGGCCGGGCCGGCGAGGCGAGCAAGCCTCACCACGCTCCAGGCCACGTCGTCTGGCATGTCTTCGGGATAGTCGGCATCAGCAGCCGGCGCGTACCACAGCGGCAGCGGAATCCATGCCTCGGCGAGCAGTAGCCGCGCCCACATCCAGGCACCGAGCACCTGCTCTCGTGCGTCGCCCCGCCGAAGTCGGCTGCCGATGCGACGGCGTCGCACCGCTACGTAGACGAGCCACGCCAGGCCGGCCAGGACGACAAGCGCTGGGATCACCACCGACCAGGGGATGGCCAGCTGCTGCTCTTCAGCCGCCGAGTCACCCTGCTGCTGGTCGCCACCGGAGTCGGTGTCAGGGCCGCCCTGGCCGCTCGCGCTCGGATCGGGCTCAGGCTCTGGCTTTACCGGCAGATCCGCCTGCGTCAGCGGCTTGACGACGGCCGGACGCCCGGTGTCGCGATCCTGCGGCGAGGGCTGGAACGCGACCCAGCCCAGTCCTTCGAGTCGCGCCTCCGGCCAGATGCTCACCTGGCCGGCCGTCACCGTGGCGACGCCGGCCTGCGCGGCTTCGTCCAAGGGCCAGCCGATGACCAGGCGCGTCGGGACTCCCCAGGATCGCGCGATGATCGCCCAGATAGCGGCGTACTGCTCCTGGAAGCCCAGGCCGATGGCCAGCACGCCATTGAGCCCGTCGTACGAACGATCGGGTGGTCCCACCGACAGGGCCTGGGCCGGCGCCGCATCGAGCGAGGGGCTGCGCAGGAGCTCTGACAACATCACCAGGCGCTTCCAGGTGTTGTCCCCGGCTTCGTCCTCGACGGTTTGCGCGAGCGATGCCATGGGGCCGCTGAGCGGCCCGGGGATGGTGACGGCCGGATCGAGATCGCCGCTCAACGCCGGGGTCGCCTCGCGCACCTGCCCTGCCTCCGCGACCGCGAGGGAGTAGCGAATGTCGAATGCCTGGTCGATCGGAGAGGACACCGCCGCGACGATGCCCGCGGCGGGATCCGCGCGCGTGGCCACCGGCGACAGCACCTGGTCGACGCGCTGGGGCATCGGCACCCATTGGCCGGGGAGTCCCACGCCCACGGTCACGCGAGTGCCGGACTGGAAGGTGTCGGCCGGCGCGCCCACGGACTCGACGGGGATCTGGTCGCCGGAGACGCCGTAGGTGGGCGGCGCGATCCAGGCGATGCCGTTGTACGACGCGAAGGTGGCCCACGTGGGCCTGTTGCGCAGGATCTCCGGACCGGTGCCGATGGCGAAGAGGATGCGGCTTTGCTCGTTGGGATCGACCTGCCAGCGCGTCGCCACCAAGAAGGGGTCGGGCACGCCACCCTCGGTGCGAGACTCCTGCACGTCGCGTCCGAAGAGGTTGTTGGTGCGGGCATCGCCGGTTATCGCCTCTGCTCCGAGCGACACGGCGTTGGTCGCAAGTGATGCCACGGCCATGGTGACGACGACGAGGACTTCCGCCCACCGAGCGGGTCGCACTGGATCGATGCCGTTCCAGGGGCCGAGGAGGATGAGCAGCAGCGTGATCGACAGCGTGGTGAATGCCGCGAGCACACCTCCTTCGAGCGTGCCGGTGACTCCGGTCGAGAGGACTCCGGCGACCAGCGCGATGCTCGGGATGGCCGCGGCGACGGCGAGTCGTCCGCGCGCGAGCGCCTGACTCGCCCAGGTGCCGATCAGCAAGGAGCCGGCCAGTCCGGCCGACAGCAGCAGGCTCGACGGGGCATATCCGCCCGGCCCGACCGCGATGCCCACTCCCATGCCGAACGCCACGGCACCGAGCCCGATCCACGGGCCCAGGCCGGCGGTCACCCCGGCGACGAGGACGACGAGCGGGGCGTAGACGAATCCGCTGAGGGTGCCCTCGACGACCAGGGGCATGGCGAGTGCGACGAGCAGGGAGGGCAGCGCCGCGACCACGGCCACGCCCCACCGCTGACCGGCAGTGATCTCCGACGATGGCGTGCGCAGAACCCTTCCGTCTGCGGGGCGGGCGCGCGTCGTGGTGCTCATGGCCGAAGCACCGCCATCGCCGGGACGCGATCCCACCATCCCGTCGCATCATGACCCCTGACGACGATCGTCGTCCCGCGGTTGGCCCGCAGCAGGCGCATGTCCACTCCTGATGCACCACGCTCGACGAGGGCGAGCATGTCGATGGCCGCCGACGAGCGGCCCTTGCCATGGGCGGCGCGCTCCCCCGTCGTCGTGCAGACTTCGACGTCGAGTCCAGATGACGCGGCGACCGTTGCCAGCGACGCGATGAAGTCGACAGCACTCTCGAACTCTTCCTCGCTGGTGTATGCGCGAGTCTCGGTCACGAGCACGAGCATCAGACGGGGGCGGGTGACATCGATGTACTGCCGCATCATGAGAGTGCCGGTCTTGGCCGACGACTTCCAGTGCACGTGGCGCAATTCGTCGCCGATCACGTATTCGCGCAGCATGGCGAAGGTCGTGGTGCCCATCTCGGATGAGCCACCGAACTCCGCGAGCGCACTGGGCAGCGATGCCATCGAGACCGGGCGTACGCGCGGCACGACGAGCATGGCGACCCCGTCGGCCTCGCCGACGGTGCGACGAAACATTCCCCACGGATCGACGCGCTCGACGACCCAGGGGCCCAGGCTCAGCGGTCCGCGCCGACGCGTCGGCACGGGCACGTCTGCGTGGACGCCGCTCGCATCCCAGACGACCGGCACGCGGTCACCGAGGCCGGTGGGCGCGTGACTGCGGAGCCGAAGTCCACGCCGATGCGCTCGGTCGGCATCCAGGTCGAGCCGCACGGTGACGTCGGACAGTCTCTCCACGCGCGGGGGCGCCGAGCACTCCACGCCGACGGGGCGGCCGCCGGAGACTAAGAAGAAGGAGACGACGATGAACACGAGGGCGCCGGCGGCGAGGCCGAGGAGCTCGGGGTAGCCGAGCACGAAGCCCAGCGCCACAAGAGCGAGGGCGGTGACGACAACGCCCACTCCCCGGGGAGTCAGTCGCGATCTCACCCGGCGGGGACTCCGGCGACGACCTGCTCGATCGCGCGCGTGCGCGCGGCCGAGTCGGCCTCGACGTCATTGAGGACGATGCGGTGTGCCAGGACCGGCACGGCCAGTCGCTGGACATCGACGGGCGTGACATAGGTGCGGCCGGACATGGCGGCGGATACCTGCGCGGCTCGCAGCAGGCCGACGCTGCCGCGGGGGCTTGCGCCCAGGCGCACGCCCGGCGCGGTGCGGGTCGCCGAGGTGAGGCGCACGACGTACTCCATCACCGCGGGCTCGACGTGGACGGTGCGCGCGAGCGCGACCATGCGCCGGATGTCATCGGCGTCGCCTACGGACTGCAACTCCTCGATGGTGAGTCCACGATGGCTGTTGGCGAGCACGCGCACCTCGGCCTCGAGATCGGGGTAGCCGATCGAGACCGACATCAAGAAGCGATCGAGCTGCGCCTCGGGCAGCGGGAAGGTGCCGTCCATCTCGATCGGGTTCTGCGTGGCGAGTACGAGGAAGGGGCGCGGCACCGCGTGGGTGATGCCGTCGACCGTGACGGTGCGCTCTTCCATGACCTCAAGCAGGGCCGACTGCGTGCGTGGCGAGGCGCGGTTGATCTCGTCGGCGAGCACGATGTGGGCGAAGACGGGGCCGGGATGGAACTCGAAGGTGCTCGAGCCCTGGTGGAAGATCGAGACTCCGGTGACGTCGCTGGGCAGCAGGTCGGGCGTGAATTGGATGCGGTGCCACGTCATGCCGAGGGTGGCCGCAATGCTGCGGGCGAGGGAGGTCTTGCCGACGCCGGGCACGTCCTCGAGGAGCAGGTGGCCCTCTGCGAGGAGGCAGGTGACCGCGAGGCAGATGACCTCGCGCTTGCCCTGGATGAAGCCCGCGACGTTGTCGACGATGGCCTCGGCATTGGCCGCGAAGCGCTGGGCGTCCTCGGCGGAGAGGGGCTCGCTCATCCCGCCACCCTAGGGGAGCCGGCACCGTGACGCCGATACATAAGAAGAGCCCGCCAGGAGGCAGCGACCGGATGGCCAAGCCAATGACCGAGATGCCGTGGACCGAGTCGATTGCCTCCGGCAGGCTAGGGCCATGACCTCCGTGGAGAGCGCAGCAGCTGGCCGGATCGTCGTAGGTTTCGACGGGTCTGATCACGCCCAGCATGCCGTCGACTGGGCCGTAGGCGAGGCGCTCTCGCGTGGCGTCGGCCTGTTCATCGTCTCGGCGTTCACGCCACCGGTGGGGGGGTCGAGCTTTGGCTTCGGTGCCTACCTATCCCCTGACGCACTCGACGACATGTCGCAACGTTTGTCGAGGGACCTGGCGACCTACACCGAAACGGTGCGCGCGGCCCACCCCGGGCTCGACGTCACCGCCGACGTGGTGATGGGCAGCCCCACCACGGCACTCATCCAGGCGAGTGACGACGCCGTGCTCACCGTCGTGGGCAGTCGCGGGCTGGGCGGTTTCCGCGGGCTGCTGCTCGGATCGGTCGGCGTCAACGTCGCCTCCAACGCGCATGGGCCGGTGGTGGTGCTGCGCAAGGACGCCCCCGCGGACGCCAAGACCATCGTCGTCGGCGTCGATGGCTCGGACCTGTCCGACCAGGCGGTCGACTTCGCCTTCGACATGGCCAGCCGCCACGGCTGGACGCTGCGCGCCATCCACGCGTGGGAGGTGCCCTCCTACGACGTGCTAGCCGCACCGATGGGCCTTCCCCCGTCGAGCATCGACGACTTCGGCGAGGTCGCGGCGCGGGTGCTGGCCGAGGCCCTCGCCGAGCATCGCGAGCGCTACCCCGACGTGCCCGTCGAGGTGCGGGTCGTACGCGGGACCCCGGCGCGATCGATCCTCGACAACGCCAAGGATGCGGCGATGATCGCGGTCGGCTCGCGCGGCCGCGGGGAGTTCATGGGCGCCATGCTCGGCTCGGTCGGCCAGGGGGTGCTCTTCAAGGCCAAGGTCCCGGTCGCCGTGATCGGTGGCGGCGACGACGAAGAGGACTAGCCGCCCCGGTAATCTCGGGGCATGGCCGACCGCGCGACCGACCGACTCGTCTGGGTCGACTGTGAGATGACCGGCCTCGACCTCGGCAAGGACCAGTTGGTCGAAGTCGCCGTCATCGTCACGGAGTCCGACCTCACCGAGCTCGATAGCGGCCTCAACATCATCATCCGCCCGGCCGACCTCGCGGTGCTCGACAGCATGGACGAGGTCGTACGCGAAATGCACGCGGCGTCCGGGCTTCTCGAGGAGATCCCCAACGGCGTGACGCTGGCCGAGGCCGAGGAGAAGATCCTCGACTACGTGCGCCAATTCGTGCCCGACTCGCGCAAGGCTCCGCTGGCAGGGTCGAGCGTCTACGTCGACCGCGGATTCCTCGCTCGGGACATGCCGGCGCTCGACTCCCATCTGCACTACCGCGTGGTCGACGTCTCCTCCATCAAGGAGATGGCCCGCCGCTGGTATCCCCGCGCGTACTTCGCCAGCCCTGAGAAGCGCGGCAACCACCGTGCCCTGGGCGACATTCGCGAGTCGATCGCCGAGTTGCGCTACTACCGCGACGCCATCTTCGTGCCGCTTCCCGGGCCCGACACCGAGTCAGCTCGCGCGACAGCTGCGGGCCACGTCGTCGACCACGGCTGATCCCCCAGCATTCCGCCGAGTGTGCGCGCGTGCCAGCGCGTCCCTCATAGGCTCACGTATACAACTGCACACTCGACGGCCGATGGGACGGCCGGACGGCGGATGCGGGCCTGTCTCGCCACCCCGTAGACTCATGCGGCGCCTCCGCGAGGGGTCGCGGTGGGTGTAGCTCAGCTGGTAGAGCGCTGCGTTGTGGTCGCAGATGTCGCGGGTTCGAGTCCCGTCACTCACCCCAGGAATTCGTGAGGGACCGTACCGCCCTACTCGGGGCGGCGAAGGGACAAGACGGCTTCGGCCTCGGCAAACCTGGGGGCCAAGGCCGTTCTCCAGGCCGGGATGGCGCGACTGAGGGTGTTCCAGGTAATCGATCCGTCGATTTCGTCGTATTGGTGGATGACCCAGTTGCGGTTAGCGATCGCATCTGACCACTCCACACCCGGTGGCGGCTCCATGCCTGCTCGCGCCAGGCGCCCGGCCGCCTCACCCACTTTCATAATGATCGAATCGCCAGCTTCCTGACTCAGGGGTGTGGCCAGGTAGGCCTGTCGCCCCTCGTCGACAATCTCCTGTGCGAGAGCGAGCCAGTCGCGAATGTGCAGGTAATCCTTGGCGACGCGGACCTCCATCAGAGCCGGACCATCTCGCTGCGGATGTCATCGTCTACGCCTTCCTTTAGCGCCCCGTAACTGATCACATCGACATGTCGGCCCACAATCTCGGAGAAAATCTGCGCAAGGGACACCATGTCCGCTATTTGCGCATCAGAAGGCGGGCGCACGATCAGGTCCACGTCGGACTCGGGTCCCGCCTCGCCACGAGCGACCGAACCGAACACGGCAAGGTCCGAGAATCCGCGTTGCTCGGCGACTACCTTCAACACCGGGGAGACAGCTTCAAGGACCAGTTCGAGGTCGAGACCACTGACACGCGCCGAGGCAGCCAGCGCCTGGCTGACGGCCGGCTGCGACACCCCCAGTTCACGGGCGATGGCTTGCTGGCTCATGCCGTTGGCTGCCATCGCCCGAATGGCGAGGGCTCTGCGCAGGCGTGCCACGGACTCGTCTCGCCGCGCGCCGTTCACACATGCAGCCAGGTTCATAAGTACACCTTATAGCGTCGCAGCCCAGCTCGCCAACCGCTTGGCAAGTTATTTTTGCCCTAGGAGGCCGCGCTGCCAGATGCCCGGAGGTGAGTTGTGCCACGTTCAGTCGATGAGATCCTTCAGCACGCAGATGCGTTGGCCGCGCGATTTGAAGACTACGAACCCTCGGCCGCTGACGAACTCGACTCACACGCCGTCGCCGCCTTGCGCATCGCAGTGCAGGAACGCTCGGACGCCGAGCGCCACATGATCGAGGCGATTCGGATCGCTCGGGATTCCGGCATGTCCTGGTCCGCTATCGGGCTCTTCGTCGGTACCACTGGAGAGGCCGCACGACAGCGATACTCCGACAAAGTTGCCTGACCGTACGCACGGTTGGCCTGCACCAGGGAGCAACCCAGCTCGATTCAACTGAGCATCCCTGAATGTCGCTGACATCGACTACGCTGCACTCACAACTACACCGCGACTAGGGCTTTTCGGGCACCTTCGAGTCCCGTCACTCACCCCAAGGGGTTTGGGACTTTCGTCTTCCGGCCCTACCTCAGCAGGCGTCCTTCCAGTGACGGGGCATTCAGGTGGCAAGGGGCCAACAGACGGCCGTTGGGTAACTCGACAGCAATCAGAAACTCTCAGAGCCGGGAGTCGCGAGCTCGGAGCAAAAACTGCCTGCGTCCGCGATCACGCCCTGGTGCCGTCTTCAGCCGTCAAGCTAATGCGTTCCGCGATTCGCCGAGCGAAAGCAAGCATGGGTCCGAGCGTCGCGCCGCCGGCCCAGTAACTCCGACCTTGAACGGCGCCCACGCAGTTGCCCACGCCGTACAGCCCAGGAATTGGCTCGTCCATGTCGTCAAGTACTCGCCCGTCCACGTCAACCTTGGGGGCGCCCTTGGTGTCAAGAGTCCCTGCCGCCACGATGGCGCCAAAGTAGGGGCCGGTCAGCGAAAGCGGCCACATCACCGGATTGACTCTCCCAGGCTCATCTGGGACTGGACCACCGAATCCAGCCACATCAGGGGCGACCGCCCCGCGGCCAAAGTCCTCATCGACACCTGCAATGGCCATCTGATTCCAGCGAATGATGGTTTGACGTAGGTTTTCCAAGAAGTCTGGATCAAGGACCGCCCCGCCCGTAAGGTGCTCGAGGCGCGACAGACGGTCCTTTGCCTGTTCGGCAAAGTCTTCAAGCGTGGTGGCCTTGAACACGTGTTCGTGGAATCCCATTGGGACGATGCTTCCATTGCTCTCAGCCTGGCAGCTGTCCTGGGCGCGTTGATCCCCTACCTGGATCATGAAGAGATTCGGATAAGAGGCTGATCGTGAATCCCATGCCCCCATCTCAGTGGCCAACTCGTTGTAGGGCAACTTCTCGTTGAGGCAGCGCTTTCCTCGGAGATTCACCCCAATCATCGAGTCACCGGGCCAGGACGTTGTGGCGTTCATATGGGGGTCCTGAGCAGCAACCCGCTCAAGAGCTACAGCACTGCGCCAACCATGCTGCATGTTGCAAAGTTGTGCTCCCACGGCCGAACCGATCCGGACAAAGTCACCCTCGTTAGTGCGGGCAGCACATCCCCCCAAGCTAGGAAAGGCAAGGAAATTGCGCACGAGCTCCGCATCATGCGTGAAGCCGCCAGATGCGAATACCACTCCCACCTTCGAAGCGATCCGTTCCTTGCGCGCATCAGTGACGCTCGCTATGACACCTCGGACCTGCCCAGTCGGTTCTACCATCAGGCGCTGAACCCGGTGGGAAACCCGAATGTCTACTCCCAAGTCCTGGCAGACTTGCGCCATCTGCGTAACCGCAACGACCCCACCGTTTGTCATCTCTGGATTCGAATCAAGTGGAACCATGACACGTCCATATGGGACACGATCTTCTTCCAGGTGGGCCAGATAGTCGATGAAGTCATCTGCAGGCCTAAACAGAAGGCCTCCGCGCTCGTGCATCTCACGAACAGCCGGCCAAGTGCCGTCGTACATGGCTTTCACCAGGGTGTAGTCCCACTCCGAGACTCCCATGAGCGGAGCGTCGGGGTTGAAGTTCTCGGGTCTTGCCGTCCTTTAGCAGTAGCGCAGAAAATCTTCTTCGACGTCTTCGACGCCAATGTCCTGCAGATGGCCGTTGTTTGGCACCCACGTCCAAAAGGCAGACTTACGCGTCGTCCCACCGATCTCCGGAGCCTTCTCCAAGAGGATCACCGATAAGCCGCGCCAAGCACAGAAGAGGGCCGTCGCGAGCCCTGCGCACCCTGAGCCCACCACGATCACGTCTGCGTCAGGGTCAATTCGTGAATCGCACAGCTCCGGACGGGAAGACTCTCTGGGGGGCACTGGAAGATGCCTGGCTGCCTTCGGGCGGTACCTGTCCCGCGGACCTTGATTCGTCGTCATCAACCTGGATCTACTGTTCGACCCTGGAGAGCCGGTCATAAACTACCTCGCCTTCAATGATCGTGTAGTCCACTTGAGTCGCATGAATCTCGCGGGCTGGAACCGTGAGGGGGTTCCGATCCACCACGATGACATCGGCAAGAAGCCCCGGGGCGATGCGTCCTATGCGGTCGGCCATGCCCTCTTGCCTTGCGGCGTTGACGGTGAAGATGTCGAGCGCCTCCTCAATGGTTATGGCTTCCTCCTTGCCAAAGGTCTCCGTACTGCCACCTGGTTCCTCGCGTGTGACCATCGTTTCGATTCCTACCCAGGGGTTGACCGAAGGAACGACGGACCAGTCCGATCCGGCCACAACGAGCGCATTGGAATCGAGCATTTCTCGGATGGGCCATACCCGGCGAATGATGTCGGGGCCGACCGCGACGGCAATGTCCGAGCAGATCGGGGAAGGCTGCCACAGGTAGGGGGACACTTCAAAGGTTGCACCGATCTCATTGGCTCGAGAAACGTCGGCCTCAGAGACGAAGGTGCAGTGACCAACATTGTGCATCTGGGGGCCGATGCCGTTTTGTTTCCTCGCGAACTCGATCGAGTCAAGGGCCGCGCGGACAGCCGCATCGCCCGCGGCATGGAACTTGACGGTAAGCCCGAGGCGGTCAAATCTCGCCACCGCTTCGTTGAGTACGTGCGGAGCCACGCGTAGCATCCCGTGTCGACTTGCGTGGTCGTCGCGACCTGCGACTGAATCAGCATAGGGCTGCAGCATCGCCGCCGTGTGACTGTCTGTAGGCACACCGTCAAGGAAGATCTTTATGCCATCTGTCTTGAGACGACCAAAGGCGTAGAAGTTCCTGTCCTCAATAACCTCGAGTTGCTCGGGATCGCTCGGCTCCCACGTGATGCTGATGCGTACTCTCTGCTTTATCTCTCCTCTTCGAGCGAGGGCGTTATACGCCCGAATCTCGGTTCGAGCCCCGGCGGTGAACCCAAGCGCCGCCTCAGTGAAGGAGGTGATTCCGTAGCTGAGCATCTCACGCAAGGACCAAGCCAGCCCCGCCTCTACGTCCGCCTGGGTGGGAGTGGGCGCAACGGCGGCGAGAAGGTAGGAGGCCGTCTCTCGTTGAATGCCTGTGGGTTCCCCATTTGCGTCCCGCTCGTAGATGCCATCCTCCGGATCCGGAGTGTCTGCCGTGACGCCCGCGACGGCTAGGGCCGCACTATTGGCCCACGAGCTATGCGCGCTCGTGTCCTCCAGTAGCACCGGGACATCCGGTGCAATCGCGTCCAGCATGGAGCGATGAGGGACACCACCCAGAGCGGATGCGTCCCACTGTCCACCCAGCACCCACTCGCCAGGCCGAGCACTCGCTACGGCTTCGCCGACGATTCGCAGTGTTTCTTCTAGCGAGGACCCTTGAGGAATTCGGCAGCGCGTTGCTCGCACGCCGGCAAAGATGGGGTGCACGTGAAGGTCGTGAAGCCCGGGCAAGACGACTCGACCGGCGAGGTCGATCTTGAGCGCGCCCTCACTGCTGACGCCATCAAGGACCTCGGCATCGGTGCCCACACGCTCGATGACCCCGTTCGAGATGGCCATCGCCTCGGCCCATCCCGACTCAGTCCGGACCTTGCCGGAGTGAAGAATCAGATCCGAAACACGCGATGTCATGGCATTTCCTTTCGCTGAGGAATGGCATCCGGCGTACCGAAAAGTCGCGCGGCGTTGGAGTAGAGGAAGGCCGCCTGGCACGTTGGCGGCAGGTCAAGCGCGGCTATGGCTGCCAGCTGCTCCCCCTGAGGGCAAAAGGGATAGCCCGACCCATAGATGACACGGTCGTGCAAGAACGTCCGCATCGCCAGCACCAAGTCGTATTGGCCCGGCATCCCGGGGAAGTACACGTCAGGTAGGAGCCATATTCGCGGCTGTCGGTAGGCGACTCCCACCATGGCCTGCACCAGCGGCCAAGCGGCGTGCACCACGACGATGTCGAGTTGGGGGAATCGCGCGGCAAGTCGCTCGATGCGGACAGGGTCGCACCACGTCAAATCGAGCCCGTATTCTCCCCCCAGCATGACGAGCACCGGGACCCCCAGGGCCTGAGCAGCGTCGTACATCGGGTCTACATCAACGTCATCGACGTGAGCTGGGGTGGCGGAGAGAAACGGCTCGACGACGAGGCCTCGCGCGCCGTGGCTGACAGCCTCGGCCACTCGGTCAGGGGGCTCCAGGTGGTCGAGGGCTGCGTACCAGATGCGGGACCCATTATCGTCCTCCGCGAGATCACGCACTGCGTCATTGGGCGCAGATCCCCACACGTCATTCGCGATTCGAGCTGGCAGCCCCATGGCGACTATCCCGGAATCCCCGCACTCCTGCTCGAACATCCGCATGGAGGCTGTGAGCAGCGAGGCAGGCGGTGTCCAACCGCGTGACCTGACATTTGCCGCAGTCGCACCCGGTTTGCGCCAAGAGCTCGTGTCGGAGTACGCAGGGGCGGGCGGCATAACCCGGGCATCAAAGATCGGCTGATCGAAGGGATTCACCGTCGATTCACGAAGCCCGCATCGACCGGCAGGGTAACTCCCGTCACATATCTCGCCTCATCCGACAAGAGCCACAGAACGGCGTTGGAAACATCCACCGCCTCTACCGCCAGAACAGGCATCGCATTGGGCTGCTCGCGAGAGAGGACGGGGTCATTGGCGACGAACTCCATGATCGTGTTGTCGGTAGTCATTCGAGTGGCAACTCCCGTGGGATGCACGGAATTGACGCGAATCCACTCTGGAGCCAGATTGTTTGCGTAGGTGCGCATGAGGCCCACCACTCCGTGTTTAGAAGCCGAGTAGCTTAGGCCGCCCGCACTGGCTCCGCCGATACCCGACAACCCTGCGGTGGAGCTCACGATGACAATCGAGCCGCCCTGGCCGGCCGCGACCATTCTCGGAATCGCGGCCTCAATGGTGTTGTAGACGCCCGTGAGGTTGACATCGATAACGTCCTGCCAAGCCTGCGGCTTTCCGTGGACCATAGATGCAATTCCAGCGTTGGCAACGACACCGAAAAGCGGACCAAATTCTTGGTCAGCCTCGTCCAAGGCCTGCCTAAGGGATGACGGATCTCGCACATCACCCTCACGGCCCATGATGCGACCGCCGATTCCTTCGATCTCATCAACAAGGTCTTTCAATTCCGCGGGAGTGGAAAGCGGGTAGGGCACGGAGTCGATTTGTCGGCAGATGTCGACGGCGACAATGGACGCACCTTCCTCGGCGAGCCGCTGGCAGTGAGTTCTCCCAAGCCCACCTGCCGCTCCCGTAACGAGAACGACCTTGTCCTGGAGCCGGCCCACCTGACGCACCCCTGATTCTGAGTCGAGGTGGGCCGCCGAAATGAGTCGGCGGCCCACCGATTCGCTAGTTGCCCCCGAGCAATGCTGCCCAAGGGCTGTTGATCCACGTGAAAGTTGTGGGCGCTCCAGTAAGGCCCGTGCCCTCCCAGACCGTGACCCTGGGGGCGCTGATCGGGATGTAGGGGAGATCGGCGAGGTAGATCTGCTGCGCAGCGAGAGCTTTCTCAGCGCGCACTGCGGGATCTGTAGACACCTTCGCTTCCCCAATCAGGGCGTCGACCTCGGGGTTGGAGTACCCGTTGAAGTTGTTCACCTGCCCCGTAACGATCGTCTCGAAGTAGTTCTGCACCGGGTCTCGTACTGTCGGTGCATAGATCGTGAAGAACAGGTCGATGCCCTCCCGCGAGGCGGGATCAAGGAAGATAACGGCGTACTGAGATGCTTCCATCGGCTTGAGCTCCATGGTGATTCCTGCCTTGGCCGCATCCGTTTGAATCGCCTTGGCCGTGATAGTTGCCAGGGAATCGCCTGCCGGCAGGGCTAGCGTCAGAGTTTTCCCTGTCTGCCCCGCCTCCGACACGAGTTGCTTGGCGCGCTCGGGATCGGCTCCAGTAGCGGCTGCCTCATTGGCAGCATTCCAAGCATCCTGCTCGTTGGTGATGGAGCCTGGTGTCGCCAAGGTGTAGAGGGGATCGGCTGCCCCGCTGTAGACCTTGCTCGCAACCGCCTCACGGTCGATCAAGGCTGAGATCGCCTGCCGCATACGGGGATCTGCGAGGGGGCCTTCCTGTACGTTGCCCACGATCAACCCGTAGATCTGCACGGCCGTATCGCGTGAGCCGACGTACATCTGTCCCTTGTCGGAGCCCTGTAGGGGCGTGATGATCGACGGGGGAATGTTCCAACCGCCCTGGATTTCTCCCGAGGTGAATGCGTTGGTCAGCGTTGTCGGGTCTTGCGGCCAGGTGAAGACGACTTCGTCCACTAGAGGAGAAAAGTCCGAACTCCAGTAGTTGGGGTTCTTCTTGATGGACAAGGAACTCGCCGGATCCCAAGAGCCGAGCGTGTATGGGCCCGTGCACATGACACCAACATCGGGGCTACCCCATCCCTCACCCGCGGCTTCAGCCTGCTTCTTTTGGTAGATCTTGCCTGCAGGACCAGTCATGAGGCTGTTGAAGTTGATGTCCGGTGCCTTCAGGGTAATCGTCACCGTCCGCTCGGCTGTCGCGGACACGGAGTCAATGGCATCGGCAATGGCAAAGAAGGCCGCGCCAAAGGGTGGCGTGGTATTCGCCGTTAGGGAGAACATCACATCGTCCGTCGTCACAGGGGTGCCGTCCCAGAACGCCGCCCCCTCGCGAATCGTGTACGTGTACGTTTTGAAGTCCTCGCTGACAGTAAAGTCCGCGACTCCCGGCACGATGGAGTAGTCCGGCTGCACACGCACGAGGGATTCACATAGATTCGCGTTGACCATGTATTCCGGATAGTCAGCCCAGGTTGCCGCTACTAGGCCTAGCACAGGTCGATAGAAGGTGTACCAGTCAACGCTCGGCAGCGGCTTGGTTGGTTCTCCGGTGCGGAAGGAGGTGGCGCCATCCTCCGCGGTGGTTGCCTCGTTAGTGCCTTGAGTGCATCCAGTCACCATCACAGCGGCCAGAAGCACGCAAGCACTCCATTGTGTCCTTCGCATGGAACCTCCCAGGTCCGACCACAAGTGAACGTTCGTGCCCGAATAATCTGTGGCATTTTCTAGCACTCTGTCAACTAATTGTCTATGAATTCGCCATAATCGGGTCGTGGAGCCGGCAGGGGAGGGGTGATGGGCAGGTACGCACTTCGCCAGCTGGGGGTGCTATTGGCCCTTCTCCTCGTGGGCAGTTTCGTCATCTTCTCCGTGGTGGAGCTCGCCCCGGGCGACCCGATCTCAGCCTTGCTCGGAAATCAGCCACCGAGCCCCGAGCGCATCGCTCAACTCAACGCGCAGTATCACCTTGACCAGCCATTCGTTGCCCGATACTTCCTATGGCTCGGAGACGCCGTTCGAGGAGATCTGGGCCAGTCGATTGTCTATCAGGCAAGCGTGACAGCGCTTCTTGCAAAGGCACTTCCCATCTCCTTGATGCTGATCCTCATGGCCGAGTTCCTGATCGTGGTTTTCGGAGTTGTTGCTGCCATAGTCTCCGCCCGACACAAGGGTGCGCCTGACACTGTGGTGGCGCTTGGGTCCTCCCTCGCAGTTTCAGTCCCTGTCTTTGTCGTCGCGGTCCTCTTCTCCATCGTTTTCGGCCGCGTTCTCGGGTGGTTTCCCACGGTTGGCGCTGGGGAAAGTCCACTGGATAGCCTCTACCACCTATTTCTTCCCGCGCTCGCAATCGCAATCGGCGCTTCGGCGCTTCTGGCCCGGGTAGGTCGGTCCTCCTTGAAGGACGAGATGGAGTCTCCGCATGTCACCACCGAGGTAGCCCGCGGCGTCCCCGAGGGTCGTGTCTTCCGAAGGCACGTTCTCCGGAACGGTCTACCTCCGATGCTCGCGGTCATTGCCCTTCAGGTCCCCGCGCTCATAGCGGGAACGGTAGTCGTGGAGCAAGCCTTCAACCTGGGAGGCGCCGGCACGCTCCTACTGGCCGGCGTGAATGCTGGTGACTTCGCTCTGGTCCAAGCGATCGCGCTCATCATCTTGTTTGTCACCGTCACTCTGGGGATTGCGGTTGACATCGCCTACGGCCTGCTCGACCCTCGAGTGAAGGTCGGTGGCAAGTGAAGGGATCGGGTCGCCGCGTTCGACCAGGCATTCTCGGATGGCTCTCGGTAGTGATCCTGGTGTTTGCCGTTGGTATCGCGATCTTCGCCCCCATCATCGCGCCTCACGAGCCAACGGGCGGCAGCATCCTCAGCCAACTCGAGCCGCCAAGCTCGACTCACTGGCTCGGAACTGACATTGACGGCAACGACATCTTGTCGCGGCTCATGCACGGCGCTAGGCCCAGCCTTCTCGGGCCATTGCTGGTCGTGACGCTCGCTCTGCTCATCGGTGTGCCTCTGGCCTTGATTTCAGCATGGAAAGGCGGCGTATTTGATCAGGTGATCGGCCGCTCGCTGGACCTCATTTTCGCGTTTCCCACTGTCCTTATCGCGGCCATCATCATCCTTGCTATAGGCCGTGGAATCACCGCAGCCATCATCGCGGTATCAATTGCCTACATTCCCTACACGGCACGCATTACGCGCGCCGCAGCACTCCGAGAGCGAAACAAGCCATACATCATCGCCTGCGAGGTCCAAGGACTGTCGACTACGAGAATCTTCCTCCACCACCTGCTGCCTAACCTGTCGCGATTCCTGACGGCCCAGGCGACGATCGCCTTCGGATTTGCGCTGGTCGATCTCGCGGCCCTGTCCTTTGTCGGAATAGGGATTCTCCCACCGGCACCGGACTGGGGGGTCATGGTGGGCGATACAACGAGTCTTGTGCAGGGCAGCTACACAAGCATCGCTGCTGCTGCCGTCTGCATCCTTGCCGTGGTGGCAGCCTTCACCATCATCGGGAATCGGCTCTCGGAGGGCACGGAACGTCGATGACTGCGTTGCTTGAGATCGCCGATCTCCGAATCCAACTCCCTTCCTCCTCAAGAGCGGTCCTCTTGGATGGTGTTTCCCTCACGGTGGATCGAGGTGAGACGCTCTCACTTGTTGGAGAGTCGGGATCCGGAAAGTCGCTGACAGTGCGTTCGGTCTTGGGCCTCTTACCCGAGCGAGCGAAGATTGCCGGTGAGGTCCTCTTCGAGGGCAGGTCCATCTTCGGCATGTCAGCGGAGGAGTTGCGCACCGTGCGGCGTCAGGACGTCGCCATGATCTTCCAGGATCCTCGAGCATCCATTAACCCGGTTCGGTCGATTGGGGACTACCTCGTCGAGGGGCTGCGCACAAGCCGAGGGCTGTCCAAAGGCGAGGCTGCGATCGAGGCAGAAGGGTGGCTTCGCGCGGTGGGCCTATCCAGCCCTGCTGAGCGACTGAACCAGTTTCCACATGAAATCTCTGGCGGAATGCTTCAACGCGTCATGATCGCTAGCGCGATTGGCTCTGGGGCGCGACTTCTACTGGCAGACGAGCCGACAACAGCGCTGGACGTGAGCATCCAGGCCGAGATTATGGGAGTCCTTACGCAACTTCAGCAAAGTCTAGGTCTCGCGGTTGTGTTCGTAACTCACGACATTGATCTGGCTATCGCCACGAGCAACCGCATTGACGTTATGTACGCGGGTCGCATTGTCGAGTCTCGACGCGCTGAGGATCTGCATGACGCGCCCTGGCATCCGTACTCAGCGGCGCTCATCGGATCGCGCCCTCTGGTGAGTCGGCGCTCGACGGCGCTCAGAGCTATCGGCGGACAACCTGCCACGGCAGACGATTCCCAGGGGTCGTGCGCCTTCGCTCCAAGATGCCTCTACGCAATTGCGTCGTGCTGTGACTCTGCGCCAGAGATCACCGCGGGCTCCGGGGGATACGTCCGGTGCTTCCGCTCAGGGGAGTTGCGCGCGGAGCTCGCCCTCGCCGTTGACGTACCCTCCGAAGATCTGACGGAGCCTGAGTCTGGTCGAGTGGTTGTGGAGGTCAGGAATCTGCGGAAGACCTTCAAGATGGGTCGACAAGGCGGTGTCACCGTGGCCGTGGACGATGTCTCTTTTACCGTCGACAGCGGTGAGTGCCTCGGCATCGTCGGCGAGTCTGGATCCGGCAAGACGACACTCGCACGCCTTCTGCTCGGAATCGAGACCCCCGATTCGGGATCAGTCATGATCAGCGGTCAGCCGAGAGGGGCGAGGCCCCGCTCGGCTACTCAACGGCGACACTGGGCGGCTCAGTTGCAGGTCGTCTTTCAGGATCCCTATACATCCCTTGACCCTCGGCAGACGCCAACTGCAGCTGTCGATGAAATCCTCACCGTGAACTCGCCTGGTCAGAGCAGAGAGTGGCGTACAGCCCAGGTGGATCGCCTTCTTGCGAGCGTTGGACTAGAGGGTGCCATGCGGACAGCGTTGCCCTCCGAGTTGTCAGGTGGTCAACGCCAAAGGGTCGCCATCGCAAAGGCGCTCGCGGCTAGCCCCCAAGCCATCATTCTGGATGAGGCTGTTTCCGGTCTTGATGTGTCCATCCAGGCTCAGGTACTTAACCTACTCGCTGAGTTGCAGCGGGAGACCCAGGTGACGTATCTCTTCATTTCTCACGATCTCGCCGTCATCCGTCAGGTTGCACACAGAGTCATCGTCATGAAGGACGGGAAGATCGTGGAGCGAGGGCTAACCTCGCGCGTTCTCGACAGTCCTCAACACGACTACACACAGAGGCTGGTGGAAGCCGCTCCTCGCCCCGGCTGGCAGCCTCCACAGGCTCTAGGCCAGGCCTGAGTGCTCACCCGACACCGCGTTCCCGCTGGCGGCTGTTCTCTTCGTCCAGGTCGCAGTCGAGGCTTGAGCTCGCGTAGCTCAGGATGCGGCCTCTCATGACTTCAGCTTCCGGGCTCGTTCGAATGGTGATGTAGATGCCCGCTGCGTCCTCAATGGCCAGCAAATTCCAGCCGATGACTTCAACGGCTTCTCGCGGGCGAAAGTAACCCTGCGCTACTCCCCTATTGACGATGGCAAGGTACAGATCAAACTGATCCTTTGACATCCGCGCCATGACCGGCAGAAAATCGATGTTGGCACGGAAGGTCGCGATGCTTTCGTACATGACCAGGTACTCACTAGGCGGGTCCGCAGGAATTCCCATTCGCATCATGGTGACCAGTTGTGCTCGGGCGTCTGTCTCCTGAGCGATAGCCGCGGCTCGCAATGTGTACATGAGTCGATAGCCTTGCTCCGCGACACCCAGGATGACGCCGTCCATACCCGAAAAGTGATAGTGAATCGCCGCTCGGGAAACTCCTGCAGCATCGGCAAGGTCTTGGAGGCTGGTCGAATTCACACCCCGTTCCGTGAATACGCTGGCAGCCGCGTCGATGATCATCGTTCGCTTCCAGGGTTCCGGGGGTCTGCCCGCCTTACTCACATGCCCTCCTTTGCTAGGCGCAAGTCTAGGACTGCCCAGAGCTCCGGTGGTCGCCGTATTCAACGCCTCGCCGACGATCCTGCTGCCGGAAAATGACCGAGCTCCTCCAAATGCCGCTGACATCGACTACCTTGCGGCCACAACTGAAGCGCGACTAGGGCTTTCCGGGCACCTTCGAGTCCCGTCACTCACCCCGAGTTGCTAGGCCACGGTATCCAGACGCCGGACCTTGGGAGTTCCCGAGGCGCGCTCCTCCGCAAGATCACACGCTGACTGCATGGCAAGCCACGCACGGGCCGTGCCCACTCCAGCAGCTTCGAGGCGGACTGCAAGGTTCGGCGAAATGCGTGCGTGCTCATGGAGAACTCGGCTCAGCGTGACTCGGGATACTCCCAGCCGCTCAGCTGCCTCGCTGACGCTCAAGCCCAACTCGACAAGGACGTCCTCACGCAAAATTGCACCGGGATGCACCGGATTCCTCATGTCTTCCATCCTCCTTAGTGGTAGTCCAGGTAGTCAACGAGTTAGGTACACCTTGCTGCCCATCGACGTGTGAGACGTTAGGCGTCAGCCTCGTCCAGACGTGGTGCGACGCCGGGTCGACTCTCAGCGTGCTGTGGATGGGTGGCGTCGACCACCAGGATGCGGCACACGTGGGCGGCGCGTCTGCCTTCCAGTGGATCTCTCAGCGTTTCGCCGGAAGCCCTGCCGAGAGCACATGCTCACTGCCCTTGCCGGTGGCGCCTCAGGCCCCCTGAGGACTTTCGGACCACGCCAACCGGCTAGCCACCCAGCCCCCCGGGCGCAATACTTCACCAACCGGCATGCATCACGTCCCACGCGAGGAGAAACCCATGGCCGTGCCCACCCGATCCGAGGTCGAGGCGATCATCGCAGAGCGCATCGCCGCCGACCCTGCCTTCCGCGACGTACTCCTCGCCGACCCCCGCGGCATGGTCTCGACGATCATCGGCTTCGACATCCCCGACAACGTCCAGGTCGTCATCCACGAGGAATCCCTCACCCAGATCCACCTCACCATCCCCTCGAGCGAGCACCTCAAGGACGCCGACCTCGAGCTCGTCGCCGGCGGCGCGTACTGGGAGGATCTGTCGACCGGCAAGTGCGGCAGCCAATGCAGCTATATCCCATGAAGCGAATCCTCGTCGCCACGGTCAGCGTTGGCCTGATCGCCATGGGCCTCACGGTTGCCCCGGCACAGGCAGCCCCTCCTGATGCCACGCCGGTCCCGAGGCTGCTCGGCTTCACGCCGATATTGAAGTACGTCTCCTGCCCGGCGAAGGAGGCGCTGCCCGCGCGTACGCGCTGCGCGACGTTGACGGTGCCGCTCGACTGGCAGAAGCCGAAGGATGGGCGGACCATCAAGATCGCATTGCGCATCACGCGCTCCGCACAGCGTGATGGCGCACTGACCTTCAACCCTGGCGGTCCGGGCGAGCCAGCGATCGGCATCGGTCCGGCTGTCTACTCGTTGCTTCCCGCGGCTGTACGCGACCGGTTCGACTTCGTCGTCTGGGACCCACGTGGCGTTGGACTCAGCGGGCCGGCTCTTACCGACTGCCCCGCCGCCGAGGGGCTTGCTGCTCCCCTCGTCGGACCCGTCGACTGGCGGGACTTCTGGGACTCGCAGTTCGCAGCGTTTGCCAAGGCGAACTCTGAGTGCTTGGCGGCCAATCCCAACGCTGCGCCCTATCTGGGCACCTGGCAGGTTATCCGCGATCTCGAGGCCATGCGCATAGCCCTCGGCTACAAGCAGTGGAACTACTGGGGCATGAGCTATGGCACGCGAATTGGCCATGCCTACGCGCGCACATTCCCATCGAGTCTGCGGACCCTGATCATGGACGGAAGCCTCATGGCGGGGGAGACGGCATTTCGCTTCGGTACGACGTTCCCCTCAGGGGTTTCGGTGACGAAGCAGGTCTATGCCTCGATCAACGGCAAGGCACAGGCCCACAAGATGAATGCCATCTTCGACTACCTCGACCGCAAGGTCATCACGATCAAGGGCACGCAGATCGACCGATGGGGACTTGCGCAGGAACTCAGGGGCTTACTCGGCCAGCAGGCTCAGTACCCCACCATTCGCAAGGTCGTCGATGCGCTCTACCGTCTCGTCAAGGCCAAAACTGGCGCCCAGAAGGCTCGGGCGGCGCACGCGGTTCGCAACGCCCGCGCGCTGCTGCCTAAGACCAACGACAGCACGACGACCATTCGACTGATCAACTGCGCCGACCTGCCGGACCGCCCCACCGCTGACCAGCTTGCCGCCGCGTCGGGAGCCGTAGCCCGTGACTTCGGCACGGTCTTTGTCATGTGGATGGCCAACGCCTCCATGTGCGCCGGGCTGCCCGATGACCTGTCTCCACCATCCCCCCACGGCACCGACCCCATCGACCTAGCGACCCCTCCGATTTTCGTCCTGTCGACCGGCGACGCTGCCACGCCGTGGGCCTGGGGCAGGAGCATGGCCAACACCTTCACCGGCTCGCGCACGATCTCCTACACGAGCACCCAGCACGTGACCTATCTATTCGCACCCTCTCCGTGCGTTAACGACACCGTCACTAGATACCTGCTCACGCTGCGAAGGCCGAGTGGAGACATCGCCTGTGCCTTCACACCGAGCCCTCCGTTGGACTAGCTACGCTGCCAGATGACAGATGACGTGCGCGACGTGCTGATGGCCAAGCAGCAAGACCTGCTCGGCCGAGCAGCCGACCTCACGGTCGCACCGGATGCCACCGGCGGCATCTCCTTCGGCAAGCGAGTCGGCGATGGCACGAGTATCGCCGTCGAACGACTGACCCAGGTGGCTGCCCACGAGCAACTGCTCGTGCAACTCGAGGAGGTCAGTCGGGCACTGACCAAACTCGACGATGGTACCTACGGCCGGTGCGACTCCTGCGGCGCCGACATCCCCGAGGGCCGACTGGAGATTCACCCATGGGCTGTGCTCTGCGTTCCCTGCGCGAGCACCTAGCGCCGGCACGAGTCAGATCTGGCGCAGGCGGGCCTTCTCGGTCGCGGCCCGAATCAGGCTGGTGAGGAGTGTCGTCATCGTTCAGTAGACGGCATCCAAGAATGTCTTCATGCCGGTGATCTCGCCGGGAATGGCGGCCACGGCAATATAGGTCAGCGCGAACAATGGGAGAGTCTCGGACACCATGATGGCCATCACGGTCTTCACCGGTCGATGAAGTGATGGTAGGTGTGTCGGATGTCTCGGATCAGCATGTCGAGGAAACCGAATGCCAATACCGCCAAGGCGACGACAAACAGCACCGCCCGGAGAGCGGTCGGCACCGCGCCAACTTCCCAAAGGTAGATCAATGGAGGAGGGGCCACGCCAGCAATAGCGGGGGGCACGTAGACAGCGTAGTGGTATCCGTTGTGGGTCTTAAGCGCTCCTGGCATCAGTGAGGTCGCGGGGTGAACGTCTCGCAGCGGGCTTCCCGCGCGCCTCCTGGCGTGCGAGGACGCAGTCGTCACACTGGGCACATGACCGTCGTCGTGGAGTTGAGCCCGGAGACCTCCGCCGCCATGCGCCGTCTGCGCCGGCTCAACGTCATCGCGGGGTTCTTCCACCTCGTGCAGATGTTGATGATCCTGATCCTGGCGACCGACTTCACGCTGCCGATCACCGCGTCCTACATGGCGGGCCCGCCTGGCACACCGCTCTCAGATCCGGTGACCCTCGTCGACGTGCGAGTCGCCTGGGGTGTCGCGGCGTTCTTCGGCCTCTCCGCGCTCTTCCACTTCCTTGTGGCAAGCCCGCTCTTCAACGGCCGCTACGTCGTGGGACTGCTCGAGAAGCACAACAACTTCCGGTGGGTGGAGTACTCCCTCAGCTCCTCGATCATGATCGTGCTCATCGCCCAGATCATCGGCATCACCGACGTGGCCGCGATCATCGCCATCTTCGGCGTCAACGTCTCGATGATCCTCTTCGGCTGGCTACAGGAAAAGTACGTCAATCCCGGTGGCGGGCTGCTGCCCTTCTGGTTCGGCTGCATCGCCGGCATCGTGCCGTGGATCATCATCGTGATCTTCGTCATCGCCCCAGGCTCAGCCAACGGTGGGCAGACACCCGCGTTCGTGTACGGGATCATCATCTCGCTGTTCATCCTGTTCAACTGCTTCGCCCTCGTGCAGTACCTGCAGTACAAGCCGGTGGGCAAGTGGTCGAACTATCTGCGCGGCGAGACGGCCTACATCGTGCTGAGCCTGGTGGCCAAGTCGGCCCTGGCCTGGCAGGTCTTCGCCGGCACCCTGGTGCCTCCGGCTTAGGCGCCTACCGACTCGGCTCGATCTCGCGCAGGTCGGGCATCACGTCAGTGCCGAAGGCCTTGATCAGACCAAGAAGCTCGGCGGTAGATGTGGTCACCGAGCCCAGGATCACGACGATTTCGTCGCAGCCGGTAGCGGATATCGCGCGCAAGGCAGTGACGCACTCGGCGGCGGTTCCCCGAACGGCGTAGTCCTCTATCTCTGGGTGCCCCTCCCCCGCGGCCGCAAGCCCATGCGTGGCCAGCGTGTAGGTGTGAGCCGCCTCAGCCGCTGCCCGCGCCTGCGGGGAGTCGTCGTCAGCGAGCGCGTGGTCGGCCATCCGCGCCAGGAGCGGGGTGACCCCGTCGATCGGCGGCGCCGCCCCCTCGCGCTCCAGACCCACAATCACGTAGACCGCGATCGAGAGGTCGCTGTCACCCTGCTCCGCGCGCGCTTCCTCGATGCAGGATGCGATCGCTTCGGGACTGGAGCCGACCTGGAGGATCAGGCCGTCGGCGTTGCGCGCCACCTCTACGATGACGTGCGGTCCGCTGGCGACGCCGAAGACCGCAGGCGGCGAGGCCTTCGGATCGATCCACGCCAATGACGTGAGCGATCCATCGATCTCAACGCTGCCGCCGCGCACGAGTTGACGAAGCTCCGCAAGCGACGTTCCAAAGGCCTCCGGGCCCTCCGGACGCAGTCCAATCTTGGTGACCGCCGAGTCACCTCTGCCGATGCCGAGGGTCATGCGGCCTTGCGACCGGGCCTGCAGCGTGCATGCCATCGCGGCGACCACTGTGGGATGCCGCGTCACGACATTGCTCGCGCAGGTGCCGAGGCGAAGGCTGGTCGTGGCATCAGCCACAGCCGCAAGCTCGACGAATGGATCGGGCAGCAGCATTTGAGAGTCGGTCAGCATGAGCCCGTAGAAGCCAGCCGCCTCAGCTGCGCGGCCAACGTCTTGCGTGACGCCGACCCGGGGGAACGTGCTCAACCACACCCTCATGCGGACCTCCTAGCGCTTCGGCGCCTACCCGACGGCGATCACGGCGGTGTCGCCGTCCATGGACACGCTCGCATTAGCGCCGTCCTCGATGAGCGCGTAGTCCGATTCGCTCACGGTGACGATGGGCATCTGCACGTCGTACAACTCCGCGGCCACGAGCGCCCCGGTCGCGATGATGCCGTCGGGCTCGGTCAGGACGATCCCTGCGGGCGCGATGCCCAGGCGTAGGAGCTCGGCGAGCACGTAGGTGCCCGAGCTCGAGCCGCGCCCCGAGCGCATGACGAGGATGCGCCCCGTGACCACTGCGCCGTGCTGTGGATGGCGGACGTCGATGATGTCGCCGTCGGGGCCAATGCCGCCCCAGAAGGACACCGGCTCGTCGAGCTTGAGCACCGCGCCAGAGGCCTCACCCGACGTCACACGCCAGCCCGTGATCGCGGTCATGTGAAGAGCTCCCGGTTCCACGTGACCGTGCCGGTCGTGGCGGACTCCACGCACTCGCCCAGCGTCGCCAGGACGACGTCGACGCCCATGTTGCCCGGTGCGTAGTGCGCCCACTTGCCAGAGTTCGTCATCACCGTGCGTGTGCCCGGGCGCAGGATCGACGTGACGTAGGTGCACGTGTCGAGCACGAAGGTCACGCCCCACTCCTCGAGCGGCTGCACGAGCCCGCGACGCTCTGCCTCGGCGAAGACGGATCGGCCCGTGGAGATGTAGAAAGCGACTCCCTCGGCGAGCGGCGGGCCGCCAACGATGGCGGCGTGTGCCTCGGCGATCTCGTCGACGGAGGCGTGCGGCGTGCCGAGACTCACCGCATCGAGCTTGTCCTCGCGCGCGGTCGAGAGCTCCTGGCGCGCAGCATTGAGTCGCTGCGCGGTGATGTGGTGAACCGGCGCATCGACGTGAGATCCCAGCGCTGCTTCGAGAGTCGGTGCCTCCGGAGTGCGGCCGACGACATGGAAGAGCGCGACGCCGCCTGAGGAGGCTGCGGCGGCTCCGACGGCCTTGAGGCTGTCCTCCGACACGTCGGCCGGCAGTCCGACGAAGACCGGATTCGTCGTACCCGCGATCGCTCCCGCGAGATAGCCGAGGACCGGATAGGTCACATCGAGGACAAGCGTCTCCGGCGACAGACTCGTGCAGTCGAGCACCACATCGCCCCCGCGCTCGGCATCCAGGTGCAGGCCGCCCTTGGGTGCCTTGCCCGTGATGGCCGCGGCGATATCGACGAAGTCGCCGTAGCGATCGGTGCGCGCACCCAGCACGGAATTGGCGAAGACAATGGCATTGGACTCCGCCCACGCGATGTGCCGGCCGACATCGGGGCGGGAGTCCACCTGGTACGGCGCGCAGGTCCAGGTCTGGCGGCAGCCGAGGTCGACGTAGGCCTGCATGAGATCGCGGCCGCCCTGGGCGACCCAGCGCTCACGCTCGGTGTTCTGCAGGATCAGGTGGGGGTGAATGAGGTCGACGGACCCGACATTGACGGTGGTGGGCACCCGCACCTGGCCGCCGAGCGCTACGAGCTTCTGCGCGAAGTCCAGCCCTGCCTGGCCATAGAAGATGCAGCCGTCGATGTGGACCGAGTCGATGTCGACGAGCTCCGTGGCGCCGCGGATGCGTCCGAGCTCGGTGATGATCCGCATGGAGAGGGCGACCGCCGGCCCCTGCTCCCCCGACAGCATGGCCTGCTCTTCCTCGGTGAGGTGGAGAGGCATCCGCCCACCCTAGTGCTGGCGGCCCGTGATATCCGCAGCGCTAGTAGGGACGCGGCATTCCTTCCTACGCGCGCGGATCACTCTGGCTGCTGCGTCACGGCGACACCGAGTGGGCGGCTTCCGGTCAGGAAACCGGGCGAACCGACATCCCGCTCGCGACGCTCGCCCATGGGCGCTGAGCGCGGGTGGCCTGTCAGTGCTGGGCTGGGAGCGCATCGATGTCCGCGTCTGTCGTCCTGAAGTTCGTGATGCACGGTCGCAGCACCGTCATCCCGTCGATCACAGCACTGGTGACGAGGACGTCGCCGTCTTCCTGCATGCGCCATGCCACCTCTACTACGGCGTAACATTCTTAGGTGGGCCCTAGGAGAGGTCTCGCCCGCGTGGCACTCGTTTGGGACGGTTCACGGCAACGTGTGCCCTCATATGGGCAGGCCGGGACGGTCCATGCCCACGATCTGCGTCCCGTAGAAGAACCGGAAGACGTCCGTGTCGCCATGGCCGCCGATCCCGCTGTTGCGCCAGAAGCTCTGCGCCGACGAGGGACTCATGTCGAGCAGGCTCGTGCCGTTGATCTTGACCTCCCCGAATCGCATCGCGCGACCCACGGCCATCGCGGCCGGGATGTCGGCACCGAAGACGTAGGCGGCCAGCCCGTAGGGGCTCGCGTTAGCCAGCTCAAGGGCCTCGGCGTCGGAATCAACGGCATGCACGGTCACTACCGGGCCGAACATCTCCTCGATCGCATCCTGCGGATCGGCTCCCACGATCACGCGCGGAGCCCAGAACCACCCGCCCGAATCCGGCTCTGAGCCCGCAACGAGCACCTTGGCGCCCGCATCGACGAGTGCCCCCACCTGGGCGTCGAGTCGGGTGCGATGTCCCTCGTAGGACAGCGGTCCTACCTGCGTCTCCTCATCGTCATGTGCACCGATGCGGTAGCCGCCGAGGTGTCCAAGGAGCGCGGCGACCAGGTCATCGTGTAGCGATCGCGCCACCAGGACCTTGCCGGGGGCCTCGCACCACTGGCCGTTGAGCTTGATCATGCCTGCGGCGATGGCAGCGGCCGTCGACTCGACATTCGCGTCGTCACGGACGATGACGGGGTTGTTGCCGCCCAGCTCGAGCTGCAGTGCCTTGAAGTCCTCCGCGGCCGCACGCGCTATGGCGCGACCGATCTCGACTCCGCCCGTGAAGACGACCGCTCGGATGCGGGGGTCGGTCGTCAGCGCGCGGCCGACCTCGGGACCGCCGTGCACCATCTGGAAGACGCCGGGCGGCAAGCATGCCGCGTCGATCGCATCGGCGAGCAGATTGCAGCCGAAGGGACCGTGCTCGGTCGGCTTGAGGATGACCGGAGCGCCCGCGGCCAGGGCGTAGGCAACCTTCTTCGCCGCCTGACCGGCAGGCGCGTTGAAGGGGACGAGGATGGCGGTCGGGCCCCAGGGGATGCGCAGGAGTTGGACAGGTCGATCGGCTTCGCCGAGCTCGGCGTGCGCCCAGCCCTGGCGTAGCAGCGCCGCGGCATCACGGAAATTGCCGGCCAATGAGCCGCCGAAAGCCCGGGCGATCGAGATCGGCACCCCGGTGGTGAGCGACTCAACCCGGCCCACCATGTCGGCAAGCGGCTCGAGCTGGTCGGCGATCACCTCAAGGTAGGCGCAGCGCACGTCAACGGACAGATCGCACCAGATGCCGGACCGGTCAATGGCGTCCGCGATAGCGATAGCGCGCTCAACCGATGCCAGGTCGGTGGCAGCCATCTGCACGACGAGCTCCCCGGTCGACGGATCGCACAGCCAGTCGGAAAGGGTGCCGGCCGGCGCCACCTGCTCGCCGCCGATGCGGTCGACCTGCCGCAGGACCAGCCCTTCGCTGCTACTCACGAATGCTCCCTGCCCCGGCCACTAGATGTTCTCGTAGTAGCGGTCAAGTTCCCAGTCGGTGACCGCCTCCTGGAACGTGCTCCACTCCCATTGCGCAGCGAGCGAGTACTGCTCGACGACGTCCGGCCCCAGCTCGCGCACAGCGAACTGACTAGCGGCCAGGGCGTCGGCCGCCAGACCCAGGTGCGTCGGGAAGCGCATCGACACGTCCTGCGTATAGGCATCACCCTCGACAGGAGCACCCGGGCTGACTTCGCGCGCCATGCCGTCTCGTATCGACGCGAGGAGACCGGCCACGACCAGATAGGGATTCACATCGGCGCCGGGCACGCGCCACTCCGCGCGAATCGACGTCGGCGAGTTGCCCAGCACCCGGCACGACACCGTGCGGTTGTCGAATCCCCAGGAGGCCCCGCGGCCGGCGAACTCACTGGAGTTCGTGCGCCGATAGGAGTTGATGGTCGGGGCGTAGAACGCCATGAAGTCAGCGCCATGCTCGAGGATGCCGCCGATCGCATGCAGCATCCGTGGGCTCATATGGTGCGGCGCCCGGGCCGACCAGAACGGATAGCGCTGCTCGTCCGTCTCCCCACGGTGCCCCTTGAGGGACAGGTGCACGTGGCACGAGGAGCCGACCTGACCTGCCGTGGGCTTGGGCATGAACGTCGCCGACATGCCCGCCTGCGCGGCCACGTCCTTCACCGCGAGCTTGAAGATGGAGTGCCGATCGCACATGCCCACCGGGTCGCCGTAGGCGAGATTGATCTCCCACTGGCCCAGGCCCCACTCGCCCTGGCTCATCTCGACATCGAGGCCACTCGCGTCGAGCGCGTTGCGCAGGCGCCGGAAGAACGGCTCCCACGCATCGACCTGCTGCACGGTGTAGTCGGCGTGAATGATGGTCGTCGGGTGACGATCGCGGTAGCCCCGGGCGCGCAGGTCGTCGTAGCCGTCTCGGTAGAGGTGGAACTCGAGTTCGGTTGCCACGGCAGCCTCCAGCCCCTCATCGGCGAGGGCCCGGACCTGTCGCTGAAGGATGCGCCGGGGAGTGACCTCCACCGGCGAATGGTCATGCTCCTCGACGATGTCGCTCATGACGATGGCGGTGCGCTCGAGCCAGGCCGCCGGAACCATGGTGGACAGGTCGGGCATAAGCAGGAAGTCCCGCCAGCCGCTGTGCCAGCCCGTATAGGGCACCTGCAGGCCGATGTCCTGCGGCAGGTCCCAGCTGAAGGTGCAGGACGACACTCCGATGCCGTGGTGCTGGAACTCCTCCAGTTTGCGCGGCGTGAGGCGCTTGCCGATGAGCCGGCCATGCATATCCGGCGCAGCAACGATGACCGTGTCATATCCCCGCTGGTGCAGGTCATCAAGTGTCAGCGTGCCCGTCATCGCGTCAGCCAACCACCGTCAATGGGGATCTGCACCCCGTCGATGAAGGAAGCCTGGTCGGAGAGCAGGAACGACACCAGGTTGGCAACGTCCTCGGGCTCACCGACCCGGTGCACGAGCACCCGCTGGCCTATGAAGGCCATCGCCTCGGGGCTGGTGATGTCACCGCCGGCGAACCCCGTATTGATCGGCCCGGGGGCGACGGCGTTGACCCTGATGCCCTTGGCGGAGAGTTCGACAGCCATCGCCTTGGTCAGCATGGTGACGCCACCCTTGGAAGCGTTGTAGTGCGGCTGGCAGCTACCCGACGATGACACCACGACCTCCGACTCGATGGTCGCGAGGTTGACGATGGCACCGCCGGCCGTCATCGCTCGTGACGCCAACTGACCGACGATGAACTGGCCCTTGAGGTTGACGTCGACCACGAAGTCCCATTCGTCGTCGGTGAGGTTCTCGAAGTTCGCCATACGAACCACGCCGGCGTTATTAACCAGTAGGTCGAGGCGGCCAAGTTGTGCGACGGTGTCCTCCACTGCCCTGCTCACCTGGGCCCGGTCGCGCACATCGGCCGTGAGGGCGATGGCAGTGCCTCCCACCTGCTCGACCAGATGCACCGTGGCTTGGGCGGCATCCGCTTTGACGTCGACCACCGCCACTCGCGCACCGTCGCCGGCGAGGCGCAGCGTGATGGCGCGGCCAATGCCCGAGCCCGCTCCCGTGATGAGGGCCACCCTGCCCTCGTGGCTGATGATCATGCTGACCGCCTCTTATGCCCCAGCCCAGAGCCATCCGACTATGTCGACAAGGCTGATGAACTCTCCAATGGTAGATCGTCGCGGAATGCCCCACCGTGGCCAAGACCTTCACCGTCGTTGAGGCAAGTCCAGTCAGGCCCGTCGCAGGACGCCTTGACGCCACCTGACCACCCCCCTGCCGTGGAGGTTTCCCAAATAGAAACGCCCTCTCGGGCTCTCGCCCTGGAGTGGCCCCACTTGGAGTACTCCCTCACTTCCTCAATCATGATCGTGCTCATCGCCCAGATCGTCGGCATCTTTGACGTGGCCGCGATCATCGCATTCTTCGGCGTCAACGTCTCGATGGTCCTCTTCGGCTGACTCCAGGAGAAGTACGTCCAGCCCGGTGGCGGGCTGCTGCCCGTCTGTCCAGGCTACATCGCAGGGATCGTGCCGTGGATCATCATCGTGATCTTCGTGATCTCCCCCGGGTTGGCGAGCGGCAATCAAAAACCCTGGCTTTGTCCGTGGCATCATCCTTTCGCCGTTCATGCTCTTCAACTGCTTCGCGCTGGTGCAGTACCTGCAGTACGAGCCCGTCGGGAAGTGGGCCAATTACCTCCGCGGGGAGTCGGCCTACATCATCTTGCGCCTGGTGGCTAAATCGACCCGGGCCTGGCAGGTCTTCGCTGGCACCCTCGTGGCCTTGGCCTGACCATATCGCCCAAAGAAGTGGCTCTCCCCACTGGCGTGTATCGTTGTGTTATGCGCTTACTAACTAGATTCGTCGTGCCCGTGCTGATTGCCTCGCTCGCCCTGCCGACCACCGTCGCGATTGCCTCCGACGGCCATCACGCCAGCAGCAGCGAGCGCGCGGACTACTCCCTCTCCCTGAAAGTCGACCGCGTCAAGGCATCGACCGGCCAGGTGAAATTCACCGTCACCCCCAAGGGCTTCACCTACGTCAAGGTGTCAGACGCCGGGGCGCCCAACGTCGCCGGGGAAGGCCACGCCCACATCTACGCGAAGGACACCGACACCGGCAAGGTGCGCTATATCGGGTGGACCGGCAACGGCCTCACCGACTGGAGCGATCCCGGGCGACTCAAGCCCGGAAAGACCTACCGCATCTATGCGATCTTCTCCGAAAATGACCACACCGAGCAGCCCAGAATCCGGTCACGTGCCGTGACGGTGACCATGTCCTAAGTCCTGATCCATCGGCACGGTCGCAAGCCCACCCAGAGTCATCCCATGGCTCGGACGACTGATGACCTTATCTATGCGTGTGGACAGCGCTTCGCTTCAGTAATCACCGCGGTCGTCCTCGGCGTCGCCCGGCAGAGCGATGGGGCCAACGGGGGCGTCGGGCGGGCCTTGAGGCCCGACAGCGTGCGCCCGGAGATCTCGTCCAGCGACTTGCCCGCGGGCTCGATCTGGAAGACCTGCGTGATGATCAGCGCGAGGATGCAGATCCCCGCCATGCCGAGGCCCCGCCTGCTGCCCCGCGGGCCTGGGCCAGCCGATCGATCGTCAAGCCTCGGAGGAACTCGCTAAATTGCTCAAGGCTGTCGCCGACCCCGCGCGCCTGAGGATCCTGGCATTCCTGCGCTCCGAGCCGCAGTGCTCCGCATGTGTCGCTGACATCACCGAGGCCGTCGGGCTGAGCCAGCCCACCGTGAGTCACCATCTGCGCCGACCCGCACAGGCGGGCATCGTCGAGGGACACAAGCAGGGCTACTGGACGTGGTACTCACTCAAGCGCACCCGACTGGCCGAGCTCGGCTCCGTCCTCACCTAGATAACGCAGGAGTAGTCTCGGCCGGTGTCGAGCCGCACGCAACCCCCTGTGTGTCTGCTCCTCATCACCCTTGCGCTCGTCGCGCTCAATCTGCGGACGGTCCTCACCTCGATCCCGCCGCTGACACTGACGATCCAGCAGGAGACGGGGTGGAACGATACGACGATCGGGCTGCTGACGACCCTTCCCGTCATCGTCATGGGCCTCGCGGCACTCATCGTGCCGTGGGTCGCGCAGCGCATCGGACGACCGCAGACGGTCTGGCTGGCCCTCGGCCTGCTGGTGGTCGCGAGCGCGGGGCGCCTCCTGGCCGGGATCCCGATCGTGCTCTTCGTCACCGCATTTCTCGGCGGGCTGGGCATCGCACTCGCCTCCGGGCTGGTGCCCGCCCTCGTGCGCGAGAAGTTGCCGAGCGCGACAGGGTCGGCCACGGGTCTGTGGACCGCTGCGATGTTCACTGGTGCGGCCCTCGCCGCGGCGCTCACCGTGCCCGTCGCACTGTGGACAGGCTCCTGGCAGTGGGGCCTTGCCGTGTGGGCGATCCCCGCACTCGTCGCCGTCGCACTGTGGACGGTGGTGGAGACCCCGTATCGCCGGCACGCCGATGATCGCGCGGGCGGCGCCATCTCGCTGCGCTCACTGCCCTGGCGGCAGCCGCTCGCATGGGCGCTGACGGCGTACCTCGCCATCAACTCGGTCGTCTTCTACACCGCCCTGGCCTGGATCGCCCCGTCCTTGGACGAGCGCGGATGGACCTCGGGGGAGGGCGGACTGCTCTTCGGCCTCTTCACTGCCTCGCAGATCGCCGCCGCCCTGCTCATGCCCGGGCTGGCTCAGCGTCTCCCCGGACGCCGGATCGTCTGGTCCGCCACGGTCGTGGTGACGGCGCTGTGCCTGGTGAGCCTGGCCTACACGCCCGGACTACTCACCGCACTGGTGCTCTTCCTCTTCGGCTTCTCCAATGCCGGCGGCTTCACCATCGGCTTGTCGATGCTGAGCGAGTTCTCCCTCGACGCACCGTCCGCAGCACGCCTCACGGCCATGGCCTTCGCCATCACCTACCTCTTGGCCGCGGTCGGGCCGGCCCTGGCCGGTGCACTGCTCGACGCCGCCAGCTCATGGACTCAGGTCTACGTGATCCTGGCCGTTGTCGCGCTGCTCCAGTTGCCCGTGCTCGTCCCCCTGCGCAAGGGCACCGTCATCCGCGCGTGAGCTCGCTCAGTCCGCCAGCAGGCGAGCGACCGCTGCCGCAAGCATGGCCGGCGCATCCTGAGACTGTGCAGATGGCTGCATCACATGACTGAGCACGGTGCGCACAAGCATGTCGGTCGTGACATCGAGACTCTCGCTGCAAACGCCGGGGTAGCAGATGAGGCGATCACGGACGCGTTCGCTCGCCACGGCGATGACAACATCGGCACGCGTGGTGAGCAGCGGCACGAGCTCGGTCTCTGCTCCGTGAGTGGCGGTGACGATTGCGCGCAGGAGCGGATTGACACGCGCCAGGCCGAGCACGCGCCCGATGGCATCGGCGACACTCGCCTGAAGGTCATCCGGGTGAGCATCGAAGCCGGCATCGACCTCATCGAGGAAGGCTCCGAGCTCCCGGAGCACCATCGCCTCTGCGAGTCGATCACGCGAACCCCACTCGTTGTAGACCGTCTGGCGGCTCACGCCCACGCGCTCGGCAAGCGCGGCCATGGTCACGCCGGACCATCCCGACTCGGCAGTCATCTGGGCGGCCGCGGCCAGAATCCGCTCACCGGTCGCCATCTGCGCGACAGGCACGCTCACCCCACGTGCGCAACGAGGAAGTCGACCTTGTCGCGCACGCCGCAGTCCGGGCAGCACCAGGTGTCGGGGATCGAGGCGAACGCCGTCCCCGCGGCGAAGCCCTCACGCGGATCCCCGCGGCGCTCGTCATAGGAGTAGGCACACCCGGGGCAGGTGGCGACCACGGGTCCCTCGGCGACGAGCAACGAGCCCGGGAGATCCTCGCTCGCGCGCGCCGCGGCCGTCGCGGCCTGCGGTGCCGGGTAACGCCGCAGGATGCGCTCCCGCTTGTGCGGGGCGACGTTGGCGCGCGAGATGTCACCATCGAAGTGATCCAGCACGCGCGGATCCATGACGCGATTCCATGCCGGAGGCACGAGAGCGAGAAGGATCATGCTGGCGTAGCCGGTGGGCAGCGCGGGGGCGGACTTCTCATCGCGCAGTGCCTGGTAGCGGCGTGTGGGATGCGCGTGATGATCGCTGTGACGCTGCAGGTGGTAGAGGAGCACATTCGTCGCGATGTTGTTGGAGTTCCAACTGTGCCTGGGCTCCACCCGCTCGTAGCGCTCCTTGCCGGGCACGCCCACGATCTCGCGAAGCATGCCGTAGTGCTCCAGGTAGTTGACCGCCTCCAAAAGCGTGATCGCGATGAAGGCCTGGATCAGCAGGAAGGGCATGATGGCCGGGCCGAGCCAGATCACCATCAGCGCCCACAGCGCAGCGGTCATCAGGAGGGCATTGATGACGTCGTTGCCGATGCGGAAGGGATGCTGACCCCGCCGCGAGTAGCGGCGCGACTCCAACTCCCACGCGCTGGCTAGGGAGCCGAAGACCGTGCGCGGCCAGAACCGGTAGAAACTCTCCCCCACCCGCGAGCTCGCCGGATCCGCCGGCGTGGCCACGCGCACATGGTGACCGCGGTTGTGCTCGATGTAGAAGTGGCCGTAGCACGACTGCGCGAGTGCGATCTTGGACAGCCAGCGCTCGTGGGACTCCTTCTTGTGGCCGAGCTCGTGAGCGGTGTTGATGCCGAGGCCTCCGATGAATCCCACGGTGACCGCGAGGCCAATCTTGTTGACCAGCGTGAGGTCGCCGGTCGCGATGTACCAGAACGCGAGCGCGAAGCCGGCGTACTGCAGCGGGAGGAAAAGGTAGGTGAGCCACCGGTAGTAGCGGTCCTGCTCCAGCGACTTGATGACGGCGTCGGGCGGGTTGGCAGGGTCAAGCCCGACGATCCAGTCGATGATCGGCACCATCCCGAGGATGACGATGGGGCCGAGCCACAGCCACACGCCCCAGCCCGTGAGCTCGTGCAGACCCACGGCGAGGAAGGGCAGGAGCGGCATGGTCAGGCCGAGCACCCACAGGTAGCGCTTGGAGTCCCGCCAGGTGGACGTGGCCTGCTCTGCCCTCATAATTGACATATCGTAGGGAGATGTAAACTCCCCGTCAAGGGCCGGGCGAGTTTCTCCTCGTGTGTGAGGGCCTATGGGGGCCGGATACGGTCGTGCCGTGACCGCATCGCCGACTAGGCATCATCCGGGGTTCACGCAGATCCCCGTGGTCTCCCTGCGCTCATGGAGTGGATCGGACGCCGAGCGCCAGGAGGTCGCCGACTCACTCGTCCGGGCCTGCCACGAGGTGGGGTTCTTCCTGCTCGTCGACCACGGGATCGATCAGGGGCTCATCGATCGCTACTTTGCCGCCCTCAAGGACTTCTTCGCGCTGCCGGTCGAGACCAAGGCGCTCATGGCCAAGGCGAACTCGCGACACTTCCGGGGCTGGGAGGCGATCGGGGCCGAACTCACCAACAACCGCGTCGACTACCGCGAGCAGATCGACCTGTCATCCGAGCACCCCGCGCGCGATGCTGACGTGCAGCCGCCCTACCTTCGCCTCGACGGACCCAACCAGTGGCTCCCCGAGGAGATCCTCCCGGGCTTCCAGGATGTCGTCACCGACTACTTCGCCGCGCTGTCGACGCTCGCCAACGAGGTCATGTCCGTGCTTGCGGTGGGCCTCGGCCTGGCTCCGGAGACATTCACCGAGAGATTCGGCGAGCGGCCGTTGTCGTTCATGAAGCTCATCTCCTACCCGCCCACTCCGGCGGGTCAGGCGGGGGTCAACGGCCATCACGACGCTGGCTTCCTCACCCTGCTTATGCAGCACGGTGTCGGCGGCCTGCAGGTCGAAAACCAAAGCGGCGAGTGGATCGATGTACCGCCCCGAGACGATGCCTTCGTGGTCAACCTCGGCGAGATGCTGCAGTCGATGACGGGCAACTACCTCGTGGCCACCAACCACCGCGTCGTCTCCCCTGCGCAGCGCTACTCGTCGGCCTACTTCCACGGCCCCGACCTGCGAGCGAGTCTGGCGCCCCTCGTCCTCGATGAGGAGTTCGTCGCGGCGGTCGAGGCCAGCCCCAGGCACCGGGAGGCTGGCTTCATGGCGCGTCGCGAGCAACTGCTCGATGGCGAGAAAGGCCTAGCAGGCACTTCAGTCTCTGTGTTCGGCGAGCAGATGTGGAACTACTACGTGCGCAGCTACCCCGACCTCGTGCGCGCCCACTATCCCGAGACGCTGACGGCACCCTAGAGGTAGCGGGAGATGACCATCGCGGCCATGACCGCAATGAGCAGGATCGTCAGCCAGACATCGGCACCGATGCGCAAGAGGAATTGCACGCGGTCGAAGGCGCGCTCCGATAGCCGGAAGGTGTTGTCGGCCAGGTTGACCCGCATTAGGCTCATGAAGACGGTCGTCGTGGTCACGGTCACCAGGAGGCACCAGGGGCACAGGGCACCGATGACGAAGTAGGCCTCGTAGAAGAGCCAGTAGGCGAAGACCAGGCCGACCGAGTAGAACACCATCGCGGTGTTCATAAACCACCGCGGGAAGCGCACGCCGCCCAGACCGGCGACAGCAACCGTGATGACAACGGGCTCGGCGATTAGACCGAGGAAAGCGTTGGGCCAGCCCAGGAGGTTGGCCTGCCAGGTGATACCGACCTTGGCGCAGGAGATGGTCTCGGAGACGTTGCAGGAGAGAGCGGCGTTGGGGTCGGCCGCGAGCATGATCGCGTCGACCGACAGCACGAGGGCCGCGATGAGGCCCAGCACGCTGGAGACGAGCATCTCCACGTAGGCACCGCGATGGCGGGCATTGCGAGCCCGGGGAATCCGGTCGCCTGCCTCTTCGTCTGCAGCGACGGCGTCGGTCGTCACGGACTCCTCCTCATTCACGGCCTCTTGACCCTAGCGAAGGGGACGCCAGCGAGCCTGTTCAGGTTCCCCGGCGCCTGCGCCACCGCTAGACCTCCAAGCACGCGACCCAGACCTGGCCCGGGCCCACTCGAGGAGCGTGAGGGCAGCGAGCACGAGCGCATCCCGCACAAGAGGTACGCCGATCAACAAGACCAGCATGGCGAAGGCCGCGAGCAGCAGGATCATCGGCTCGCGGAGCACCGACCAGGTCAGCCGCAGCAGCCCGCGTGGGCGCTCGGCCGGCGGTTCATGGGGCCCGTCGCGCGCCAGGCGGTCGGCGGCTTCGCGAGCGGAGAGGCCGGGAGCGGTCGTGACCCCCGCCATCGCCACCTCCCGGTCACCACCAGGGTGGCTCAGTCAGCGCGAGATCGGACGCGACGGCTCAGGCGCTGACCGGTCAGGACGCGGAGCCGACGGAGCGACGTCCGCGGTGGGACATGACCGATAGCCAGGACATCGAGGACATCAGGGAGCCGGCGCTCAGGCAGGAGCCCACCGACAGGACCGACAGGGCGGACCCAATCGAGCCCACCGACAGGACCGATCCCACACAGCCGATCGAGAGGGTCGAGTTCTTCGAGTAGATCGACAGGAACGAGTTGTCGGAGCCGATGCTCCACTTCGACGCCACGTCAGATCACCGCGTCGAGGAACTTCTTGGTCTCCGGGCGCTGCGGTGACGCGAACATCTCGGCAGGCGTGCCCTGCTCGAGGATGACTCCCTCGTGGAAGAAGCACATGTGGGTGCCAACCTCGCGAGCGAATCCCATCTCATGCGTCACGACGATCATCGTCATGGAGTGATCCTCGGCCAGGCGCCGCATGACCGCCAGCACCTCGTGGATCAACTCCGGATCGAGGGCCGACGTGGGCTCGTCGAAGAGCATGACCTGGGGCCTCATCGCCAGTGCGCGCGCGATGGCGACGCGCTGCTGCTGGCCGCCGGACAGGCGAATGGGGTGCTCATCGGCCTTGTCGACCATGCCCACATCGGCCAGGAGGGCCATGGCCCGCTCCCGCACCTCCTTCTGGGACTCCTTGCCCACCTTCAGTGGAGCCTCCATGACGTTGTCGATCACCGTCATGTGCGGGAAGAGGTTGAACTGCTGGAAGACCATGCCGCAGCGCATGCGCAGGTGGCGGATCTGCTTGCGGCGGTGGCGGGTGGGCGGCCCGGCCACCACCGATATGCCCGCAACATCGATCTCACCCTGCGTGGGCTCCTCGAGGAAGTTGATGCAGCGCAGGAAGGTGCTCTTGCCCGAGCCGGACCGGCCGAACACCACCACGACCTCGCCCGCGTTGACATCGATGTCGATGCCCTTGAGGACCTCGAGGTTGCCAAACGACTTGTGGAGGTTGCGGACGCTGACGACGGGCTCGCTCACGACGCCTTCACCGCCGTACGCACGTAGCCCCTGCTCATGCGCGCCTCGAGCTTGCGCTGGAAGAAGGAGAAGATAGCGGTCAGACCCCAGTAGACGATGGCGGCGATGATCAGGGCCTCGAGGTTGCGGAAGTCCGCCTTGCCGGTGAGCTGGGCCACCCGGAAGGGATCGGCCCAAAGGATGGTTGTGCCGAGCAGGCCGATGAGTGCGGTGTCCTTGATCATCGCGATGAACTCATTGCCGGTCGGCGGGATGACGATGCGTGCGGCCTGGGGCAAGACGACGCGCCACATCCGCTGGCGGTAGGACATGCCTAGGGCTTCGGCGGCCTCGGTCTGACCGTGCGGGACCGCCTCGATGCCCGAGCGGAAGATCTCGGTCATATAGGCGCCATAGTTAAAGGCGATGCCCACGACACCGGCCACGGCCGCGGGCCAGATGAACCACGCCGCATAGGGCTCGGGCAGCAGGCCGATGGCGAGCTGAGGGAGCGCGAGGTACCACAGGAACAGCTGCACGATCAGCGGCGTGCCGCGGAAGAAGGATGTGTAGAAGCCACTCACGCCATAGGCGATCGGGTTTTTGGAGATGCGCCCCAAGGCACCGAGCAGCGCCAGCAACATCGCCAGCGTGATGGCGATGACAGAGAAGAGGATCGTGACCCAGACGCCCTTGACGATGGCCGGGGCCTTGTCGATCATCCACGCGATATCGAAGCCGCTCTGGAAGAAGGCGAACGCCAGCAGGACGAAGATCACGGCCCAGACGAGGGCCACCTTCACACGGAAGGGGACCTTTAGGCTCGCGGCCTCCAAGGACTCCGCGAGCCCGTGACGCTGACGCGTCACGGGCTCGCGGATAAGCCCAATTGCGGCGGCTTCACCGTCGCGGTGGGCCCCAGAATCAGCCATTGGGCGTCAGGCGCCCGGGCCCTTGGTGATGTCGACGCCGTACCACTTCATCGACAAATCGCTGAGAGTCCCATCAGCATGCATCTCGGCGATGATGCGGTTGAGCTCGGCCACGAGGCTGTCGACGGGAAGAGGCGAGCTCTTATCGGCCGCCACCGCGAGGGGCTCCAGGAAGACCGGATCGCCGACGAGGCGGATCTCCTTGCCCTTCTTGATGGCCTCCTCGAGCAGCGGCACGGCCGAGACCATGGCATCGACGCGGCCCAGCTTGAGGTCCTGCAGCACCGTGGTGTCGGTGTCGTAGGTCACGATCTCGACGTCCTCGGGCACCAGGAACTCGAAGTTGAAGCCAGGAATGCTCAGCGTGCGGTTGAGGTAGTACTCGTAGGTGCACGCACCGCAGACGCCGACGCGCTTGCCTGCGAGCTGGTCGATCGACTGGATATCGCTGTCGGCATTGACCGCCACTCCCGCGGGCGTGAAGTAGTAGGGCTCGGTGAAGTCGAGGACCTGGGCGCGCTCATCGGTGATCGACATGGAGCCGACCGAGACATCCCAGCGGTCGTTCCAGTTGCCAGCGGTGATGACGTCCCACGCCGGGGTCTCCCATTGGGTGGTGACCCCCATCCGCGTGGCGATCTCATTGGCCACGTCGATGTCGAAGCCCTGCCACTCGCCCGTGGCCTCGTCGTACGACGACTGCGGCGGGTAGGCCGGATCGGTGGAGACCCGCAGGACTCCGGTGTCGAGGATCTGAGCGAGCAGGCCGTCGGCCGTCGGCGCGGCTTCGCTGGACTCCGGCGCCGCGCTGCTGGTCTCAGGAGCCGGTGCTGCGCTACTGGACTCCGGGGCGGCCGAGCTTGACGTCGCTCCGCCTCCTCCGCCGCCACAGGCCACCAGCACGGCGCCGCTCAGGAGCAGCGCTCCGGCCGCGGTCAAGGTCTTCATCAAACGCATAACCACTCCTTCAGTTGTGGAACCTCGCCATTCTCACCGGGGGTCTCCCCCGAGGGGGGATTTTGCCGACATTCGAGGCCGAGCCGTGACCCTCCGCAGCAGGAGGAGCGTCAGGCGCTTGGATGGAGCCGTGACCCACGAGGAGCGGCAAGCACGCGCCCCCTACGCTGAGGCGCTGCGGCGCAATGCCGACGAGGGCTGGGTTCGCCTGGGAGTGCCGGGCCACCAGGACCAGCCCAAGCACCATCCGTCACTGGCGGAGCTGGCCGGCCCCGAACTCGTCGCGGTCGACATCCCGATGTTCACCGAGGGCGTGGACTTGCCCGCCCCGGGCGAGACCACCAGCCCCCTCCTGGAAGCCCTCGACCTGGCCGCCGAGGCGTGGGGTGCTCGGCGCACGTGGTTCCTCACCGACGGTGCGTCGCAGGGCAATCACGTCACGTGCCTCGCACTTCGTGCACTGAGCTCGCACGCGGTGGTGCAGCGTTCCGTGCATACGTCGGTCATCGACGGTGCCATCCTCGCCGGACTGCGACTGGAATTCGTGCAGCCGAGCGTCGACCCAGCGCTCGGGATCTCGCACGGGGTGACGGCATCTGCGGTCGATCAGCAATTGATCGCGCACGCGGGAGCAGCCGCGGCGTACATCGTCACGCCCTCCTACTTTGGAGCGTGCGCTGACATCGAGGCGATCGCGGAGGTCGCGCACCGGCACGGCGTGCCGCTCGTCGTCGACGAGGCATGGGGCAGTCACTTCGGCTTCCATCCCGAACTACCGAAGTCAGCCCTGCAGTCCGGGGCCGATCTGGTGATCTCCAGCACCCACAAGCTCGGCGGCAGCCTCACCCAGTCAGCCATGCTGCACCTGGGCGATGGCGCGTTCGCCGACCAGCTGGAGCCGCTGATCGTGCGCGCCATGACCACCTTTGGCACCACCAGCCCGTCGGGCATCCTCTACGCCTCGCTGGATCTCGCTCGCCGCGACCTCTTCATCAACGGCATTCCCGGGATCGGCGCGAGCATCGCCGACGTCGAGCGCCTGCGCGAGATGCTCAATGCCAAGGGCAGATATGCCGACCCGGATCCGAGCATCCACGCGGCGCCTGACGTCATCGCTCTCGATCCGCTTCGATTCGTCGTCGACACTCGTTCGGGTGGCGTGCCGGGCTATGTCGCGCGACGTCTGCTCGAGGAACGCAATCTCATCCACGTCGAGATGGCAACCGGCACATGCATCGTCGGACTGGTGGGCGCCGGCAGCCGTCTCGACGTCGACTACGTCGCTGCGGCGCTGCATGACCTGCCGGAGCAGGACCTCGGGGACCATCCACCGATCCACCTGCCCCCCAATGCACCCCGGCGCATAGACCTGCGCGACGCCTACCTCAGCCCGACCGAGATCGTGCCGGCGGCCGAGGCCGTGGGCCGTGTCTCGGCCGACTCCCTCGCGGCCTATCCGCCTGGGGTCGCCAACGTGCTGCCCGGCGAGGCCATCACCCAGGAGATCCTCGACTTCCTGCACGAAACGGCGCGGTCCCCCTACGGCTGGGTCCGCGGCAGCGTCGATCCGGCCGTGGACCACCTTCGCGTCACCGCTCCCCGCTGACGCAGAGTGGCCGAATCGCCGCGGTGGCCCGTTGTGCCCTACTAGTCTCGCAAGCGCTGCGACAACGAAGGCTCGCCGCGGCGAAGGAGGCATAGGTGGCTGCCACAGCGGGCTCAGCGCTGCGTATCCGTGCCGTGTCCAAGACCTTCCCCACGCCCGAGGGCGGCGAGGTCCTAGCCCTCGACGCCGTGAGCCTGGAGGTCGCAGACGGCTCGTTCACCGTGCTGCTCGGCCCCTCCGGATGCGGCAAGACCACGCTGCTGCGCTGCATCGCTGGCCTGGAGTCACCGGACAGCGGCGAGATCGAACTCAAGGGCGTGCGCATCGACGACGTGCCCGTCTGGAAGCGCCGCGTCAACACGGTCTTTCAGTCCTATGCCCTCTTCCCCCACATGACCGTGGCGCACAACGTCGCCTTCGGCCTGCAGATGGACAAGCTGCCCAAGGCTGAGATCGCGCGCAAGGTCGACGCTGCCCTTGAGATGGTGCGGCTTTCGGGCCTGGGCGCACGCCGCCCCAGCCAACTGTCGGGCGGCCAGCAACAGCGTGTCGCGCTTGCCCGTGCCCTCGCCAAGGAGCCTGAGGTGCTCCTGCTCGACGAGCCGCTCTCCGCCCTCGACCTCAAGCTCCGCCGAGGCATGCAGACCGAGCTTAAGCGACTGCAGCGCGAGACCAGCATCACCTTCATGTTGGTCACGCACGACCAGGACGAGGCGATGTCGATGGGCGACCAGGTCGCCGTCTTCGACAGCGGCCGCATCGTGCAGGTCGGGCCACCCCGCGACGTCTACCTGGCGCCCCGCACCCGTTTCGTCGCCGACTTCATCGGCGAGGCCAACATCCTCCAGGGCACCGCGAGCGCCCAGACGATCACGGTCCCCGGCTTCGGCGTCCTGTCGACCGACGCACTCGCGACCGACGGTGTGGCAGCCGCCGACGGCCAGGTCTTCATTGCCGTCCGACCCGAGAGCGTGACCATCTTGCCAGCGGCAGACGGCAACGGCACTGTCGTCGACGCGACCTTCGTCGGTGGCGACCTGCACATCGACGTGAAGGTGGGCGACGTCGTCATCTCGGCTCGCCAGGCGGGCGCGGCCCCCGGCGCGCTGTCCGCTGGCGACACCGTGCGCGTCGCCTTCCCCTCGGGCTCGGTGCGCGTGGTGGAAGCTTGATGGCCTCGACGACTGCGACGCAACCCCGCAAGCATGGCCGCGCAGGTCAGGGCTCCTGGTGGGCTGGCCTGCCGGGAATCCTCTTCCTCATCGCGCTCGTGCTCGGCCCACTCATCATCATCGTCATCTACTCCTTCCTCAGCAGGGCCAAGCTCGGCGTCGGCGTGAAGTGGATATTCACCACGCAGCCCTACGTCGAGCTCTTCTACAGCGAGTCCCTGTCAGGCGAGCGCACCTTCGACCCGACCTACCTGCAGATCCTCTTCAACTCGGCACTGTATTCACTGGTGACGGCCGTGGTGTGCCTCGTGCTGTCGATCCCCATTGCCATCTGGATCGCCACCAGGCCCCCGCAGTGGCGCACCGCCCTGGTGTTCTTAGTCACCATCCCGTTTTGGACCAGCCTGCTCATCCGCACCTACGCGTGGATCATCATCCTCAACGACAACGGGCCGATCAACGCGGCACTGGAGTGGACCCGCCTCATCAGCGAGCCCATCGCCATGCTCTATACGCCCTTCGCCACAAGCGTCGGCCTGGTTTACGCGTTCCTGCCCTTCATGATCCTGCCCATCTACGCCAGCGCGGAGCGCTTCGACTTCCGACTAGCCGAGGCTGCCTACGACCTTGGGGCCACGCGCCTGACCGTGCTGCGTCGCATCGTGCTGCCGGCCGTCCGGCCCGGCGTGATCGCCGGCATGATCCTGGTCTTCATCCCGGCTCTCGGCTCCTACCTCGCACCGGAGCTCCTGGGCGGTGGAAAGACCTCGATGATTGCCAATGTAATCGCGGCGCAGTTCGGGGCATCGCGCAACTGGCCCTTCGGTGCGGCCCTCTCGGTCATGGTGCTCGTCATCACCATGCTGGCGCTGGTCGTCTTCGCGGTGGTCAATCGCCGGGCAACGAAGGGTGGCACGCGCCAGGAACTGGAGTCATTCCTATGAGCCGGGCCCGCGGCACAGGTGAGTCGCTGAAGAATTTCCCCTTCTTCGGCGTGATCTCGATCATCGTCTTCGCATTCCTCTACGTGCCGCTGGTCTTCGTGGTCGGATACTCCTTCAATGCCAACCGCGTGGTGACAGTGTGGAAGGGCTTCACCTTCGACTGGTACGCCGAGGTGCTCACCAACAACGACATCCAGCGCGCGCTGATGAACTCGCTTCGCGTCGCCGTGGTCGCCACGATGATGTCGGTCCTCTTGGCGACCGGCCTGGCCGTCGGACTCATCCGCATGGTGCGCGCCGGCCGAACCTTCGCGTGGTCGCTGATCATGGCGCCCCTGATCATCCCCGAGATCGTCTTCGCGATCGGGACCCTCGCCCTCTTTGTGCAGATTCGCGTTCCGCTCGGCGTGGAAGCGATCACCCTTGCCCATGTGGCCTTCTGCATCCCCTTTGCGCTACTGCCCATTCGCGCGCGCCTGCGATCGATCGACCTGTCGATCTACGAGGCCGCCGCCGACCTCGGGGCCAACGAGTGGCCGATCTTCCGTCGCATCACACTGCCCCTCCTCATGCCCGGGATCGTGGCGGGGGCACTCCTGGCCTTCATCATCAGCCTCGACGACTTTTTGGTCTCCTATTTCCTCGCAGGCCCTGGTGGAACGACCCTGCCCGTCTATATCTTTAGCATGATTCGCAATGCGATAACCCCGGGAGTGAACGCAGTGTCTACCCTGCTATTGCTCATTAGTCTTTTAATTGTGACCGGGTCCTACTTGATAACGCGAAGAAGGAGGTACTGATGACACCATGGCATAAGCGCCGCGCCGTCGGCCTAACTCTCGCACTCGGCCTTACGGGCATGCTGGCCTTGACTGCGTGTGGTGGCGAGACCACCATGGGTGGAGGAGATGAGGCAGCAACCTCAGCGCCCGCCTCGTCGGAAGGTGGCGGAGCGGCCGAGAGCCCGCAGCCAGCCGCGGACTTCCCTACGCCCAACGGCGGGGAGCTCAATCTCTACAACTGGACCGACTACATCTCGCCCGATCTGCTCGATCGCTTCGAAAGCGAAACGGGTATAACGGTGAATCTGGACACCTACGACTCCAACGAGACGCTGTTGGCCAAGCTGCAGTCCGGTGGCGCCAACTACGACGTCATCATGCCCAGCGACTACATGGTTGCCCAGATGATCGATCTCGGGTTGCTGCAGCAGATCGATGTGGCGTCCTTCCCCAACGCCCAATACCTCAAGCCTGAGTTCGCAGATGCTTACTATGACCCAGGTCGCAAATACACCGCGCCCTACATGTACGGCACGACAGGCATCGCCTACGACCCGACCAAGGCGGGTATGGAGATCACATCGTGGGCTGACTTCTTCGCGGCCGACAGTCCCGCCGCCGGCAAGATCGGCACGCTCAACGACCAGGTTGAGGTGATCCACGCGGCTTTGCGGGCGGTCGGATCCGCGCCTTGCTCCACCAACCGTGACGACTACATCAAGGTCGAGGAACTCCTCGCCGGCTGGAAGCCGAATCTGGCCGTCATCAATTCCGACGGCGTGATCGGTCGCATGGCCTCCGGCGAGCAGACCGTGCACATGATGTGGAACGGCGCTTTCACGCGCGCGGAGGCAGATAATCCCAACCTGGAGTACGTGTATCCGGCCGAGGGCGTTACGGTGTGGGCCGACGGCTTGGCCGTTCCCGTCGGTGCGGAGAACATGGACAACGCCAAGATCTTCATTAACTGGTTGATGGACCCCGAGAACATCGGGGAGGCGACCAATTTCGTCGGATACGACAACGGCATCACCGGCTCCGACGAGTTCATGCGTGCGGACCTCGGTAGCAATCCGGCCGTCATCATTCCCGACGAGTTCAAGGCGCTCGCGGCCCCCGTCCCTGGCTGCCCCTTGGAGGCCATCGACCTCTACGACCAGGTCTGGACGAACTTCAAGAAGTAGGACCCCGAGGGGCGGCCGACATCGTCGGCCGCCCCTCCTGTACCCAGGAGGGTGCATGGGCACGACACGCATTGAGAACGCGACGGTGTGGACGGGGCACCGGCTGCCCTCCGGCGGGGTCTTCACGACCGACGCCGTCCTGATCCGTGACGACCGGATCAGCGCCCTGGGCCAGACCGCGCTACAGGGCCACGCCGACGAGGTCATCGATGCTGGCGGTGGGTTCGTGCTCGCGGCCTTCGGCGACGGGCACGTCCACCCGATCTTCGGCGGCCTGGAGCAGCAGTTCGCGCCCGTACGTGACATGGCGACCCCACGGGAGATCGCGGCCTCCGTCGGCCAGTGGGCACGCGCGAACCCGGAAGCCGAATGGGTGCGCGGCGAGGGCTTCGATCACACGCTGGCCCCCGAGGGCATCTTCCTCGCCGAGTGGCTCGACGTCGAGGTGCCCAATCGGCCCGTGGTCTTGCGCGCCACCGACTATCACACCGTGTGGGTGAACTCCGAGGCGTTGAGGCGTGCCAACTACGCCGTGGGAGTCACACAGCCCCACGACGGCGAGATCGTCCTCGGCGAGAAGGGCATGCCGACCGGCACCCTACGCGAGTGGGGCGCGTGGCGCCCGGTCTACAACCTGCTTCCCGAGGTGCCCGAGTCGACCCTGATGGACGCGGTGTCGTACGCGTCGGCATCCTTCGCCTCCGCTGGCATCACTTGGATCCAGGACGCCTGGGTCGAGCGTAAGGACGTCGGCACGTGGCTCGCCGCCCGCAATGCCGGCCTGATCGATCAGCAGGTCGACCTCGCCCTGTGGGCCGATCCCAACTCGTGGCGCGACCAGCTGGCCGGCTTCGAGGAGTCGCGAGCGCGAATCGTGGCCGAGGGCGGCGGCCAGGTCACCAGCCACACAATCAAGTTCTTCGCCGACGGTGTTCACGAATCGGGCACGAGCGCGATGCTCGAGCCGTTCTGTGACTGCCCGCACTCCAAGGGCTTGCCCAACTGGGATCCGGAGGAGATGAAGCGCGCGGTGGCCGCAATCGATGCGCTCGGCTTCACCGCGCACATGCACGCTGTCGGTGACTTCGGCGTTCGCATGTCACTCGATGCGGCCGAGTACACCTCAACGGTGAATACCCCGCGCGACCGCCGGTGGGTCATCGTGCACACGCAACTGGTGGATCCGGCCGACCTCGGCCGCTTCGCCGAGCTTGGCGTCATCGCCAACTTCGAGCCCTACTGGTCGAAGTACGACGCTTGGCAGTCTGAGCTCACCGAGCCGCGACTGGGCCCCGAGCGCACGCACCGGCAATACCAGACCGCGAGTCTGGCCAACCTCGGCGCCCCCATCTCCTTTGGCAGCGACTGGCCGGTCACGACGTACTCGCCGCTGGAAGGCATCCAAGTGGCGGTCACGCGCAAGGTTGCCGCCGACGGGCCAGCCTGGATGCCCGAGGAGTGCATCAGCGTGGACGCCGCCCTCTCCGCCTACACCAGCGGAGTCGCCTTTCAGGCCGGGCGATCCGACGCCGGCTACGTGCGACCCGGTGCCGTCGCCGACCTCACCTGGATCGCCCAGGATCCGCGCGCGGTCGATCCGATGACCATCGGCACCATCCCCGTGCTCGGCACGTGGTACCGCGGGCGGCGCACATTCAACGGGTGACGTGGCACTGACTCCCGGCGAGGCCGATCGACTGCTGCTCTTCACGCAGGCGCAGCTGGCCAGGGCTCGCCGCGAGCGCGGACTCCGGCTCAATGTGCCGGAAGCGACGGCCTACATCGCCGACGCGGTGTGCGAGTGGGCGCGCGATGGGCTGTCGCTGACGCAGGCTCGCGACCAAGCGCGCACGCTGCTCACGGTCGATGACGTCCTAAGCGACGTACCCGAGGTGCTGGTCGAAGTGCGGGTGGAGGCTCGCTTCGACGACGGCACTCGCCTAATCGTCGTCCGCGATCCCTTCTGCGTCGGCCTCGCCGACGAGTCCGTCGATCACCGGGTGACCGGCACTTCGATGACGATGCGAAATGAAGCCAGCACGCCCATTGGCGTCACGTCGCACATCCACCTCGCGGAGGTTAACCCGCGGCTGCGCCTCAACCGAGATGCCGCCTTCGGCATGCGCCTCGACATCCCCACCGGCACCACCTTGTGGATCAGCCCTGGCGAGACGGTCGAGACGCACCTCGTGCCGATCGGCGGCGAGCGCGTCGTGGAGGGCAACACCGGAGTCGTCGACGGGCCGCTCGATGATCCCGCCGTTCGCGACAGGGCGCTGGCGCGACTCCGCGAGTGCGGGTATCTCGACGTCGTCGACGGCCAGCCCGTGAATGCCGCCGCCGACGCTGAGACCGCGGTCGCTCGCCTCATGGACGGGCGTCGCTCATGAATGCCTACGGACCTGCGGCTGGCGACGTGATTACGCTCGGCGACACCGGACTGCGCCTACGCATCCCCGACCGGGTGCCAGATGCGGGCGACGAGTTCCGCGTGGGCTTCGGCAAGTCCGGTCGCGACGGCATAGGGCTGGCGCCGGTGCCGACCGCTGAGTCGTGCGATGTCGTGCTCACCAACGTCACCGTCATGGACCCGGTCGACGGCGTCCGCGTGGCATCGATCGGCATTCGAGAGGGCCGCATCAGCGGTATCGGCCGCGCCGGCAACCCGCGGGTCTCCCCCGACATCGACGTGGTCGTCGGCTCCGGCACGGTTGTCGTCGAAGCAGACGGCCTCATCGCGACACCGGGTGGAATCGACACTCACGTGCACTCGATGTCCCCACGGGTCTTCGAGGCGGAGATCGCCTCCGGCGTGACCACGGTGATCGGGCAGGAGGCCGGGCCGGTGTGGGGCGTCGGCCTGGGCTCGAAGTGGTACCTCGACCTCGCGCATCGCGCCCTGGACCACTACCCGCTCAACATCGGCCTGCTCGGACGCGGCTCGAGCTCCCGCGCGGCCGTCCTGCGGGAGGCGATCGACGGGCACGTCTGCGGATTCAAGGTGCACGAGGACACCGGGTCCACCCTGTCGACCATCGACACGGCGCTGCGCGTGGCGGAAGAGTTCGACGTGCAGGTGGCCCTGCACACCGACGGCCTGAACGAGACGCTGTCGGTCTCCGACACCCTCGCCGTACTCGACGGCCGCGTCCTGCATGCCTTCCACGTGGAGGGCTGCGGCGGAGGCCACGCACCCGACGTACTCACCCTGGCCGGCCACGACAACGTGCTGGCGTCATCCACCAACCCCACGCTCCCCTACGGCGGCAACGCCGTGGCCGAGCATCTCGACATGATCCTGCTGTGCCACGGCATGGATGCCGGCAGCGACGCCGACATCCGCATCGCACGTGCACGCGTGCGCGGAGTGACGATGGCGGCGGAGAACCGCCTGCACGACATGGGCGTGATCCCGATGACCTCCTCCGACGCGCAGGGCATGGGCCGGGCCGGCGAGACCTGGTGGCGCACCTTCGCGCTGGCCAGTGTCATGAGCGAGGACGCCGAAGCCGACGACAACGACCGCATCCTGCGCTACCTGGCGAAGATCACGGTGAATCCGGCACTCGCGCACGGGCTGGCGCATGAGATCGGCCGCATCGCGCCGGGGTTGCTCGCCGACATCGTGCTGTGGTCTCCGTCGAGCTTCGCCGCCAAGCCGTGGCTCGTGCTGAAGTCCGGGTTCCCCGCATGGGGCGTCACCGGAGATCCCAATGCGAGCATCTCGGAGGCCGAGCCCCTGCGCATCGCCGAGCAGTTCGGTGCCATCGGCACAGCGCCCGCCCAGCTTTCTCGGCTGCTGACCAATGCGGCCGCCACCGACGACCTGCCGTCGCAACGTCAGGCACTGGTCGTGCGTGGATGTCGCACAGTAAGAGGCTCGGACATGGTGCGGCATGGCGTACTCGGCGACGTCGCGGTGCCCGGCGACGGCTCGGTCGTCACGTGGGAGGGCCAACCGCTACGCGCTGAGCCGGTCGAGCGGGTGCCCCTGTCACGCCTGCACTTCTGGTAGTCAACATGGGAGGGGGCCGGACTCCTCCTGCGGAGCCCGACCCCACCCTCAGCGAATGGATCGCCGACCCAGGCCGGCGCTGGGGACCTCGGTCAGGCGTAGCGACCGAAGATCGCGTCGATCTCTGCGCGCTCAGCCGGGGTCATCGCCCGGGCCCGCTCCTGGTCCCACATCTGGCGGATGCTCTTAGGCTCCTCCGCCTGCTTCTTCCACAACCTCATGTTCACTCCTTTGCGTTCAGGGCTAGGCCCGATCCCCCGGGGTCGGGGGACCTGATCCCGCTGGCCCCTCGTGAGGGCCATATGAACGGTGACATGTCGGGGAGGCGACTGCCGACAGGGGGTTCTCAGAGCGTGGGGCAGATCACGCGTGTCGCGGGAACCCGCGCGCGCGAGGGGGACGGGGCTACTAGTCCTTCCACAGGGCGGAGCCGCGCTTCCACTCCTGCCAGGTGTAGTTCCAGTGGCCACTGAGGTATTCGCTCGTGCTCACCCGGGGCGAAGAGCCCTTGACGTCGACGGGGGTGGCGAAGTCAGTGTTGTTGAACAGCCAACCTGCCTCGGAGACCGTCATATTAATGCAGCCGTGCGAGGTGTTGGCGTAGCCGAGGTTGTAGTTCCAGGGAGCGGAGTGGATGAAAACGCCGTCCTGCGTCGTGCGCATGGCGTAGTCGACCATGACGTCCCACTGCTCACTGTCGGGGTCGTTGGGATCACCTGGATTAAACAGACGGCGGGGCGACTCATGCGTGGTGATGAGCATCATGCCCGACGGAGTCTCCCACCCTGACTTGCCACCTGAGATGGGGAAGGTCTTCTCGACCTCGCCATTGCGGACGTATTCCATGACGTGCTTGCGTAGGTTGACATTGAGTGAGATGGCCGCACCGGTCTTGAAGGTGCGCTCGATCTTCGAGCCCCACCATCCGGAGGCGCCCTCGACCCCGGTGAGATCCGCCTTCAAAGTGATCGTCGCGTTGCCCGGCCAGTAGCCGCGGGGACGGAAAACCGCCTTGTTGGGCTCAACCCAGAACCAGCCGGCCTCGCCAATCTCCTTGTCGGAGGTCACGACCAACGCCTGCTCGACCTCGGCCTTGTTGGTGATCACCCGGTCGAAGGTCACGACCAGCGGGACGCCGATGCCGTACTCGTCCTGGCCATTCGAGGGGAAGATACCCGCCGAGAAGGTGTTTTCGGCACGCTCGGTCGCGAAGCGCAGCCGATCGACGAGGGCGCCGGACGCGTCGTAGACACGAGCCCACAGGGAGACGGCCGGGCGCAGAGGGTCAGTCGTCCACATGCGCGCCTTATTGGTGGGGCGCACGGCGATCACGATCGATGGGTCCTTCTCACCGATGACCTCGACGCGACCACCCGTGGGCACGTTGGAGATCTTCAACGCCAGACCAGGCTTCACCTTCACGTATTTGGTGACCTTCTTGTCACCAATCTTGAAGACGACGGGCTTGGGCGGCCGCGGCGCCTCGGGGGTGACGGTCACTGCATCAGACGCGAGCCCCGGGCCGATTGCGGTCACAGCCCGCAGCTGGATGGAGTAGGACTGGCCGTTGATCAGCCCCGTGATCGTGGCAGAAGTAGCCGTGATGGCGGGAACGAACGGCGTCCAGGTTAGAGCAGCATCGAGCGAGTACTCGTAGTTGATGATCGGATCGGTGTCGTCAGCGACCGGTGCGATGAAGGTGACCGTGGCCGAGGAGTTGCCCGCCGTCACGGCAAGGCCCGTGGGAGCTGCTAGCGGTGCCGGATCGGCGTCGACGCCGGTGGGAGCGGCAGCTGACGCCACCGGGGCCACCGCGACCGGCACGCCGATCAACAGGCTGCCGGCGGCGACTAGGGCGATCGCTCGGGCGAGGGCGCGCACGCCGAACCTCCTGGGTCTCACGTCGGGGACGCCGTAGCGCCACCCGTTATTATGCGCGACCACTTGCCCGGATGTCGCCATGGCACGTCGCCCGCGTTGGCTGCGTCACGGTCCACCGGGCCAAGTGGGCCGGCCGAGCCGGCTCTCTCGGACTGGTCCACCGCACGCACTGCTCACCTCTCGGGATTAGTTGACTGTTGTTTTGTATGCCATGGCGGACGTCTCCCGACCGCAAGGTGGGCCCTCCCCGCCCGAGAAGTGGCCCTGCCCCCTCCGGAAAGTGGGAGACACGGTGACTTTGGGCCGCCGCGAGGCCCCAAACGCGCCGTTTGTCCCACATTGTGGGACAAACGGCGCTGGGCATGGGGGCTATCCGCCGTCGCGCAGCATTCGGCGCAGGATCTTGCCCGAGGCGGACTTGGGGATCGCCTCCACGAAGGCCACCTCGTGGATGACCTTGTAGGTGGCCACGTGCTGGGCCGTGAACTCGGTCACGTCGGCGGCCGTGAGCTCCTGGCCGGGCCGCAGCACGATGAACCCCTTGGGGATCTCCCCCGCCTCGTCATCGGGGATCCCGATCACGGCGGCGTCGGCGATGGCCGGATGCGTCAGCAGGAGTGCCTCGAGTTCAGCCGGAGCCACCTGGAAGCCCTTGTACTTGATGAGTTCCTTGACGCGGTCGACGACGGTCATGTGGCCATCGTCATCGATGATCGCGACGTCGCCCGTGTGGAGCCATCCATCGGCATCGATGGTGGCGGCAGTCGCCTCCGGGTTGTTGAGGTAGCCCTTCATCACCATGGGCCCGCGCACCCACAACTCGCCCCGCTCGCCCACGCCCCTGTCCTCTCCCGTTTCGGGATCGACGATGCGGCATTCGGCGTTGGGCACCGTGATGCCACTCGTGCCGGCCTTGAACTGCCCGGGCGGCGTGAGGTGCGACACCGGGCTCATCTCGGTCATGCCATAGCCCTGCACAACCTCGCACTCGATTCGCGCGCCTGCCTCGAGGGCCAGCTCTGCGCTCAAGGGAGCGGCACCGGAGAACACCTGACGCAGTGATGAGAGGTCGTATTGATCGACGAGCGGGTGCTTGGCGAGGGCGAGGACGATCGGGGGCACGGCGAAGAAGCGCGTCACCTTCTTCTCCTGGATGAGCCCCAGCACCTGCTCGAGGTCGAATCGCGGAACCGTGACGATCGTGACCCCCTGCGCCAGGAGCCCGTTCATGAGCACCTGCATGCCGTAGATGTGGAAGAAGGGAAGGACGGCCAGGGCCACCTCGCCGTCTTCGACGGCAAGGCCTCCCTCGATCTGGCACAGGTTGGCGACGAGGTTGCGATGGGTGAGCATGACGCCCTTGGGCAGGCCCGTGGTGCCAGAGGAATACGGCAGTACGACGACGTGGTCGTCGATATCGACGGTCACCTGCCCCATGGGTTCGCCGAAGAGGGTGGTCACCGGCAGCGTGCCGTCGGGGGCGTCTCCGATCACATAGATGTCGGTTATGTCGGTGCCCTGCACGGCTTCCATCGCCGTGTCGACGAACATGCCGATGGTGATGAGCAACTTGGCACCCGAGTCACGCAACTGGAACCGCACCTCGTCAGCGGTGTAGGTGGGGTTGATCGTGCTGATCGCGACTCCGGCGACTGCCGACCCGTGGAAGGCCACGGCGTATTCGGGAAGGTTGGGCGCCATGATCGCGATGGTGTCGCCAGGGCCTAGGCCGCGAGACGCCAATCCCCCCGCGAGACTGCTGATCATCATGGCCAATTGCCCGTAGGTATAGGTGCGTCCCGTAGGGCCGTCGACGAGGGCCGGCCGGTCGGGCGCCAGCTCCGCCCATCGCATGACAAACTCGGTGATGGGCACATCGGGGATCTCGATGTCGGGCAGGGGGCTGCGGAAGACGATCATGGCTCCTCCTCGTTGCCGCGACCCTAGCGGCGTGCGGTGAAAAGCGTCGAGAAAATGGCCAGGAGGGCAGGGTCGCGCACCTCCGGTGGAAGTGCATCGATGAGGGCGTGAACGCCGGCCATCTCGTCGGGCAACCCATTGCCGGACGTCAGGTCGGGCAGGTTGGCGAAAGCCCCCTCCAGGTCCTGCGAGGCATCGATCCAGGGCATGTCGCGGACCTCGTCGGCGGCCGCGGCCAGGTCGGCCGTGAACTGGCCGACGGTCGCCAGCGACACAGGCTGGACAGTCAGGTGCAAGGTCCGTGGGAGATCAGCGCAACTGGGCTGGGGCTGCAGCGACCAGCCACGCGCTCGCATCGCATCGGCGAGCCGGAAGGGATCGACGCTCCTGTCCGGCCCCGCAGCGATGGCGATGAGAGTGGTGTCGGGTCGAGCAACGACGCCGATGCCGGGGATCTGGTCGATCGCAGCCACAATGCGCAATGTCGCCGCACGGGCATCGCGGACCGCCGTGCGGTAGCCCGAGTCGCCAAGGGCTTGCGCCATCGCCCAGGCCGCGGCCATGGGCCCTGCCGACTTCGTGCTCTGCAGGGTCGTGTTGACCACCGGGTAGCCGGGCCAGGCCGAGAAGGCGAAATAGGTGCCCATGCGATAGGCCGCATCCGCAAAGAGAAGAAGCGAGACGCCCTTGGGTGCGAAGCCGTATTTGTGAAGGTCCAACGAGATCGACGAGACACCCGGCACCGTGAAGTCCATGGGCGGCACTGCCTCGCCGTTGAGTCGCGCGTAGGCCAGGGTGACTCCGCCGATGCAGGAGTCGACGTGGCACAAGATGCCGTGCTCCAGCGCAGCGGCAGCGATGCCGGGCACGTCATCGACCACGCCGTGCGCGTAAGACGGTGCCGAGGCCACCACGAGGGCCGCTCGACCACCCAGCTCGTCGAGTGCCCGCCTCACCGACTCTCCGGTGAGGCAGAAGGACGCACGATCGACCGGGATCGTGCGTACGTCGAAGCCGAGCAGGTGGGCTGCCTTGTGGAAGGCCGAGTGGACGGTGTCTGCCATCACCAGCACAGGGCGCCCGTCGGGATGGGCAGCGGCCCAACGCTCGCGCGCCGCGAGCACCGCGAGGATGCATGACTCGGTGCCCCCGCTGCTGACGAGGCCGACAGCGTCGGCGGCCGCCCGCATCATGTCGAGCCCCCAGCCGACGAGATCGTTTTCGAGGCGCGCCACGCTCGGGAAGGTCGTCGGATCGAGCGCATTGACCTCGCCGAAGCCCGCAAGGGCGTCGAGGGCCGCATTCGTGGCTTCGGGCATGCCGGCGTCGTATACGTATGCCAGCACGCGACCGCCGTGCACCGGTGGATCGTCGGCCCTGAGGTCGGCGAGACGCGAAGCGATCGCGCTCGCGTCCAGCCCCTGCTCGGGCAGGCTCATGACGTTGCTCTCATCCGCACGCAATCGGGGTCGAGTTGGTCGATCGACGTGCGCCCGAGGAGACGCATGGTGGATTCGATCTCCTCGCGCAGCAGGTCGACCACGCGTTGCACTCCGCGTTCGCCACCGGCCATCAGGCCATAGAGGTAGGCGCGGCCCACCGCCACCGCACTCGCCCCCAGGGCGAGAGCAGCAACGACATCCGCGCCCGACATGACGCCACCGTCGATCAGCACCTCCACTCGCGGATCGACGGCCTGGCGCACCGCGGGCAGGATCTCGAGGGGCACGGGAGCGCGCTCCAACTGGCGTCCACCGTGATTGGAGAGGATCACGGCATCAGCGCCGTGGTCGGCCACCATGACGGCATCGTCCACTCCCTGCACGCCCTTGACGGCTAGTTGTCGACCCCAGACGCCGCGTAGCCAGTCGAGGTCGCCGATGTTGATGGTCGGATCGAAGACGCGACCGATGAGATCGGCGACCGTGCCATCAGTGCTTGAGAGCGTCGCAAACGTGATGGGCTCGGTGGTGAGGAGGTTGCCCCACCATCGCGGATGCAGTGCCATGTCGACGGCCGTTCGCGGCGTGATGCGCGGAGGGATCGTCAGACCGTTGCGCACGTCGCGATGTCGCCTGCCAGCCACGGGGGTGTCGACGGTCAGGATGATCGTGTCGTAGCCGCAGTCGGATGCGCGCTGCACAAGCTCCTTCACGTAGCCGCGATCACGCATGAGGTAGAGCTGAAACCACCTACGCGTGTCCGGAGCATCTCGGGCAAGGTCCTCGATCGAGGTGGTGCCCAGCGTCGAGAGCCCGTAGGGGATCCCGGAGCGACCGGCCACCGCGGCAACCGCTGGCTCACCCGAGTGGTGCATGAGCCGAGTGAACCCGGTCGGGCCGAGCACCACTGGCAGGGCCGCCCACCCTCCGAGGAGCGTGGTGGACGTGTCGACGATGCTCACGTCGCGCAGCACCCGAGGCTGGAATTCGACCCGGGCGAAGACCGCGCGAGTGCGACGCAGCGACAACTCGTCTCCGGCCGCCCCATCGGTGTAGTCGAAAACGGCTCGGGGCACGCGGCGACGCGCCAGTCGGCGTACGTCGGCAATGCTCGCGCAATGATCCAAACAGGACCCGGACGTGAATCCGACCAGGTGGCTTAAGTCGCCCCAGCGGGGGATGCGTCGAGTCGTCATACCGCTACAACCACGCCGGTGGGACGGGTACGGCATCGACGCCTGTGACCGCGAGGCCGCTCCCGGGAGCACGACCGACGAGCCAGGCCACGACCTCGGTGGCGCCTCCGCTGACACCGGTGGTGGGATCGGGGCCGACGCTGATTCGCGCGCCTTCCACCTCAACCCAGCCGACCGGGAAGCCCTCGCGCGCAGCGAAGGACGCGGTGATCCTGGGCAGCATCCACGCGACGAGCGCGGGCGGCCAGTTTGACCAGTCGTAGGTTGATACCCCGAGGTCGGCGTGATGCACGCAGATCTCCTGGAGCCGAAGCAGTGGCAGGTCGCCAATCCGCACCATGAGGCCGAGTCGGATCTCCATATCATCGCCTGCTCGATCTGCCGGAATGCCGGCAAGGTCATAGGCGAAGTCGGCTTGCGTGGAAGCGAGGGCCTGCGCGTGCTGCGCGACCGTGCGACGCGATCGCCAAGCGATGTCGCCCGAGCGCGACTCGAGTGATTCGTACATCGACCGCGGCACGGCATCGCTCATGCTGCGCGCCCGACGCCCCAGCCCCTCGGCGTTGCCAGCGATGTGAGCCAGCACATGGCCGCGGGTCCAGTCCGGGAGGTTGGAGGGGTGAGCGAGATCTTCGATGTCCAAGGACTCCACCGAAGCCAGGAGCAAAGCGGTCTCATCCGCGAGCACGTCGAGCCCATCCATCACGACGCCCCACCATGTGCCCGACGCATGCGAGCGAATTCGACCACCTGCTGCCCGACCAGGTGCAACTGTTGGGTGATCGGGTCGTCGGCGGTGAGATCGCTCAACCGGACGACGCTGCCATTGATTGCCGCTCCGAAGGGTGTCGGCCAGCCGCGCAGGGCGTGCACCACCTGGCGGATCTGCTGAAGAGTGGTGATCGCCGCCTGCCATCCGTGCGCGACCGCGACGCATCCGACCGCCCGGCCCTCCAGGTAGGGCCTCGAGTCGCCGCGCAGGTCTTCGATGTAGTCCAGCGCATTCTTGACCAGGCCGCTGATGCCTCCGTGGTAGCCGGGACTCACGACGATGAGGCCGTCAGCCCGGCGTACGGCCTCGACCATGGCGCGCACGGCATCGTCGCGCTCGGCCGTCTCGGCATCGTAGAGCGGGAATATCAGCGATCGACCGCGCAGGATCTCGACCTGCGCTCCAGCGACCTGTGCACCCTCGGCCGCGATGCGCAGCGCCTCGCCGCCGGAGGACTCGGTGCGCGTGCTGCCGCCCAAGGCGAGGATCCGCACGGGCCTCGCGCTTGTCTTGGAATCCCCTGTGGGGGCGTCTGCCACGAGGGAACGCTAGCGAAGCATGCGTAGGCTCCCGTCATGAGGAGCCATGTGGTGGTCGCGGCGGCACTCGCCGCTGGCATCGCCCTGACAGCCTGCTCGGGCTCCTCCCCCGAGCCCGGCCCCACGCCCTCCGCCTCCGCCGTGGGCGGCATGGCGACCTGCGACCAGGCCACCGTCTCCGCGGCCGTCGAGTCAGATGTCAATGCGACCTATCCCGGTGCCACGTTCGTCTCCCTCGACGACTTCACGTGCGTTGAGGGGTGGGCGAGCGCCACAGCACAGGTCGACACCTCCGGCACGACCGTGCCCACCGAGTTCTTCCTCCGGGCCGAGGGCCAGTTCTGGATCCCCACGTCGATCGAAGACATCTGCAGCACGCCGCTGGCCGAGTCGGACGCGCCCGAGGAGATCTACGTCGCGGCGTGCGGGGTCCAGCAGTAGTAGCTACTCCTCCGGAGCCACGACTGTGGGCGTGCGCACGCGCACCGCCCACGCCACGCACCCGACGATGGCCAATGCGGCCACGACCATCGCCAGCGTGATGGTCTCGCCGAGCAGCAGCGCCGACCACAGGAGCGTCAGGGGCGCTTGCACCTGCTGGGTCTGCGCGCCACGCGCAACACCAGCCATTGACAGGCCCTTGTACCAAGCGAAGAACGCGAAGTAAACCGACACGAGGCCCAGGAACACCATGCCGACCCACGCGTGGGGCGTGACGGGCGTGCTAACGCCGCCGGTCAGGGCCAGGATCACCGAGATGGGGACCGTGAGCGGGAGCGCGAGTACAACGACCCACGAGATGACCTGCCATCCGGGCATGACCCTGGTGAGCGAGGCCCCCTCGACGTAGCACCAGGACGAGGCGAGTACGGCACCGACGATCAGCAGGTCGGCCACAACGTTGCCGCCCTCGCCCCCGCCTCGCAGGAGCGCGAAGACGATGAGCGCGACCGTGCCCGCAACCGCCGCGATCCAAAACTGACGGGCGACGCGCTCACCTGTGCGCAGGACGGCGAAGACAGCGGTGACCAGCGGCATGATCGCGGCGATGACAGCCGCGTGCGCCGCGGTTGTGCGCTCCAGGGCAAGCGCGATGAGGATCGGCCAGCCGAAGACCGCTCCGGCCATCGTGTAGAGCAGGGGGCGCAGAAGTGAGCGATCGGGCCACGGCACGCGGCGGATGAGCAGGATGATCGCCGCTACAGCCCCGGCGATCAGCGCCCGACCGGTGGCCGTCAGGACCGGATCGAAACTCTCCAGCGCCCAGACGGTCCAGGGCAGCGAAAAGGAGAAGCCGAGCACGCCGAGAAGGGCCAGCAGCAGGCCGGCCGTCGTCCGGTTGGTCTGCACACCCAGACCCTAGGGGCGTGCAGACCGCGCACAGTGGTAGCGTCCCCCCTCGCGCACCGCTAGCTCAACTGGCAGAGCAGCTGACTCTTAATCAGCGGGTTCGGGGTTCGAGTCCCTGGCGGTGCACTTTCATTTGTGTGGTTTCGGCTGATGTGGCGATGACCGGTCAGCGTCTTGCCTGCACCGTGCCTGACCAATCGCGTGACCCCCGGGGGTCTGGGGCGGGCGACGATGACTGTCGACTCGGAAGGGACCTGCCGTCGGAGGGAGTCTTCATATTCATCGACCTCGTGGCTGCTGCGGGCCTCGCGGCCCCAGCCGCGCTGCCGCCTGCGCCAGCGAGGCCGGCAGCGGTCATCACCGCTGAGCCCGTGGCGACACCCGCCCGACAGGTTTTCACCTGGCGATGGACCGATGGCTCAAAGGCCACTGAGCGAACGTTCCGCAAGTCCACCAGCGGGACGATCGACAAGATCCCCTAAGTCGTGGTGAGGGTCTATCCCGCCTATCCACTGTGGAAGGCCAAGCTGCTCTTCTGGGTCAACACTGGGTGACGCGCCAGACACAGCCAACCGATAGCAGTGCCCGCATGTTCATGTCCTTCGACTTGCGCGGACCCGAGGGCACGTGGGAGAACGTCAAGTGGATCGTGCGCATCAAGCCCCAGGACGTCTGCACGACCCGAAGCGTGCCCGTGACGCCGCGCCCGCGGAATGCCGAGATCCGGCTAAGCGTCCGCTACGTCGATCGCTGACGTCAGGCGCAAGCGAGGATCGCGCCAGCCGCCGTGGCCCCGGACGAACTTGTCAGCGTCGTGCGGGCCCCAGGTGCCCGGCGCGTAGGACGTGACGGGCGGTGGGTTGTCGAGCACCGGCTGGACGATCTCCCAGGTGGCCTCTACCGAATCCCACCGCGGAAACAGCGTGTGATCGCCAGCCATGGCGTCATGCAGGAGACGCTCGTAGGGGCTGGAGAACTCGCCCAGGGTGTCGCCAAAGTCCAGCGAGAGGAATTCTGGCTCCACGGTATCCACACCGGGCGTCTTGACTCGGATGCCGATATCGATCCCGGAGGGCTGACCGATGCGCAGCACGACGTCGTCATGCCCGGCCACCCGCTGCATGCGATCGCCGAGTCGGAACGCCGGAGCTTTCTTGAAGCGGACCACCACCTCCGTGGCGGTCACAGGCAGTCGCTTGCCGGCCCGGATGATGATGGGCACCCCGGCCCAGCGCCAGGTGTCGCAGTGCAGCCGGACCGCGACATAGGTCTCGGTGTCGGAGTCGGCAGCGACTCCCGGGATCTCGCGGTAGCCGTCGTATTGCCCCCGGACGACGTCGTCACAAGACAGGGGGCGAATGGCACGGAAGACATCGAGACGCCGCTCGCCGATCGGGTCTTCGCTCGCCCCCGGGGGCTCCATTAGCACCAGGGCGAGCACCTGAAGCAGGTGGTTCTGCACGACATCTCGCAGCGTGCCTACCTTGTCGTAGAACGACCCGCGGTCCTCGACGCCGAAGTCCTCCGCCATCGTGATCTGGATGGACTCGACATATTCACGGCGCCACAAAGGCTCGAGCCAGGCGTTGGAGAAGCGCACGTATTCGATGTCCTGCACGGGCTCCTTACCCAGGTAGTGGTCAATCCGCAGGATCTGGTCCTCTCGGATGACGGCATGCAGGCGGTTGTTGAGTTCGATGGCCGTGTCGAGGTTCGTGCCGAAGGGCTTCTCGACGGCGACGCGGCAACCAGCGGTGAGGTTGGCCGCTCCCAGTTGCTCGACGACAGGACCGAAGAGCGACGGCGGAATCTCGAGGTAGAAGAGCGGGTGCTCGGACCGCTTGAGGTAAGCCGCCAGCCGGATGTAGAGACCCGCATCGGTGAAGTCACCGCCGATGTAGGTCATCCGCTCGCTCAGACGCGTGAGCACCGCATCGTCGACGACCTCTCCGAAGGGTTCCAGGACCGCGTGCACAGACTCTCGGGTCATCTTCCACAGGTCGGCATCCTTGATGTCGTTAGCAGCGATGCCGACGACTGGCACGTTGAGCAGCCCGCGCTTCTCGAGGTGGTAGAGCGACGGCAGCGTCATCTTGTGGGCGAGATCGCCAGTGATGCCGAAGATGACCAAGCGGTCAGACGCGGCTGTTGCAGTGGCTGACTTCACGGCATGTGCCTGCTCAGTGGCAATGGCAGCGACGACTGCGACGCCAGCGGCGCAGGACGATGAGCGTCAAGACCGTGCCGGCGACGATGGCGACCCGATCCGGGCGGACACCGCCGTATTCGTCGGTGAAGAAGCCCTTGACCGCGTTGACGCCGCGCGCAGCGAGGGCGCCGGGAGAGGTCTCGGCGCGCAACTGATCGAGGGTGGCCGCCAGGTTGTCGCGAGCAGCGCTGATCTCGGCCTCGAGCTGCGCGGCGGACGGCTGGTCAGGCGCCGCCTTCTTGTCGATCACGCGCGGCAGCCTAGCCCCTCCCTCCGGCCGGGTAGCGGAGGGGCTTGTTGCGAATACTTTGCATCTACGAGTACTTGGCGTAGGCTGACGCGATGAACCTTCGCCTCTTCCTGCCTGTCGCCCTTCTCGCCCTCACCGCCTGCGGGTCCTCCGGGACCGCGACGGATTCGTCGTCGGCTGCGGCTCCCGAGGGCGCGCTGGTCGTGGCCACCACGGTGTCGCCGCTGACCTCCATAGTGGCGGCCGTCGGCGGAGACAACGTTGATATCCAGGGCATCGTCCCCGAGGGCGTCAATTCGCATACCTTCGAGCCGGCGCCGCAGGATGCCGAGCTGCTCAGCAAGGCCGACATCATCTTCGTCAACGGCCTGAAACTTGAGGATCCGACGCTCGCCCTCGCCGAGGCCAACATGAAGGACGGCGCCGAGATCGTCGAGCTGGGCACGATCGCCCTGCCGGAGGCGGACTACATCTACGACTTCTCGTTCCCAGAAGACGAGGGCAAGCCCAATCCGCACCTGTGGACCGACCCCACCTACGCGATCCAGTACGCCGACTTGGTGCGGCAGAAGCTCTCCGAGCGCGATCCAGCCAACGCCGCGGAGTACCAGGCCAACTACGACGCCTTCAAGGCTGAGGCCGAGAAGCTAGCCGAAGCGGTGAGCACCGATCAACAGACCGTGCCCGCTGGCGGCCTGAAGCTCGTCACCTATCACGACGCCTACGCCTACTTCGCCAGGAACTTCGGCTGGTCAGTCGTGGGCGCCATCCAGCCCAAGACCTTCGACGAGCCCACTCCCACTGAGATCGCTGGCCTCATCGAGCAGATACGCACGGAGGGCGTGCCCACGATCTTCGGCTCCGAGGTCTTCCCCTCGACCGTGCTCGAGGCGATCGCCGCCGAGACCGGCGTTCGCTACGAGGACTCGCTGCGCGACGACGACCTGCCCGGTGAGCCCGGCTCGCCGGAGCACTCGCTGCTGGAACTCCTGCGCTACAACTACCGCACGATGATCAGCGGCCTGGGCGGCGATCCGGCCGCTCTTGACGCGCTCGTGTTCACGATTGCAGTGCCTGACATGGCCTACTATCCGCAGTAGTACCGAATGAGAATTGCACCATGACGTCCCCGGACACCCTCATCCATCTCGAGCACGTATCAGCCGGCTACGGCCATGACACGGTGGTGCACGACGTAACGCTCGACATCGACGCCGGCACCTTTGCCGGCATCGTCGGCCCCTCGGGCGCCGGCAAGACCACGCTGCTCAAGGTGCTGCTCAGCACGCTGCGCCCGCAGCACGGCACGGTGACGCGCAGTCCTGCGCTGCGCGTTGCCTACGTCCCTCAGCTGGAGACGGTCGACTGGAATTTCCCCGTCACGGTGGGCGAATGCGTGCTCATGGGCCGCACCGAGCGTCATCTGGGGGCACCGTCGGACCGGCACACCCGATCCGCTTGGCGCCCCTGGCCGTGGCCTTCCTCCGCGGAGCGCGCAGCTGCCGCAGAGCTGCTGGGACGCCTGGGCATCAGCGACCTCACCGACCGGCACATCCGCGAGCTCTCCGGTGGTCAGCAGCAGCGGATGTTCCTGGCCCGGGCGCTCGTGCGCCAGCCGCAGGTGCTACTACTCGACGAGCCGACGAGTGGGGTCGACGTCAACACTCGCCACGACGTCTTGCACCTGCTGGCCGACCTCCACGACGAGGGCGTGGCCATCGTGCTCACCACGCACGACCTCAACGGCATGGCCGCGCACCTGCCGCACCTGATCTGCATCAACCGCCACGTCGTCGCGGTGGGCACGCCCGAGCAGGTGATCACGCCCGCCGTGCTCGAGGAGACCTTCGGCGCCCAACTCGAGGTGCTCCAGCACCTGGGCATGCCCGTCGTGGTCGACATCGCACGGCTGGGGGCATGATAGAGACCCTGCTCGAGCCCCTGGGCTTCGCGTTTTTCCAGAAGGGCCTGCTCGTCGCCACGCTGTCGGGGGCCCTGCTCGGCTTCATCGGCGTCTACATCGTGTTGCGGGGCATGAGCTACATCGGCCACGGGCTCTCTCACGCCATCTTCGGCGGATACGCCGCCACCCAGCTCTTCGCGGCCCAGTTCTACGTGCTGGGTGCCGGGCTCTGGGGTATCGCGTCGGCTATCGCGATCACCACGGTGGCGCGTCGCAGCCGCATCGGCGCCGACGCTGCCATCGGCGTCGTCACGACCGCGTCGTTCGCTCTCGGCGTCGCACTCTTCAGCAAGTTCGGCTCGAGCGGGCCGGCATTCGACCAGGCTCTCTTTGGGAGCATCCTCGGCATCACCAATAGCCAGATCATGTGGCTCGTTGCGGTGTGCGCCCTGACCGGGCTCATCGTGTTCTTCCGCTACCGCGCGCTGCTCTTCACGACCTTCGACCCCGACGTGGCCGCCGCCTCCGGCGTGAAGGTGGCGCGCATCGAGGCGCTGCTGATGGTCATGCTGTCGCTGTCGATCCTGGTAACGCTCACCATCATCGGCGTCACCCTCGTGGCTGCCATGCTGGTCATCCCGGCGGTCATCGCGCGCATGCTCACGGACTCGTTCGGTCGGATGCTGGCCATCTCGACGGTCACTGGCAGCGCCTGCGGCCTGGCGGGCATGTATCTGAGCTACTACGCGGGCGTGCCTTCCGGCACCATGATCGTGCTCGTCGGTGCCGTGGTGTTCCTCGTGGTACTGGGCATCAGCGGTGTGCGCGGCCGCCGCCGTGCCGCCGGACTCGACCAGCACTCGGATCCACGCCCTAGGGTCGCCGCATGACGCGACTGGAGCCGGGCGACCGTGCGCCCGTCTTCACCCTGCTGGACGACCGCGGCCGCACGGTGTCGTTGACGTCGTACAAGGGCAAGACCGTCGTCGGCGTGATCAGGTCGACGTTCGTCATCGGATCGACCGGGCGCATCGAGCGGGCAATGTATGCCGTCAAGGCGACCGGACACATCGCCAAGCTCCGACGCGACCTCGGGATCGACTAGTCGCCAGGTAGCCTGATCTCACGCGGGCGTGGCGGAATTGGTAGACGCGCACGGTTTAGGTCCGTGTGTCCTAGACGTGAGGGTTCGAGTCCCTCCGCCCGCACTTTGTGGATCTCTCGGCGTCTTGCGTCGCATATCGACAACTAGACACCGCGTAGTTGTCGATATGTGGCGCGGACGGCCGCGTAGTTGTCGATTGGCGGCGCCAGCGGCCGGACGGCATCAATGCGCGTGGTCGTCCCCGGAACTCCCGCTCGGCCTCTCCACGATCCGGAAAGCCCCCATCATGCCCATGTCCTCGTGGAAGAGGATGTGGCAGTGGAACACGGTCTTGCCCGTGAACCGTCGGAACTTCATCTTTAGCACCACGTATTCGGCAGGAAGCACCTGCTCGGTGTCTTCGAGTCCGCGCGGCTTGACCTTGCGATAGGTGAGCGCCTTGCCTGTGGCCGGGTCCCAGCGCCCCCTGCCGACGATGGCGAAGTGGTTGACGTGGATGTGGAAGGGATGGCCTTCGAGGACGCCGCCTTCGGCCCGTGACGGGTCGTTGCGCACCACCCACTCCTCGACCGTGTCAACCTCCACCTCGAAGGGGTCATGAATGTCCTCGTGGCTGAACACCTCGCCATTGATGTAAAAGAGCGGGCCGGTGGCCGGGGTGAAGGACTCCGAGAGAGTGAACGTGCGCCGCTTGGCCGGCTGCTCCTCCAGCCAGGCCGGACGCGCAGTGATGGCCTTGGGCGCTCGTGCCGGCACCCCCGGCTTGCCCTCGACGACCACGGTCGCCAGCACCTGGGCCGACCACCGGCCGTACCGGCCGTTGTCGTAGCCGAGGGTCCGCAGCGAGTAACTGCCGGGATCCTTCGCTCCCGTTACGGCCACCTCCACGCGGGCACCGGGGGCGAGGGTCACCTCCTTCGTCGTCCACGTCTCGAAAACGGGGTGACCGTCGGTGGCGAGCACCGTGAAGCGATGGTCGTCAAGGGCAATGCGAAGGAAACCGTCGTTGCCCATGTTGCCCATCCGCCAGGTCTGCGTCTCGCCAGGGCGAAGTGCCATCGTGGGATTGACCACGCCGTTGACCGTCATGATCACGAGGTCGGCGCTGGCAGAGTCGACCGGCAGCATCGTCGGAGTCGACGCCGCGGGATCGAGGGCGAAGCCCTTGAAGACCAGCAGGCGCTCGCGACAACCTCGATACTGCGGTAGCGCCTCGACTCCCCCATTGACGATGATCGGTCCGGAAAGCCCACTCCACACCGACTCGTTGGTGTAGCCGTGCACGTGCGGGTGATACCAGAAGAGCCCACGGGGATGCGCGCGCGGCAAATGGAAGCGACTGCGCAGTGACCCACCCGGCCGGGCCTCGATGAAGACGTTGTCGGCGTCACCGGATGGGTCGACCCAGAAGCCGTGGAAGTGCGTGTTGATGGGCACGGGT